>ERZ1673738.847-NODE-847-length-50875-cov-12.586226_pt1 | contig 50875 bp, 79 predicted proteins | sample MGYA00580198_ERZ1673738 | MGnify/ENA primary metagenome ERZ1673738 (study PRJEB41218, sample SAMN15661784) | gut metagenome | host: Homo sapiens | place: Canada: London | collected 2015-08-20/2019-03-30 | study: EMG produced TPA metagenomics assembly of...
GCATCGTGGTTGCCCAGAGCATCCCGGACACGACCACCATCAACGCCCCTGTGGTCATTACCATTGGCGCAGGCACTACCGCATACCCTCTGACCGACTGCAACTGCGCTCAGGCAACCGCCGAGAGCATCCACACTCGCACCCGCTACGCTACCCGTGTGGCAACGTCTGCGACCGGCACAGGCACGTTCAAGTATCTTGGCTGCTTCTGCCGCTCCCACGCCGGTGCGCCCGCGTCCATTTCTTGAGGAGGTATAGATTATGGGCAAGAACACTTTTCGCCGCATGATGATGCTCCGTGAACACGACAAAGACCGTGAGCCGGAGCGTGACCGCCTTGAGGAAGAGCGTGACCGCAGGGAACGTGAGATGGAACGCCGTCTGCGTAAGCTGGAAGGCGGCAACGACCGCTATCCCTATTATCCGCAGGAAGAGAACCGCTACATCGATCCCTACCCTATCCCCCGCTACCCTAACGTAGAGAATGGGCGCAGAATGCCGCAAATCGGCTTCTCGCAGAACGGCGACTGGGATAAACGGTCTGGGCAGTACGAACGTGGCGGCGCAGACAGCCGCTCCATCAAGATGCCGCGCCAGCACCTCACCCACGATGAAGCGGAGGAATGGTGCGACAGTATGGTGAACGCCGACGGCACAAAAGGCTGTCACTGGACGCTGGAACAGACGCAGGACGTTGCGAAACAGCGCAACATCACCTGCGACCCGAACGATTTCTGGGCTGTTATGAACATGATGTACTCGGATTATTGTCAGGTCGCAAAGCGCCAGTCCGTTGACACTCCGGGCTTCTACGCTGACATGGCAAAGGCGTTCCTTGAGGACGCAGATGCCGCAGATGGCAAGGCGTATCTCTACTGGGATTGCATTGCTGATAAGTAAAACAAACCCCCTGTGTAGTCGTAATGACCGCACAGGGGTTCTTCTATTTTAACTTTAGAACTTAGTTTTTATCTGTTAAGCAGTTCTTTGATATAAAGCGTCTTAAAATTTTTCATATTAGGATGTTTGCTTCGAGCCATCTTTTCTGCCCGTTCTTCAACACTCAAAATACTTTCAAAGCCATCATTTGCATCAACAACATAGCGCATATAATCATGGTCGTGCTTATCATTCCAACCTTCAAAAAGAACAACGAACTTTTTCATAATGTATCTCTCCTAAATCTTATCTCCGATTTTTTGCATTGTGCTTTTGAGATTTGGCGCATCTGCTTCCGGCATTTTACGTTTGATGCCAATAATCGCTTGCGTGATTCCAGCTTTGTTTAACTGGTTTACAGACTTACGAAATACAAAATCAATGTTCACATTCGCCTTGATTGTTCCATCATCTTCAAGATAACAGTTTGGAATCCACACGTTTTGATTGCTTCCATTGATTTTGAAACGCTTTGCTTTGTAGCAACCGTAGTCCTCTCTTACAATCAGCTCAACAGGAATGCCTTTGTAATATTGAGTGTCAGTGTTGTACTTTTCAGCCAGTTTTGCTTTACGTTTTGCTACCTCTGCGTTGATTTTAGCTTGTTCCTCTTTGCTTCTGTGCTTGTGTGGCTTATATGTGCGCATTTTTCTCCTTTCGCATAGATTATTCTTCTTTGATGTGCATTAGTATATACAACGGAACGAATCTTTTCCAACTGTGGAAGTGTTTAGGATAGCGCCTAACAAGATACCAATCGCCAAACAAATGGAAAGTTGTGTAGTATTTTGCAATTCTTGCAACTCGCTCTTGTTTCGTCATATTAATTCCTCGGCATATCTGTGTAGTACAACTCCATATCTGCTTTGTACATATCAAGTTGTCTTTTGCTATCTAGAAGCGTGTTAAAGCTAAATCCCGCTACAAAAGATACGGCGATGGACAAAATCAAGTGCGCTGCAACCCATTTACCAGCTAAGATAAACGGAATCTAAACTGCTACAGCAAAGACATCGAACAAAAGAACGCAAATGCCGCGTTTGACCATTTTCTGTAAACGGCTAATACTTCCTTCGTAAAATTCTTTCGACCTCATCATACGTCAGTCCTCCATTGAACTCAGCTTTTATCTGGGACACGCAGTTCTTTTGCCAGCTTATCCAGTTGCGCTGCGAGTTCCCATTCATTGACCGTAATTGGAAATCGTTCATTGCCAGCAGAAGCGTTATCTTTCAAAAAGTTTGACACTGCAATCGCATAAGCGGAAAGATAATATCTGTTCATATTCATTCCTCCTAAATCTTAACTTTTATCGTCAATCCTCCAAGAAATCTTCCAGCTCAATCTTCCCCTCTGCCGCTGCGACAGCCAGAGCGTACACAAACTGTCCAATCGTCATTCCGTGCCGTCTAGCTTCACGGTTGATATACTTACGTTCTTCCTCGCTCATAAGGATGGTAATGCGCTTAGAACGTTTGCCGTCACCGCTTGCAACGCCCTGATGCGATTCCGGCATCGGGATTTTTTTCTTTGTCAAGCCAGCTTCTGCAAGTGCGCCGGGAACATCTCCCTGTTCGATAAGACGTTGAACTTCTTTCGCTTGTTTCAGCTTCTTCGGCTTACCTTCGCCTAACACGGCATCATTTGGCTGTCTTTCGTTGTCTTTGGCTTGCTTCGGCTTAATACTGCTTAATTCCGCTTCACTTGGCTGTGCATGGCTGTCTGTGGCTTCACTGGGCTTAATCTGTGCTTGTTCGGCATTATTCGGCTTTGTTTGGCTTACTTCTTCTTCCTTTGGCTCACTTCGGCTTAATGGCTGTTCCGAAAAAACAGGCTGGAAGTCAAACCCGCCAAGCAAACCCGTGGATTTTTTGCTGGTTGACTTCATTCTTCTTCCTCCCAATCTTCATCAAGGTCAGGAACGGTCGGCAACGGCATCCAGTGAGTTATATTATGCGGCTTTCCGCTTTTGTCCCGCCATTCCTTAAAATCTTCTTCATAGCCTACAATTTCTACATCGTATTCGTCTTTGCTAAACCCGATAACGTATGGGTTTAGTTCATCTGGCATTTCATCTTCTGATTTCGCCCATTGATTATTTGCAAGTTCTTTCTGCCACTTTTTGCAATATTTTTCAGCTAGATACCACTGAGAATGAAACGCCATTTCTTTCTCTTTATCGGAAAGGTCATTAAATGAAAAACCAAAATTGATAACGTAGACTTGCTCTGTGTCATCAAAACAAGTTGCATTCAAAAGATGCGGGCGCAAATCGCTCATTTTTCTTCCCCCTCCACAATCATCTGTGCCAACGCTTTGAAGTCCTCTGCGCTGGTGCTCTTTGCCGTATCGCCGCTAAACAGGCTATGACGCTCTGCCTGCGCCTTACGAACGCCCATAGACGGTCTAATCTTCACATCCAACAGCGTTGTACCCATACTCTGTGCAATCACAGGGAGCTGCTCCACAACCTCTTTAGACAGGTTCTCACGGCTCTTGTACTGGTTCAGAAGCAGACCTTCAATCTTCAAAGTCGGGTTGAAGTATCTGCGAACATCGCCAATGGTCTGCGAAAGCTGGCTCAAACCAGCCAGTGCATATCGGTCTGCTGTGATTGGCACGATGATGCTGTTGGCGGCGATCAGCGCGTTTACAAGCGCAAGACCAAGCTGCGGGGGAGTATCCAGAACGATGTAATCATACTGCTCGGACACGCTTTCAAGGGCTTCTCGCAGTCGGAAGTTCTTGCCCATGTCCCGGACAAGCTGCTCGTCAATGTCCTTCAATGCGCTGTCAGACGGAAGAATGTCACCAGCTTCGCAGTGCTGGATTCCTTCTTCGACCGTGCCTTGCCGGGTCATCACATCAAACAAGGTGCATACGTCCTCTGTCTGTGCGCCGTAGGTGTCCGTTGCGTTGCACTGGGCATCGCAGTCTACCAGCAAAACTTTTTTGCCAAGCAACTGCAATGCACCAGCCAGACAGGTGCTTGTTGTAGTCTTTCCTGTGCCGCCCTTCTGATTGGCGACAGCTATGATTTTTGCCATTTTATCACTCTTTCTTTATTTTCTGTGTATGACTACTTCAAGAAGCTATCGTCAAACGTAGCATAATCGTCAAGGTCTGCATCTTTCAAAATTGAGTACATATAAGCGCCTGGGTCTTTTTCAATCCTATCAAGCCGCTCACTGACAAGAATCCTGTATGCATTCTCAATGATGTTCACGACAGCTTCTTTTTTCTTGTTAGGCTTGATGTTCGGATATTTCTCCGGCAATCTCTTTGCCACCAGCTTTGCGGTCAAGATACACTGGCTTTTAGACATCTCCGGCGCAATAGATGCCCAATTCACATCCTCGTATGCGCCGATACGGGGCTTTCTGGCAGGTCGTTGGCTCTTTGGAACATCTTTTAGTTCTACGCTTTCAACCTCGTTAGCTTCTACGTCTATGACTGGCTCATTAGACTTGAAAGCTACATTGAACTTCACAGCAACCGCATTACGGCCTCTCATGACCTTGTCATATTCAACGCACAGGTCTGATACTTCGTTTATTTCAGCTACCGCAATATCAATGACACGCCGCCTAAGATGCTTGAACTCTTGATAGCTAGGTTCTCTTGCACCAAGCTGTTCCCTTAATCTATCCAACGTAATTTCAGGCTGGCTCACGCCACGTCCGATGAACTCTCGGAGAATTGAATACAGAAGAATGCTATACTGCGATTTCATATTCGCTGTGTAGCGCAAGCGATACTTGACATATCCACGCTCTGCAATGTCGAAGAAAACAGGTTGCAGAAGCGGATTGCAACACAATGAGACAGTAATATTCATTAAACTAGGTTCAAAGTTTACAGTTGCTCTACTGAACAAGGGATACAAGTCAAACGAGCCTGAACCGTCACCTCTAGGAACTTCAACGGAGTTGTCGATGAAATGTTTGACCTGTGCTTTCAAATTCCTAGAGTTGATTTTCAACCCCAAAAACTCGCAATACTCTTGTAACGTAAACTGAACCGTTGAAGTTTCGGGGTCTCTCGGATTGATGCGGCTAAGATACACTTCAAGTAACCGTAGTTCTCCTGCTGTGTAGTCAGTGAACTTTGCCCAAACAAGCTGTCTACTTTTTTCAACCAAGTTCCCGCCTTTAATATCAGACAATCTTATCACGCCTCCTCTCGTATAAGAGTATATCACAGATAGGTGTACAAATCAATAGCAAGTGTACACCTATTTCCACTTCTTGTACACCTAGCCGTCCACATTTCGTACACCTATTTCCACAATCTGTACACCTATATCCATTTTTTGTACACCTCTTTACATTATATAAAACAAGACTCTTAACAAGATTATAAAATAACTTCTACTAATAGCAGAAGAAGAAATTTTCCACAAAATCTTTTCTTTCTCTCTTAAAAAGTGGAAAAACAAAGCGAATATCGCTAAATAAAAAGATGCTCAACATCCGAAAGGTTGAAACGCTTAACGGTTAGGTTTACCTAACGTGTACAAAAAGTGGATGAAAAACTTTTAATTCAATGCTATGGGGGACAGATTGACAAGCCGACCAATCACAAGCAACAAATTAACGCTAATTCGTTATTTGTCCCGCGCGAATATTGTCGATTTACAGCCTATGGGGGACGGATTGACAAGGTAAATTTGCCCGATAGGTGTACAAAAAGTGGATGAACGTGGACAAAATATTCTGCAAAAACTACGACAATTCGACAATCAGCGCAAAATGTTTTCCTGATTGATAGTATAAGAATCGTTTCGCTTCATGGCCGAAGCTTCTCCACAGTCCTGTGCCTGATATAAAATCTGCATATTGGGCTGTGTTCCGTCTGGGTCTGGGTCGGTTTTGGTGGCTTGCGCCATTTCATAATGACCTGTGACGGTGCGGCAGACAGACACACGATCACGCAAAGTTGTGTGAAGGTTGGCTACCATTTCGCACAGAACTGCAAGGTAATCTGAGCCGTGATTGCCATAGATCAGATAGCACAGCAGGTCAATTTCCTGTGGATGGGCTTCTTTGATATGCTCTATCAGTGTATCCCTCTTTCTCTCGGTGCTGGCATCGCCAGCCAGGCTTTCCAATAATCCGGGATGCAAACAGGTGTCTATGTACGGCTTGGCCGCAACACCGCAACACACGAACCACTTTATGATAGTAGGAGCATCTGGGGTCATTGTCCCTTGCTCGTAACGAAAAATGGATGTTCGGCCTATACCCATTTTGTCTGCAAGCTTCTGTTGGCTAAGTCCGGATTCTGCTCTTGCCATCTCTAACGCTTTTGCCACTCGTATCCTATAATCATCCATAAATACCCCTCTTTCGACAAAATGATACAAAAGCAAAGAAATTTAACTAATATATTGTTCAAAATGTGAAACAATAATTGAAAAAAGTCGCTGTTCCATTGAAACAGCGAGATGTGGTATAACTGTATTGTCAAAAAATTCCAAATAGAAAGGAAATACAAAATGAAAGAAGCTGTAATCTGGAACCATGAACGTATGCCAATCATTGACGGAATGCCCGCCAGCGTTACCGATGGGCAGCCACACACACCTGAACCATGGGAGGAAAGCTAATGAACCGAACTGTAGATGCTCTGATTGTCCCATACGCCCGCAGACGGACGCTGGAGCTTGTCCTGAGCCTTTCTGGGTACGAAGCTGATAAAGATGCTTACCTCGAAGCGAAAGGCATCCTGGAACGTGCCGTAGCCGCCTTAGACGATGGACGCGACCCGGCAGATAACATCGAACGCATTGACGGACAGCTTGTGGAACTGTGAAAGGAGAAGAAGATGGACTTTACGAACGGATTCTATAAAACCGAAAACCCTGTTGTTCTTGAAGAAGTGAAAACCTTCCTTCAGTCAATGGAACGGCGTGGAGCAACCGTAAAAGACTTGGACGATGCCATTGTGCAGCTAAACAATGTTTCGCACAGCATCAGCACAAACGCTCTCGTCAAAGCAGATGTGCTGGACGATTTACCGAATAACCCCTTTCGTTCCATGCTCAACGGAATGTTACAAAGCAAAGGGTAACTTAAACTTAATGTGGCTCTTAATCATTGTCATTGCAATTTTTGGCTTCCCTGATACAAAGTAATGAATGCGCAGAAAACGTTTGATTTTTGCGAAGTTGTTCAAATTGTATTGACTACACAACCAAAAGATGTATAATCATATCAAATGAACATTCGTATTTACTGGTCGGGAGGATATGCTGCAATGAGCGAACAAGAAAGAGCGAAAATTGACCGATTTATTGCATGGCTGCGGGAACATCCTGAAAAGATTCCAGCAGCGGAACAAGCACTAGACCTAGAGTAACAGAGAATCCCTTGCGCAGAGCTATACCAGCCCGGCACAAGGGATTCTTTTTATTTTACCGGGTCAGGACCACTTCTTTTTTCGGTTTCTACGGTAACGATATTTTCTGCTATTGCCATATAGCACACGGTCATTGCCTTTTAACAATGCCTGCATAAACCAAAAGCAAAAGGCACAGCCGCACAACAAGTAATACACGGGCTTGCCTCACATCTTCTCGATCAGGTTCATCAGCGCTTCGCGTTGCGCTGTCGGCATAGATTCAAGCTTTTTTCTAATCCGCTCCACTGCTGCATCAACTTCGCTTTGCGGCTGCTTGGACGGATTTTCTTTTTGTTCGCCAGTGAGCAGGTAGTCCACAGTAACAGCAAAGTATTGTGCTAACCTTGAAGCGTTATCGGAAGACGGCTTTGGGTCTTCGCCTTGTTCATACTTCTTTTTCCAGTAAGACCAAGACGATTTCGGCAGTCCAGCATCAATAACGGCTTTTGTCGGTGCAACATTCTTTGAATCGCATAATGCGAGGAAGTTGTCAAAAAACATATACTCAACCTTCTGTTCTTGTGCAAATTGCCGAAGTTCAATAAATTGAGCATAAGCCCTTGTAATGTTCAAAGAATTGTGCTTTGATAGTGCTATCAGGTTCAAGAAATTGAGCACAATTCCAATCGAATACAAGAGCAATGATTAAATGTTTGAACTTTGTTGACAACATTATATTATCACACTTTTAGTCTTTGTTCAAGTATTTGTACAAAGAAAGGGGAGAGAAAATTTGCGTCCAGAGTGGACGGGGGATGTTATTGGAAAACTTCATGTTCATGGGCTGTCTATTAAAGAACTTGCTGAGAGCATGGGGTACTCGCATGAATACCTAAGCGTCATCCTCAACGGCAAACGAGAACCTACTGGTATCAAAGAAAAGGTTGAAGATGCGGTAAACAAATTGATTGAGCAGAGAAAGGAAAGTGAAAATGGCAAACATTCAAGTTTTTGAATATCAGAACAACAAGGTTCGCACAGTTGATGTGGAAGGCGAAGCATGGTTTGTTCTGAAAGACGTGTGCGAAATTCTGCGCATGGATACTACCCAGCTTAAAAAGGTCGCCGACCGACTGGATGAAGATGAAAAGGGTCGTACCCTGATTACGACCCCCGGTGGAATGCAGGAAACATGGATTGTCAACGAAAGCGGTTTGTATCACGAAGAGCTGGAAGAGAAGGACAAACGGATTGCAGAGCTGACACCGGATGCAGAGTTTGCCAGGGCCGTGTGTATTGCAGACAACTGCCGGACAGCCACCAGCATCGCAAAGGACTACGGTTTGACTGCTGAAAAGCTGAACAAGCTGCTTTACAGCCAGCGAGTCCAGTACAAAGACAGCGATGGTCAGTGGGTGCTGTACAAACCCTATCAGGGTAAGGGCTACACCAAGAACCGCAAGGGCAAGGCCATTCAGCGCTCTAACGGCAAGACTTACATTCCAAATACAACGGTCTGGACGGTCGAGGGTGAAAAGCTCATCCATGAGCAACTCAAGAAGCTTGGCATCACGCCGAGAATCGAGATCAGGGCTGTTGCAGAACAGCAATATTTCGGAGGATGGGAGGACTGAACATGGAGAAGATTATCACCTTGAAGGTAGACCTTGAATACCCAGAAGAAGCCAAGTTTGCCATTGACGCTGCGGCCAAGACCTACTCGGATTTCAAGCGTGAACAGGCGACAAGACGTTTTGTAGAAAATGGTTGTACGCCGGAAGATGCAAAGAAAATCGCAAAGTTTATCCAGTTTCTTGACCAGTGTTTTTCTGAACACAATGAAAGAGCCTTAAGAAAGGCAAGTGAAGTGGATGGAAATTAAATACTGTGAGCGCTGCGGTGTCTTTCTTGGCCTTGTAAATCCGTGCAAGAAATACTGTGAAGAATGTAAAATCATTGTTCGCAGAGAACGGCAGGCTCTTATAAAGAAAGGAATCAAGGCTAAGCCGGAACCGGCTTTATGCGCTTGGTGCAAGAAGCCAATGGTTCGGAAGGTCTGGTCTCAGAAGTATCACCCTGAATGTGCAGCAGATGCAAACAAGGCTTTGACCAAAAAGTACAAAGCCAAAAAGCAAAAAGAGCTGAATGAGCTAAAAGCATCTGGTGAGTTCAAAATTACTTGGGATGTGCAGGAGCCAGAACGTGCGAGACCTCAAAAGCACGAGCCTCCAAAGTATACCGTGCGACAGATGAACGATGCCGCAAAACGATACGGCATGAGCTACGGCCATTACAGTACTTTACTTGCACAGGGAAAGGTGAAGGCTCCTGATGAACGGTAAATACTACGGCCAGCGTGAAATCCGCTGGCACAGCCGGGAGAAAGACCGACGATTTATAGCATCTTGGGCAAGCGAAAGAAGCAGAAAAACTCCGTTCGGGTCGATACGCTTCTAAAAATCGCAAAGGCCCTGAATGCAAAGATTACCATTAGCGAAAACAAGCCAACCGGATTTGATATTGTCTTAAAAGAGGTGAAGAGAAATGAAAACTGTTAAAGGCACTGTATTGTGCTTTATAAGCATATCCATCGCCGTTGCGGCACTTGGATGTGGAAATGCCATCAATGGCGCTTCCAATGGCTGGGGGATGCTTGGATATACACTGCTGTCCGTGTCAATGCTTTTTACCGCTTTGATTCTCGCTATTATCGGCGTTAGCGCTGAGAATGAGAGAATCGAGCGTGAAAATCGAAAAATAAGACGTGTAGCCCACCACACCAACGAGTGGAGGGATGTTCAGTGAAATGCCCGATGTGCGGACAGGAAAGTGTTACGACTGTAGACACCAGGAACGAGGATGATTGTATCATCCGTAGAAAGCACTGCCTGAACAAAGAGTGCGATTACCGGTGGTCTACCATTGAAATCGACACAAGCCAATGGTACTCAGCTCTTCAAATCCAAGAGCACAGAAAGCAGAGAGGACGGCCCAGAAAAAATGATTAGCGGGAGCTTAGATAGATTCGGCGGCGTGACAGAACCGAAGGACGGCGTGTACTTTATGACCAACGAGCAGATGGCAGAAGCCAAAGAAGCTGACCGTCTGGCTGAGATTGAGGACTTGCAGTCTGAAATTGAGGACAGGGAAGCGGAGCTGAAAGACCTCCGTGCACAGTTGTCAGAACTGATGGCTGGCTGATTTTGTACAGCCAAGTTAAGCCAAAGCAAGAACAATGAAGCCTAATGAAGCCGAAGAAAGGAAACGTATGGACAACAGCAAAATCCATGAAGCTCTGATGGCTGTTCAGTCAGAGTTGAAAGCCCCGAAGGGGCAGATGAACACATTTGGCGGTTACAAGTATCGCTCTTGTGAGGACATTTTGGAAGCAGTCAAGCCAATTTTGAAAGAACACGGTTTGCTTCTTACCCTTTCTGATGAACCTAAAGTGTTAGAGGGGTGGCATTACATCGAAGCGACCGCAAAGGTGGAAGCTCTGGATGGTGGATGCGTAACGGTTACTGCTTACGCAAGAGAACCGGAGCAAAAAACCAAGATGGATGCAGCGCAGGTGACCGGAACGTCTAGTAGCTACGCCAGAAAGTACGCCTTGAACGGTCTGTTCTGCATTGACGATACGAAGGACGCTGACACGGATGAGTACAAGAAGCAGACCGCAAGCAGGGCAAACAAGCCTGCGCAGAAGCAAACGGAAGCGGAAACCATCCCTCCATGCGCTTGCTGCGGAAAGCAGTTACAACCTATTCAGTACAACAACCGCACCGTCACTCCGCTGGAAACTGCAAGAAGCACAAAGAAACGATTTGGGCGCGTCCTGTGTTGGGACTGTGCTCAGAAACAGCCGAAGGAGGGCTAAACAATGCTTAACTCTATCGCAATTCAGGGGCGTCTGGTTCACACGCCAGAAGCTAAAGTTACGAAGTCTGGAAAGGATGTTTGCACGTTCAGCATTGCTTGTGACCGTCATAGTGGCGGTCAGAAGGAAACCGACTTCTTCAACTGCACAGCATTTGGTAATACGGCGCTGTTCGTTTCCAAGTGGTTTCAGAATGGCAGCCTGATTCTGGTGACTGGCAGCATCCAGACCCGGAAGTATACCGACAAGCAGGGGAACAACCGCACCGCAACGGAAATCATGGCGAACAAGGTTGACTTCTGCGGTGGCAAGTCTGACAGCAAGCCTGCTGATCGGGCGCAGGATGCACCGCAGAACTACTCTCAGGGCGGGAATGACAACTTCTCTGTAATTGACGATGATGGTTCGTTGCCCTTCTGATTGGAGATGCGCATGAATCGGGAAGAAAAAACGCATTGGACGCAAGATAAAATCTTGCTGTATGTGAAAGCCTGTATGTCTGCCACTGGTTTAACCAGAATGCCATCAAGAAGTGAATTGAGCGAGTATTACGGAAACGACAAGTTGACAAATGCAATTCGCCGTTTTCCGGGTGGCTATTACAAAATAGCTGAAATCCTTAATATCGAAATGAAAGAAAGCGAAACGCAATTCGGAAAGTATGGCGAAGACCTTGCTACAAAACTGCTGGAAGAACATGTTGGATGTGGACCGTTTGGAAATGTCTACGTTTGGACTTATGCCCCACCCCACAAAGATGGCTTACAGGCGTGGCGAAGCGTGAAGGAGGTAACAAGAGAAGCTATTGAAGCGGTCGTCAATCATTTTATCATTAAAATGGAGCATGACGGTAAGAACAAGATTCAAAAGGCATGGGAAGTTCGTGGCGGTAAAACGCTGAAAGTCACGTTTGAACTTTTCCCCCCCACCCCCCGGCAAGGAGATATAAGATGAATAAGCGCAGAAATCGCCCCTCGTCTGGCAAACAGGCGATGTCAGCCAACCTCCGCAAAATCGCACGGCAGAACCAGTTGTACGGCTTCCACATGGCTCTGGATGGTATCGCTGCCACATGGGGCGCACTGATTCAGAACCTTCGGTGCGATGCAGACCTGACCGATGAACAAGTGCAGAAAATCATCCGCATTGGTGACAGGTACTGGGAAATGGTCGGCAAGTTCAAAGAAGAGGACATGACACCTGACGAGTTTGCGGATTACATCACAGCAAAATCAGAACAGGTCGAAAAAGAGCTGAGAGAAAGGTGGAGCTGATGGACAAGGAACAGCTTGCTATCGCACGGTTGCAGGACGCTGCACGGCTATCCGAGCATCGTTACAAGAAACCGCTCATGGTCACATACTCTGGCGGCAAGGATTCACAGGTGATTGTGGCTCTGGCTGAACGTGCAGGAATCAATTTCGAGGTGGTTAACAGCCATACCACAGCAGATGCGCCGGAGACAGTCTATTTCATCCGTGAGCAGTTCAAGGCAATGGAAGAGCGTGGAATCAAATGCTCCATCGTCATGCCCCGATACAAGGACAAACCCGTGTCCATGTGGACACTGATTCCGCAAAAGCTGACGCCACCGACAAGACTTGTGCGGTATTGCTGTGAAGTTCTGAAGGAAAACACAGGAAAAAATCGGTTTATTGCCACAGGCGTTCGATGGGCTGAATCAGCACGGCGCAAAAACAGTCGTGGCATTATGGAAGTGATGCACAAAGACCCTGCAAAGCGAATCATTCTCATGGGCGACAACGATGAAAAACGGCAACTGTTCGAGACCTGCAACCTCAAGGGTAAAATGACGGTCAACCCTATTGTGGATTGGTCTGACGATGATGTGTGGGACTATACACACAGTGAACATCTTCCCATCAATCCGCTTTACTGTGACGGCTGGAAACGTGTCGGTTGCATCGGCTGTCCTATGGCCGGTAGGGGGGGGCAGACAGCGGCAGTTTGCTCGTTGGACTGCTTATGAAAAAATGTACGTCCAAGCGTTTGACAGGATGCTCAAAGTACGAAAAAACAAAGGGCTTCAAAACACATCTGTTTGGAACGGAATTGAAACTGGCGAAGAAATGTTCCACTGGTGGATGGAAGATGGCGTTCTTCCCGGTCAGTTGAGCGTGGACGATTTGATGGAGGATAACAATGTTTGATTTTGCAAGTGAGCTTTTTGGATTTATGAATCAACGCCCTCGCTATGAACGAGAACTGAAGGAAGATACCGTCAATGGCTATCACATTGACACTTGCGCTGTTGACGATAGGGATTGGAATTACGAAACGGCGATTCAACACGAACAATTTAGGGGTGGGGAGTGGATTGTTGTTCGAGGATATGACAGTAAAGAGGAAGCAGAAGCCGGGCACGATATGTGGGTAAAGAGCGCAAAAGCTGGTTTCCAAAAGCTGTACGATGTATTTGAAGAAAAGATTTATCCAAAAGAAAAGCAAGAAGAAAAGCCGGTTCACTTCATTTTGACCTATTCTTGCGATAGATGTATGACATCCGTGAAGCATGAAGCATATATGAAAAAGAAAGAATTCCAAGAGGAAAGGATTTGTCCGTTTTGCGGCGAGAAACTTCACATGAGAGAATTTGAAATTATGAACAGGTGGTAACGATGATGTTTGAATTTGCAACTCGCTGGCTGGTCTGCCTAGTCCTGCTGGCGGTGGTAGTTCAGTCCGAACGGACAATCAAAAACATGGCAGACAACCTGTTTGAAAAGCGGCAGGCAATGCTCGTCTGGTTGTTCGTCAACGTGTGTCTAGCCGTTTGTACGGCTGTTGTTATGGGGTGGAAATGATGATTCAGGATATCAACATGATAGGGCGTGAAAAACTGGCTTTTCTGTATGGTCTTTATAGTGGCTGTGCGAAATCCGAAACTGAGCTTAATATCAAAGGCATTTATCAGGAAATGGCTTCTGAGTTAGCTTGGTGTTTGGGGTTCAACGAGAACTACAGCAAATGTTATGAGATGAACGGGGAATAACCAATGGACAAAGAACTTTACTGCCCGATGAAGATGACCAGCAATCCGCTTGGTCGGTGCGTCTGCGAGAAAGAAAAGTGCGCTTGGTGGCGACCAATAAATGATTGCTGCTCGATTGCGTGGATTGCATCTAAGCTATCCTGTATGGAAATCTATATGGGATTAAAGGAGTAATGATATGAATTGCAAATTTTGCATGATTGATGCAGAAACGGTTGAAATCTATTTACCAAAGAAAGTATTTGATGGTGTAAAGAGTGTCGTGCTTACAAAAGAAAACTCAAATATAAGCAAGTGCTTTCCAAGAGATGTTTTTCATGGAGATTGTTGGATAAACGCAAACGATAATGACCCGAATGTTGATGGGATGTATCTTATTTATTATCACTGGCTCGATAAGGACACGAGCCGTTGGTATTATCTTTTTGGCGTTGGTGTTTTTAAGAATGGAAACTGGAAATCAAATGAAGAAAGGGACATTATTTGCTGGATGCCGCTTCCTGAACCGCCAAAGGAGGCCTGACACATGGCAACACCCCCGAAGCGTGGTCGTGGCAGACCGCCGCTGACCGAAGCTGAAAAGAAAAAGCGTGAGAAGCGGGCGCAAAAGGCGAAAGAAGAAGCCGCTGCGAAGCGCGAGAAAGAGCGCGAGAAGAAGAAGCAACAGATGCTTAATAAACGGAAATCTATCCGCTCACAGGTGAGTAAAAAGGTGAAAGAACAACAGGAGTTAGCAATCACGAGGTCTAAGATGCTGAACACAGGCGATTTGCAGTCGAGAATCGGTGATGAAGAGGACAAGAAGGTTATCGGCATGATTGCAGCCAAGTATTTTGGCGACCTTCCGAGCGTGGACATGAACAACCCGATTGAAGTGCAGCGACGACTTGACTTCTTCTTTGACGCTTGCATCGAAGCCAGAATCTCCCCTGTTGTGGAATGGATTGCACTGGTGCTGGGCATCGAATGGGTGAGCCTGAAGCAGATTATGGCGGGCAAGCGCCGTGACGATAGCTTACAGCAGAAGTACATCCTAAAGCTGATTCTGCAAATGCAGTCCATGTGGGCGTACAACGGTATGTACGGTCAGGAGAACCCGGCAGAGTGGATTTTCCGAGCCAAGAACTACTTTGGTATGCGTGACAACGTGGAAGTCACCGTTGCGCCGCCTGAACAGCCGTTGGGCGATGCTCAGAGCGCAGAACAGCTCGCCCAGAAGTACCAGACGGCTTTGCCAAAAGGGATTGACGTGGAGTACAGAGAGGTGGTGGAACATGACTAACGGCGATTTTATCCGTTCCATGACGGACGAAGATATTACAGAAAACTTTACGCGGGGCATCTGCGAACTTATCAAACATCGTGACCCGGAGCGTTGCCAGAACCGTGAGCATTGCTTTCATTGCGTCAAGGACTGGCTGAAAGAGAAGAACACAATCATGGTGAGGGCTGACAAATGGGAACTTTGATTGATTTTTCCGACCCCTGCCTACGCACGTTCCTGCCTGTCCTCTTGCAAGACCACACGACAGGCAAGAACATCATCTGGGCGACAGACCCACCGCCCGAACTGGACGTTGGCTTTGCAGATGAAATCACGCTGGAACAGCTGGACAAGGTTCAGCTTGTCCCTCGTGTACAGAAACGGCTGGCAGACCAAAAGAAGCGAACCAACAAGAAAGCAGAGGTGTTTACGCCGACTTGGGTTTGCAAGAAGATGACAGACATTGCCGAAAACGACCTGAAGGGCGAGGATTGGAAAGAATACATCAATAAGACTTGCCTTGAAGTAACCTGTGGCGAAGCACCGTTCCTGACAAGCCGATATGATACAACAACAGGGAAGATGATTGCCGTGCCGGACAGAATCGGTCTGCTGGACAGAAAGCTGAATGTTCTGGCAGAGCAGTTCCACGACTACGATATGTGGATGTGCTGGGCAATTAACGCCTACGCATCGACATACGGCTATGAGTGGCAGGGAGACAATCTCTTGCTAGCACGGTGCAATCTGTTCCTGACACTGATCGAAAATTTTAGGTATCGGTTTGATGCTGAAAAGCTAGAAATTGGCTTCATGCCCATTTTTCTTGACTGCATCGCGGACACTATCTCGTGGAACGTCTGGCAGATGGACGGGCTAAAAAAGACCGTTCCAGGCACGGACATTCCGTGTAAAATCAAAGACTGGAAAGCAGACAAAGAAATCCTGTTCAAGGATGTTGGGGAGGGAGAATAAAAAATGAAGTCGGTTCTGTTGAGCATCAATCCGAGTTGGTGCAATCTTATTTTTCTTGGCATAAAAACTCTTGAAATACGGAAAACAAAGCCGAATATGGGCGATGAACCTTTCAAGTGTTATGTTTATTGCACAAAAACCAAAACCGGATGGTTCAAAGAATGCGATGGGTACTTGGAACAATTGGACGGAAAAGTTATAGGAGAGTTCACTTGCAATCATCTGTACGAAATAACGCCAGAATCGGATTGCTTGCCAGAAGGATTTGAAGAGATGTCCGGCCTTAGGAAAAAAGAAATTTTGGATTATGTCGGAAAGAAAGGCTGGGCATGGAGCATTTCCAATGTGAAATTGTATGAACATCCAAAATTTTTATTTGAGTTTACTCGTTATTGCATTCTCATGGGGAATAGAGGAGTTTGCAATTTTAATAAAGTAAGATGCAATTATCAAGTAGAAGAATGGGGCGAAACGAATAGACATTTTTGTGATAAGTGCTTAAAGCGCCCGCCCCAAAGCTGGTGTTATGTGGAAGGATGATAATATGCAAACTGACAGAGGAATCTACCACAAGCGAGTATGTGACCGCTGCGGAGCGGTTCTGGGCGGCAGACCGTCTGCGGGCAAGACAGCCCTGTCCTTGCAAATAGCAGCAAGCATAGCAAAGCAAAACTACACCGTGTACTATTTCAGCTTAGAAACCAGCAAACGCAAGCTGGGCGCACGTCTGATGGCTAATCAAATATACTGCCCTTTGGACACGGTGAAAAATAAGGCGGTCAGCTTGAATGAGATTGACGGACAGGCGAAGAACATGAAGATGCCCCTATATATCCGCTCCGCTGCCGGAAAAAACGTGGCGTGGATGAAGGCTCAGGCTCTCCGTAAAAAGGCTCAGGTCATCTTCGTAGACTATCTTCAACTCATCCACGAAACAGGCGCAAAGGACAGATATGCCGCCATTACATCCATATCCATTGCCTTACACGAGCTGGCGCAGACCACAGGCATTGTCGTGGTAGCTCTGGCGCAGCTTAATCGAAACCCATCCAAGCCCGGAGCAACGCCTACTAACTCCGACTTGCGAGAGAGCGGTCAGATTGAACAGGATGCAGATGCAATCATTCTTCTGTCCGGCGATAACCCTGACAAGTACCTGTTCCGGCTGAGCAAGAACAAGGAAGGCGAGATAGGCGACCTCCCCATTACGTTTAACAAGCAGATTCAACGGTTCCAAGAGTATACTTGGATGGACTGAAAGGAGAAACACTGTGACTAGAAAGCGTTTTAAGAAATTGATGATGGCGCATGGATGGTCTGCCAGAAAGGCTGAAAAAGAATCCCGGTGGGCTATCCAGTGGTGGCAAGCCAAAATTGTAAAGCAGCCGGATGATGACTGGAAGTCACTCGGCGCTTATATCAGCAAGTATCTAAAAGATTATTATCGGGTGAATGGCTCTTACGATGCGCTCTATTACGTTCAAACTCAATTATAAAAATGCAGTGGCTGTCAGCAATGGCAGCCTTTTGTTTTTGCTAACTCCACGAGAAAGTCTGTTTTAAGGCGTTTTGGATGCTAGGCGATAACTTTATCGACTTAATCACGAAAACGCGCCACAGACGCTCGTAGGCGGCTCTCCGTTGATGCTGATGGTATATCTCAAACTATACCATGCGATTAGAACGATGCAGAAGCGGGAAGAACGAATTTTCAGGGTCAGACGTGAAAGTTATCGGGTTAGCCAGAAAAACGCGGCAGACAGGCTCCTACACGCCTTTCCGGCGATGATAGCAGCCAGATTGGTGAATGACAGATACTATTTGTCCAATCGCAGGGCTGATTGAAATGAAAAAACGCTTCGACTATCACTTTCGGAAATGGCTTTCAAATTTTTGTCCCCTTTCCCCCTTGTTTCCTCTTTCCCCCTTTTGTCCCCCTCTTTCCCCTACAACCCCTATTACCCCCTATAACCCCCCTAATATCTTCCGTGCTCCCCCTTTCCCTCCCTGTGTGTTTAGCGCGTCCGCGGGCGTTATATGCGCGAGCGCGCGCGTTGACGGAGCCGGGTGTGCCACGATAGTTCAAAAGTGAATAAATAACAGTTATGCGAAATTGCAAGCTGGTTCTTTCCCCCTATAACCCTCTATCTCCATATAACCCTCTATCTCCAAAAGCTACACCGTTAGCCAGCAGAGCAGACCGTAGGCAAGAATTGGCGTGAGGTTCGGATTTGTGGATGGTCTACGACTATTTCACATGGATAATTGACTTCATTTTGTAGTCGGCTTGATATGTACAAATGTTGCATAGCTGTATGAGCGGTTGATTACAAATTGAAAGCGAATGACCAGCTGGATAGTCTTATTAGATAGTTAAAAGTATTGAGGTATTGCCGAATAAATAATCCTAGTCGATTGATATGATATGGTTGTAGTTGTCAGTAATTAAATCGGAGAAGAACTAACCGAATCAGATGATACAACTATTCCATTGGAATAATAGTTAAAAAGATTGAGTAATTGTTTGCGACTATTATAATAAGTACGATGGATAAAGATTTTGAGGTAATATGATGTGGATTAAAATTAACAGGTGTCAAGACACATACTGATTTTTGGGGATGTCTGATGGCTTAGCGACTATCGCATCTCTTTTTCTCTAAAAGGCGAACGACTATTTCACACAAAAAATGCACGACTATTTGACGATAGTTCGCAAGAAAATGCTGCGACCATTACTCTACGACTATCAGCGAACCACTCATTACTATACGATATATAGGACTTTCAAAAGCTGGTCATCTGACGACTTTACGACTATTCTACGACTATTTTATCGGAGAAACTACGACTGGTGGCTACGACTATTCCAGAAGCGATTACGACTATTCCAGCCGAAACGCTGCGACTATTGCTGGCCTCTATTGGCTATCGGGCGAAAGCCCGAAAAGAGATACGGCGGTAGCCGTCAATAGTTCCGCGCCGCCGTGCCAGGAAGAAAGCATAATACCGGACGTGTGCCAGGCTAATGCCAGGCGCGAGAAGCCCCGCCGGGCTGGCATAGTCGGCGATCTACTGCACCCTTATATACCTTATTATAATAGGCGGGCTGCGCTGGTCTGCACAGTGTCCGGGCGTGGCGGTAGTATCTGGTATCGGTGCAAGCCGTCCGGGCGCTGGTAGACGCTCCAGCGTGGCGCAGTCGGTATTATAGCCGCTTGTGTCGGCCTTGTATCTGTGGCGGTTGAGTGGGACGAACCGCAGGAAAAGCGCCTGTAAAGCTGTGTGCACTGTTTTGAGGCGTGGGTGGTATAAGTTGCATTGACGATGCAAAACACATTGTGAACGCTTGTATGTGGCTGTATTAAAACAGGGCAAAATAAAAGCCCTGCACCCTCAGCAGATGCAAGGTAAAAGAAAAGCCCGGCCATTTCTGACCGGGTGAAATGCTTCTTATTTGGATGCTTTAAACAGCGCCGAGAAAAACCAGAAGAAGAACAGGATACAAGAAAATATCATGCGTGCACCTCCTTAGTATACCATACGCCCCAAACGGGCGGAGTATAGCGGCGTGATTTGGAGATTAGAGGGAAGCGGCTGAACAAAATCCCAATTGCCGCCCGTCAGCGGCTGACGTATAACCCAGATCGGCGTAGCTGACAACGGGTTATATTCGATAGTATAGCGGTATTTGCGGCCGTTGGTGCTGTCCTTGCCCTTGTGATAGTCCGAAAAGATACGGGAAATAAGATTGATGCTCATATTATAACCCCCTTTATACCACGCTAAACCGTTTGTAACTGGTTTTGCTGCTGCATTCTGCGTATACATCCGGGTGCAGCGTCTTGAGTAGTTTGCTATCGAGCCGGACGGAAGAAACATCTTTGTAAATGGCCTTTGCGGTGCCTTGTACCATCTCCGGCGCACCGTGCATCATGTTAATAATATCTGCTTTGATTGCATCGTTCATTGCTTCAAGCTCTTCCATGAGCCGTTTGTTTTCGCGGTATGCGTTCACTTTTTCTTCAAACGTTGTCATTGTTTTTGCACCTCAGCCCAAACTTTAAACCCGTTGTGTCCGCCGTGTAAGTTGACGTCATTGCACATGGCTTGTATTTCTTTTTCGGTCATTTTTTCGCAATAATCGCCGTTTGCAATGCTGGTCAGCTCCTCAGCTATCCATTTATGCCCATAAAAACCGCCATTAGTAGCGGTAGTACCGATACCATAAAAAATTGTATACATTTTCAGCCCCTCCTTAGCTATTGAGAAATGCAATCATAACAAGCGCGCCGCCCACGTACCAGAGGGCAGCCCACTGGGTAAAGTCAAGTGCAATCATTGTTTAGCCCTCCTTATATTGCGGGATGTAGCCCAGTACCTTAACTTTTGCTGGGATGGTATAATAAATCTGCCCACAATCGGGGCACCAAACAGCATTATATTGTTTGCCATCGTCGCCCAGTGCCTTGCACTCTACATCACAGGTAAAGCGTTTTAGAGCAGTCTCCGTGAGCATTGCTGCAACATCTGCGGAGGGCTGTGCGTTAAATGCTGCCACTGCCTTTTCCGCATCTGCCAGCGTATCAAATGCGCCCAGTGTCCAGCCTGCGCCCTCTAAGATATAGTCTACCATATATAGGCCGCTGTCACTGCACCAGAGCCACACAACGGGTTTGATGGTCATTCTGCGGTTGTTCTGAGCTGCATAGAGCTGGTCAAGCGTGCCAGTCATTAACTTGCCGTCCTCAAATGTGGCGGTATAGAGGTCGGCGCATTTGACCGCTTCGGGTGCGCTGGTCTGGGTCTGCTCTGCGGCCTGTTCCATCTCATCGAGAATAGCAAGGGCTTTGCGGTAGTCGGCGGCACGCTCTTCACAGCATCCGGCAGAGATGTAGCCGTTAAGCTCAGTGCGGAACTTGTCCGCCCAGTCCTCACTGGCTGCGCTCCATGTGTAGTCGTAGCCCGTGTCGAAGTCCTCTTCCAGCACGACACCCGCGAAAAGGTCAGCGGCAAACAGCTTGTTGCAGTAGTCCATAATATCAACGGTCTTTTTCATGGTTTTTGTCCTCCTGTTTTGTGGTGGTGTATGAACGTTTCCGTTCACTTTCTATAGTATAAACGTTTCCGTTCATTTTGTCAAGGCTTTTGGACAAAAAAATAAACGGAAAAGTTTATTTTTTTCTGTCTGTTTGGGCGTGCCCTATCGGACACATTGCGCAGGCAGTCCAGCGCCCTGCACCCTGTCCGATCGTCCGGGCGTGTGTGTCGTGCCTTGCGTGGTCTGCCCTGCTGCCTGTGTGCTGTGTAACCGTTCCGGGTGCGCTGGGGTCACCCGGGGGGAATAGGGCCGAAGGCCCGGGTGGGGGCGGTGAGTCCCGTCTCCTCCGACCAAAATAAAAAAGGCGTTTTCGGGGTTCCCCTTACCAACACCCACCCCTTCTTCACAAACCAAAACCCATCCAATTGTGCAAGTCTCCAAAAATTCCAAAAAATACAAAAAGGCCCCTTTCGAAGCCTAGACTGTGCTATAATCAGATAAAGGCAACACGCCAAAGAAAGGAAGAAATAAAAAATGAGAAAGAGAATCATTGCGGCGGCTCTGGCGGCGGCTATGATGCTTGCTATGCCTATTAGCGCAATGGCAACTGCAAAGCCTGATGAATGGTCTGCTCCTATTGAGCTGGAAGAAATCAATGCAACGCAGGTACAACCCATAACAATCAAAGAATCCCATAGCCATCTTGAAACCAAGTACGAATACGGCAAAACGAGATACTATGTGTTCTACGCTGTATTGGTTGAGAATCCAAACACCGATTGGGCGGTCGATTTTGTTTCGCTGAATGTTACGGTATACGGCGAAGATGGCTCCGTCTTAAAGACCGGTTCTGAAACGCTGGACTGGGTTGGCGAAGGTGATTCTTATTGGTATGGCGATTATATCGCTTTTGACTCTGATGGCGTTAAGCCGACAAGAATTGAGTATACGACAAGCGCAGAGGACTGGAACGTTCACGAAGCAAGTCCTTCCAATCAGATTATCCGTGCTGGTGAACTGGCCGTCACGAATGTTTCTAAGCGTGGCTCTGGCTATGATTTGCGATTCACTGGACAGGTTACGAACAACAGCCAGTTTACAAGCAATGCAGTCAAGGTCGTTGTCCTTTACAAAATGAAAGACACCGAAGGCAATGAAGTTCCTGTTGGCGGTGAGTATACTTACATCATGGACGGCCTTGCTTCGGGGCAAACAGCATCATTTGAGCTTCATCCGTTAAGCGGATTCACAGGCTACAGCTCTTATGAAGTGGTTGCCATTCAAGATTAACATATAACACAAAAAGCCAGCGGCTAGATGCTCTCTAACCACTGGCTTTTCTTATTGGCTGTTTACTTCTTCAATGCGCTGGTCACGTTCGGCATCGGCATCCAATCGTTAATGTCATGCATGACAATCTTGCCGTTGTCGCACAGGTACGGTCTCAAATCACCGTATTCGTCTGCTTCGTAGGAGAGATAGCCGCACGCAACCTCTTTGCCGTTGCAAGCGATCACTCGCCCGTTGTAGGTTTCTCCAACGTCAGGCGTTCTCCAAAGCCACTCCATATTTTCCAGAGTGTCGCTGATGTATTCGTCAAGATTTTCGTACTTATCGCCGTTAATCATATCCGTTCTCCTTTCACATGGACATCTGGGTCTGGCCGTTCGTGACCTGAACCAACATAACAGAGTTCGCGCACGGTCTCCACTTCTTGATGTACTCGACAGCTTCATCGAACCGCTTCTTCGGCACGTTGTTCCGACTGTTCACGTTGAACCAGTCCTGAATGTCCCGGTTGCATTCCATGAACAGCTTCTGAGAGACGCTGCGGCTCTTGTAGGCCGGGCTGTCCATGCCGCCCAGAGCGTTGATAACCACTGTGTTCACAACACGCTTTAACACACGCTGCTGGTTGTAGTCGATGGTCATAGTGTTCTCAAGAGCAGAAATGCGCTGCTCCTGCTTCATGGTGCGCTGGTCAATCATAAGAATTGCTTGCAGTTCCTTAGAAAGCCCTGCGAACTGGTTGACTGCCGCGTTCTTCTCAAGGTCAATCAGCTTCTGGCGAATCTCCATGCCCTCAGGTGTCCGCTGAATCATTGCAATGTGCTTTGCCATGTCCAGCTTGATGATGTGGTCGATTTAAACCTGTGGCATTTTACGCCCATCTTCACGGTGAACATTTTTGTTCTCCGTGAAATAGTCCGTGCCATCGACAAACCCGTATTCCACCATACGGGGAAACCAGATGTGATAAAGGGTCTTGATTTTGAGCTTTTCGTGCAGTTCCCTACCCAGCACTACCTTTTCGCCAGTGTCGGTGTCGTACACGGGAATAACATCTTCGGAGAAGATTCGGATGGTTTCAAGATTATTATTCATAGAAATTTGACCTTTCTATCTTGCGAGAGTAGGCCATCTCTGGTATAATAACCCAAAGAGGGTCTATACTCTCTGAGTGTTTCATAAGACGCTCGCTCCGGTCTGCAAACTTTAGCGAGCGTCTTATTCTTTTTCATCGGGCAGCGGATGATTTTGCAGATACTCTGAAATGGCTCTGCGCATAAACTGACTTCGATTAAGGTCGCATACGGTGCAGTAGTGATTGATCTCTGCCAGCATTTCCTTGCTGACGTTGGCGTTGCACTGTGCACCATTCGGGTTGTTGTACGTCATACTCATTCACCTCCTTTCGGCGTAATTATATTATACCACTTTTCCTTGTGAAGTAAATAATTTCAAACGATTTTACGATGTAATTTATAATACATACGAATTGCCGAAATTATGTTACTTTTCTTTACGTCCCGCTTCGTACCCTGCCCGGTAGTTCAGTTCGGACAGCTTACCCAGCGCTTCTGCGTACTCCCTGTCCTCGCTGGTCGGCTCTTTGCCGTGTGCGAGGGTTTTCAGAAATTCTTCGGTTGTTGTGGGAAATTTCATGTTTTTTGCTCCTTTCTATTGCAGAAGTGGTCTGCTTCTGCTATAATAATTGACAGAAACCGAGACTGCGCCCTTGGTTGCGCAGCTTCTGTTTTGTGGTGGAATAGGTCGTCAGTGCTACTTTGGTCTGTGGGGCTGACGGCCTATTTTTTTATGCCACAAAGGATAAATCTACCGTTGTTGGCTGATTCATCGTGTGTTCTGCTGTCTTAGATTATAGACGCTTGGTATATAGTTGTCAACAGCCCAATTTGTATAATTTTCATCAGATATATCTGAATTTATGTCACAGATGTGTGATATTTGATAGTGGTTCACTCCCGGAATGTAAATAAATAAGTTTACAAACAGATTTTTCACATTACGAAGTATCGTTCTTTTTATAAAATATATACATTCTGTAAATATAATTCGGTCACATAAGTGAGACGTCAGAAATATCTGGACTTGGTGATAGTAAAATTGAAAAAGCTCTTGACAATGTGAACGGAAGCGTTTATAATTGTAGCAGAAAGAGAGGACAGGAAAATGACAATGCGAAAAAATGAAGCGGAAAAGAAGAAGCCTGTGAAGATATCAACGAATGGATCCGAAATTGTAAAAGACATTATGAAGAACCAGCGTGTAAGCATGGTTCAGTTGGCGGATAGCGTTGATTACAATTCTAATCAGGCTGTTTACCGTAGACTTCAAGATGATAACATGAAACTTTCTACTTTGTTTAGGTTCTTGAAAGCGTTGAATTATCGTATTGTTATTGAGCCTGATGTTGGAACCGTTGGAGCTGGGAAATACCTTGTTGAAGGTACTGTAATTGAAAAGGGCAGTGATTCTGAATGAACGTAGCGTATGTTCGTGTATCTACTGTCGAACAGAATGAAGCACGACAGGTAGAAGCGTTGAAGCGGCATAACATTGACCGTTGGTTTATCGAGAAGGTCTCTGGCAAGAATATGGATAGACCAGAGTTGCAAAAGATGCTTAAATCGGTTCAGCTGGGCGATACCGTGTTTATCCACGATTTCAGCCGCCTTGCTCGTAGCACAAAGGACTTGCTTGAAATGGTTGAAACGCTGCAAGCTAACGGCGTACACCTTGCCAGTGATAAAGAGAACCTAGATACAGGCACTCCCACAGGTAAACTGATGCTGACGATGATTGCAGCCATCAACGAATTTGAACGACAGAATATGCTCGACCGCCAGAAAGAGGGCATCGAAGTGGCAAAGCAGAAAGGCGTTTATAAAGGCCGCAAGCCCACCGAGTATGACCGCAACCTCTTTGATGTTCTCCATGAACAGGTGGAGAAGCGCATTCTCACGGTCACGGACGCTGCCAAACAGCTTGGCGTGACCCGCCAGACATGGTATCGGATTGCTGAACAGAACAGGTGACATTGTTCGCAACCTAGAATAAAACCGAATGAGAAAGGAGAATACATTGAAAACGATTGACGGAAAATATGCGTCCGCAAAGGTGTTCACTGACAATATTGAAGATAAGGCATCTGAGCAGATTTTAACGCTTTGTAATCAGAGCTTTGTTGACGGATGCAAAATTCGCATTATGCCAGACGTTCATGCTGGTTCCGGGTGCGTAATTGGGTTTACGGCAAACTTGGGCAAAAAAGTCATTCCAAATATTGTAGGCGTGGACATTGGTTGCGGAATGCTTGTCGCTGAGCTTGGAATTGAACACATTGACCCGAAAAAGTTAGATAAAGTAATCAGAGAACGAGTTCCGGCTGGAATGAATGTTCACGAATCGCAGAAAATGTCGGATTCTTTCCTTAGTCAGCTTGACTGCAAAGATAGCCTACATAATGTTGACTGGATTCTTCGCAGCATGGGTACTTTGGGCGGCGGTAATCATTTTATTGAGCTGGACGAAGACGAAGAGGGAAACCAGTATCTTGTTATCCATACTGGAAGCCGAAATCTTGGGAAGCAAGTCGCAGAGTATCATCAAAATGTAGCTATCTCAAATATCAAAGGAAAGAACAAAAGAAAAGAAGCTACGGAACGTGTGATTGCAGAACTGAAAGCGCAGGGTCGTGAACAAGAAATCTCGCAAAAAATTAAAGAATTGGATGTTCAGTTCCCCGATATTCCGAATGAACTGTGCTATCTTGAAGGCAAAGAACGTGATTCCTACCTTAATGATATGCGAATTTGTCAGGCTTTTGCAAGGATGAATAGAGCAAGAATCATGCATACCATTTTAGACGGTGTTGGAATCAATTCCATGCTAACCCATGCGTCTTTCTTTGAAACCGTACACAACTATATTGACGAATCAGATGATATTATCCGAAAAGGTTCTGTCTCCGCTAGAGATGGTGAGAAGTTGATTATTCCTCTTAATATGAGAGACGGAAGCCTTATCTGTGTTGGCAAGGGCAATCCTGATTGGAATTTCTCTGCTCCGCATGGTGCTGGCAGACTATATAGCAGAACAGCGGCTAAAAAAGCATTCAGCGTTGAGGAATATAAAAAGCAGATGAACGGAATTTATACTACGTCAGCCGATGAATCCACGTTGGATGAATGCCCGATGGCATATAAGCCAGCGCAGGAAATTATCAACGCAATCTCCCCAACAGTTGATATTGTAAAACACATTAAGCCCATTTACAATTTCAAAGCTGGAGAATAAAACCGAAAGGAAATCAACATGAAACCCGTAAAATTGTCAGATCAGAGCTTGAAACTGATTGAAACATTGTGCGATTACACCGACAAGCCTGATATTCTCAATGCCATCGCAGACGCTTTGTACTACGATGCGGACGAACTGAAACGCAGGCTCAACCAGCTTGCAGAAGAAGTCAAATAAACCGCACATTCTATCCGTTAAAACGAATTTTAGTAAATAATTTTCCAAAAACAGCATTATAAAACCGAATATTTGATTTTTGTGCAGTTGTAGGCACTCTTTACATTTTCAGGTAGGGGGTGCCTATTTTTTTATGCAGCCAAAGCAGTGTATCGCTATCATTGATAGCATCAAAGCGTATGCAAAGCAGAATCCGACCGAAGCGCAGGTCTACGAGGACTGGTTTCAGGCGGTGGTGAACCTGAGGGACGCTTTGTCTCAGGACAAGCGGTTCAATGCCTACAAATACTCTGGTGAGTTGCGTTCCGTCTGCGCATCCATGATGGGCAAGATGAAAACAGGCGAGGACGTGGCGAAGGTCTATGACATTATCGGCCGGACGTACCTGTTTGAAGCAAAGGATGTGTTTGACAGTTATTGCATCTACCTTGAATGGAACCGTGCGCCGGAGAAGAAGTTCTACCAGCCGAGACGCAGGGTGCTTTTGACGCTGGTTCGTGATTTGGAAGATTTGTTTAACCACAAGATAGAGTTCTTGGGGGTTAGCCAACCGCCTCGCACAGGCAAGGCTTTGAGTGATGACACGCCGATTCTAACGAGAAGTGGCTGGAAGAATCACGGCGATTTACAGGTCGGCGATGAAGTTATCAGCCCGAAAGGTCAGTTTGTGAAGGTGCTGGCTGTTTCGCCTAAGTGTCAGCTTGACGTGCGCTGCTATTTTACTGATGGCACTTACATTGATTGCCATGAAAACCACGAATGGCCTATTTATAACCAGCACAAGAACAGATTCGATGTAATCGAGACCAAACAGATGATACCCGATTACCAAACAGGCGTTGAAAACACAAGAAAGCATCGGTATCACTATCAAGCGCTGTTTAAGAATTTTGTCGATGGAGAATACAAAAAACTTCCCGTCCCCCCATACACATTGGGGGCATGGCTTGGCGATGGTTCAAATCAAGATGGCCTTTTATATGAATCAAAACAAGACAGGTGCATAATAGAACGTGTTATAAGCGATGGTTACTCTATAAAATGGCATGATGTTCATAAAACGACAGGCGTTGAGCACTTCCGTTTTGAGGGGCTTAGATTTGATTTGCAAAAAGTTGGTATGTGCTATTCGTATCATAGATGCGTCAAACATATTCCAGAAGAATATTTCACTGCTAGCATTTCACAGCGTATGGAGCTATTGGCTGGACTGCTAGACACGGATGGCTCATTAAGAGCAAAAGAACACCGATACGATTTCTCGACAACGGAATTTCGCTTAAAGGACGATTTTATTACATTAGTTTCTACGTTTGGATGGCGTTGCTCTGTTTCCGAGCATGAACCATGTCTTTCTTCTAGTGGCATTCAAGGTAGAAAAGTAGTGTATGTCATTTCCTTTAATCCTACCTGCCCTATCCCTTGCGTTGTTCCTCGCAAGCAGCTAAAGGAGTTCTCCAAACCTCGCCGTGTGGCATTTTGTGGGTTTGAGCGCATCGAGCCGAAGCAGGGCAACTGCATTCAGGTTGAGGGCGGCGTGTACTGCGCTGGTAAGCGGCTGATTCCTACTCATAACAGTACCCTCTGTATATTCTTCATCACATGGCTGATGGGCAACCGTCCTGACGTTGCATCGGTTATGAGCGGACATTCTGACAAGCTGACCAACGGCTTCTACGGCGAAGTGCTGTCCATCATCACCGACCCTGTGACCTACAACTGGGGCAAAATCTTCCCTGACGTTCAGCTTGTGGACAAAAGTGCAAAGGACGAAAGCGTTGACCTGAACCGAAAGAAGCGCTTCCCGACCCTGACCTGTCGCTCTATTGGCGGTACGCTTACTGGTGCTGTTGAAATCGGCGAGGGTGGCGTTCTGTACAGCGATGACTTGATTGAGGACTTGGAGGAAAGTCTGAACGTTGAACGTCTGAATAACAAGTACGATGCCTATCTGAACCAGCTGAAAGACCGCAAAAAGCAAGGCGCATTGGAACTGATGGTCGGTACACGCTGGAACGTGCTTGACCCTCTGGGGCGCATCCAGAACCAGTATGCAGATAACCCAAAGTATCGCTTCCGGGTGATTCCTGCGGTGGACGAGAACGGACACAGCAACTTCAATTATGACTATGGCGTTGGCTTTGACGATGCCTACTATGCCGATATGAAAGCCAGCATTGACGATGCAACATGGTGGGCAAAGTACATGGGTAAGCCTTATGTGCGTGAAGGTTTGCTGTTCCCTGCCGATGAACTGCGGTATTTCAACGGTGTTCTGCCTGACGGAGAGCCCGATCGCAAGCTTATGGTTATGGACATTGCATGGGGCGGCGGTGACTTCACCGCCTGTCCTATCGCTTATGTGTACGGAGATGCTGTGTTCATCCCAGACCTTGTGTTCAATAACGGCGATAAGACTGTGACTAGGCCGGAAGTCGTGGGTAAAATCATCCAGCACAAAATCAATGTGGTGCGTGGTGAAGCCAACAACGGCGGCGATGAATATTGTGATGTGGTAGACAGCCAGCTCCGGCAGCAGGGCTATCACTGCTCTGTTCGTAGCCAGCGTGCGCCAAGCGGTCAAAGCAAGCTGTCAAGAATCATCCAGTATGCGCCGGACATCAAACGGTTCTATTTTCTTGACGAGAAACACCAGTCGAAAGAGTACAAGGCGTTCATGGAACAAGTCACGATGTTCACGCAGCTTGGCAAAGTTCCGCACGATGATGCACCTGACAGCCTGGCACAGCTTGCCGATGAACTGTATAACGGAATCAGCAAAATTGAGCCTGTCAAGAGGCCGTTTTAATAATTCCCCTAAATAGCCGGTTTCGTAGGCATTAAAATTTGATTTGCCTGTTGACATGGCTTACAATAGTACCAGGAAGATTTGCAGCTTCCTCTAGGTATTGCGTTGGCGAGATTTTTAAGTCATTTTTACTCGTCATTTGTTGTGTAATACCCTACTTTCTTACTCACCCACGACAGCCGCCTTTCCCTGTCGTGGGGATTATATGTTGCGTTTCCGAGTGGACGGAACGTTGTTTGTGCTCCCCCAACTGACACGAAGCGGTTCAAACCCGCTACGCAGCACAACTATCCTCTTGCTTTGCATGGGATTTCTCTTTTGACACCTCACCGCTATTCCCGGCTCTCGATGCAAAAGGCTTTTTTGAATTTTCTCCTTTTGCAAAGAGCAGCGGTCAACCAATCAAGCCGGGTCTATCGCGGAGTGGAGCAGTCAGGTAGCTCGCTTGGTTACCAAGAGGTCGCTGGTTCAAATCCGGCTTCCGCGTCCGAATCGCAGCCTGAACCATTGCCTGTCCGGCAAACAGAAAGACTGTGAAGGTTTTCCAGGGCGGAAAATAGCACGGCTGGAAGTGCGAACAGTTTCCCAGCAGCTTCCAACAGGTCTGTGCTCAACAGCCTGTTTCCAGAAACAACGAAAGGAGCGCTCATGCTAGTTAGAATCTGTTGCCCTTGTATCCGGCAGAACCCTATCTATAAGAACGTCCGCTGCAACCGCTATCTTGGCGAAGTAGACGGACGATACCATTTCAAGTGCGACAGATGCAAGGGCGTTATCGAAGGAGACACAAGGGAAGGATGGGTGAAAATAATTCATTCTCCTGAAAGGTAAAAAGGACAACATTATGTGTGTGTTAGAAGAAAATATAACTGCTCTTTTTGAAAGCGGCAAGATTAGTTCTCTTGATTTGGAAAACGCAAAAAAGTTTTGTAGTAGTTCAAAAATTGGAGAATATAAATGTTGCGTAAGAACTCGATATGGGTTTTGCTGCGATTTGTGTCTTGAAGATGAATTATTGAGTTTGAAATCAAAGGGAGTTAATACAATAAATTCTTGTTGTGGACACGGTGATTTGGCTCTTGCATCAATTTTAACCGCTGGGGAAAACAGCAAAAATAAAATGCTTTCTTTGGGATATACTCATGTAAAAGATATATCTGAAAGAATTTCTCAGTGGAAGCCTAAATCGATTTTCATGTATCAAAAATAAGTTTAAAGCGCAGTTTTGGCGCAGTGAGATAGGCCTTAATAGGTTTGTCTTGCTGCGCTTTTTATTTTTGCCGGAAAGGAGGAACGCATGGCTGAGTATCAGATAGCTGTTGACGGCTTTTTGAATAATCCACTGACCGGACGCAGACCGATTGAAACGCCGGAGACGGAAATCAATCGGGCGAATGTTCTGAAAGTAGTTATGGGTAATGCAGACCCTATCCACCTGCTGAACAAGAACGAGATTCACTTTCTGCACAACTACTACTTGGGTAGCCAGCCTGTCCTCAGCCGCACGAAGGAGTATCACGCTGAAATCACCAACCGTATTGTAGAGAACCACGCCAACGAGTGCGTGGGCTTCTACACGGGATACATGAGCGGCACTCCTTGCTCTTATGTGCGGTCTGAAACGGCAACTGGTGACGGCGAGGAAATCGCCCGCCTGTCCAACGCATTGCAGTATGAGGGCAAGGATGCGCTTGATCGGCGGCTCTGGCAGTGGATGTTGGAGTGCGGACAGGGATACCGCATTGTTCTTCCTGACAAGGGGTACAACGGCAACTACCCTGACGAAACGCCCCTGCTGGTGGATGTTCCAGACCCAGACATGGCGTATGTGATTTATAACTCCGGCATCGGTCACAAGCCCATCGCCAACGTGCTGCACATCCCACGCAATTATCAGAATGACCTGAACGACCTGATTTGCGTGTATACGCCAAACCAGTACTTTGAAATCGACAACGGCAAGGTTACGAAAACGGAGAACCACTCCCTTGGAATGCTGCCGATGGTCGAATACAAGCTGAACCCTGAGCGGATGGGTCTGTTTGAACCGGCTATCCCTGTGCTTGATGCCATCAACGACCTTGAAAGCAACCGTTTGGACGGTGTGGCGCAGTTCATCCAGTCCATCATGGTGTTTACCAACTGCCTTGTGGATGATAACGCACTGAAGCAGGTCAAAGAACTTGGAGCAATGTGCTTGAAATCTACAACCAGCTTGCCTGCCTCCGTTTCGCAGATTGCAAACGAGCTTGACCAGCAGCAGAGCCAGACCTTGCTTGATTCTATGTTGAACGTGTACCGTAGCCTGACTGCCATGCCTAGTGCCACTGGCAGTGAGAACGCAACGTCCGACAACGTGGGTGCAGTTATCGTCCGCAACGGCTGGAATCACACCGAAGCGAGGGCGCAGCAGTACGAGAATATGTTCAAGTACGCTGAACGCCAAAGCTTGTCTGTAATGCTGAAAATCCTGCGTGACACGGCTGGTTCTAAGCTGATGGCAAGTGACATCAATATCAAGCTGCCACGCCGCCAGTACGATAACCAGCAGAGCAAGGTTCAGATTTTTGCGCAGATGATTCAGCAGCCGATTGACCCGCAGTTGGCGTTCACTACGCCCGGCCTGTTCCCTGACCCACAAGCTGCTTACGAAATGAGCAAGCCCTTCCTGATTGCCGCTGGCAAGCTTGGCGAGGACGGGAAAGCACCGAAGCCACATGAACAGCCCAAACGGGATGTTACCGGCACAAATGTTGGGAACATAGCAGATGAACAGTCTGCCGATACCAATAAAGAAACAGAGGGCGAATAACCCTTTGCTATAAACACGGCAGGGAAGCCGGGATACAAATTTCGCAGCGTTGCAGGGAAGCAACGGTAAAAAAACGCAGGAGGAAATTAACGATATGAAACTCAATGTGTTGCTTGGTGATGCCTACAAAGAGGGCATGACCGCCGATGAAATCATTTCTGCGCTTGAAAAGGTTGCAGACCCTAGCGCAGAGGTCGAGAAACTGCGCAACGCCGTGACGAAAGCCAATGGCGAAGCTGCTGAGTACAAGAAGCTGCTCAAGGCAAAGCGTACCGATGACGAGAATGCCGCACAGGAACAGGCTGACAAGCTGGCCGAACTCCAGAAGCAGAACGAGGAATACGCTAAGACGGTTGCTGCTCTGACAAAGGAAAAGACGATTGCCACTTACAAGGCAGAGTTCGTGAAGCAGGGCTATGAAGCTGCTTTGGCTGACAAAGCAGCTAATGCTCTGGCTGAAAACGACACCGCGAAGCTGTTCAAGTGCCAGTCGGAGTTCATGTCTGTCCACGACACCGCATACAAAGCTTCTCTGCTGAAGGATATGCCCACACCTCCGGGTGCGGATGGCAAGGGCGGCTCTGACAGTGAGGGCGTGGCGTTTGCCAAGAGCCTTGCACAGCAGAACGCAAATACTTCTAAGGCATCGAGTGACGCAATGAGTGCTTTCCATTAACAAGGAGGAAAACATGAAGTTTACCCGAAACACGGTCAACGGAATCAACGATACCATCCTTGCTTCCAATGACTACACCGCCATCCCCTTTACCGTGACCGAAACTGCTGCGGTTAAGGCTGGCTATCCCATGACGCTGGCTGGCAAGAAAGCTGTTGCTGCTGGCGATACTGGCTCTAAGACCATCAACGCTGACGGCATCCTGCTGTATGACGTTGACCCGGCAGAGAACCCCAATGCTTCCCTGCTGATTCGTGGCGTTATCGACACCAAGAAGGCGACAGCAAGTTCCAGTTTCACCTTTGACGCTGACGCAATCAAGGCACTTAAGACCGCCGTTCCCGGCATCTTCTGCCGTGACAACATCAGCGTGAACGCTTAATAGGAGGTAAAACAACATGGCACTGAATCTTAAGGAAGTCTTTGCCCCGGCTGCGATTGCCGCCTATTGGACGAACGACCCCACCAACGCGATGCCCTTTGCATCTGATGCGCTGTTCCCCGCCAAGAAGAAGGCTGGTCTCGACCTGAAGTGGCTGCGTGGTCACAAGGGCGTTGGCGTTTCTCTGATGCCCAGCGCATTTGACGCAAAGGCTACGTTCCGAACCCGTGAGGGCTTCAAGTTCGATGAGACCGAGATGCCGTTCTTCCGTGAGGGCTACCATCTGGGTGAGAAAGACCGTCAGGAAATCCTGCGTGTTCTGGACAGCAACGACCCTTATGCCCGCGATGTGATGAACCGTCTGTACGATGACACCGCACAGCTTATCACTGGCGCGCGTATCGTTCCTGAACGCATGATCTGGCAGCTGCTGGCTCCCGCCAATGGCGTTCCTGGCATCACCATCAAGGCAAACGGCGTGAACTACACCTACAACTACGACCCGGACGGCACTTGGAAGTCCACCAACTACAAGGAAGTCTCTGTCGCAAAGTCCAAGTGGAACGTCACCACCGCCACCCCCATTGCTGACCTGAACGCCGCAAAGGACGCTGTTCTGGCAAGCGTTGGCGAGGTCGTGACTGAGGTGTACATGAACACCACCACCTTCCGCAACATGATTGCTGCGGACGAGGTGAAGAACCGGTTTATGACCGTCACCGCAAAGGCAAACGCGGTTCTGCTGGATGCAGAAGCACGGCAGATTATCGAGTCTGCAACTGGGCTGACCATCCATCTGTACGACAAGATGTTCAAGGCAGACCAGTACAGCGCAAGTGAAAAATACCTGCCTGACGGCATGGTGGTGGTTGCTCCTTCCGGCGCTCTGGGTAGCACTTGGTACGGCACTACCCCTGAGGAAGCCGACCTGCTGTCCGGTCAGTCCGGTGCATCCGTGTCCATCGTGAACACTGGCGTTGCCATTACCACCGAGCTGACCGTTCACCCGGTCAACGCCAACGTCTATGCTTCTGAAATCGTCCTGCCGTCCTTTGAGCGCATGGACGCTGTGTACTGCATCAAGGCTTACTAAGGCGAAAGGAGGAAAGCAGCATGGGAGACCAGTATTCCGAAGCGGCAGTCAAGCTGGGGCAGTATATCGCCCCTGCACTTGACCGTGAAATCACGGACGAGGACTACCCACTCTTCGACCTGCTGCTTGATTTCGCCAAAGACAAGATATTTGCGCAGGGCTACCCCTTCGGCAACAGACCGGACGAGTTGCCCTTGCAGTATCAGTCGTTGCAGATACGCATTGCAGCGGAACTGTACAACCACATCGGCGCAAACGGACAGACGAGCTATACCAACAACGGCATCACTCGTGTGTGGGAAAGTTCCGATGTGGCGCAGTCCCTGTTGAATGAAGTGGTTCCGAGAGTAGGTGTTATCGGCTGATGTTCAATGGAAGCCCGCTGGATAAGCGCCCGCTGTGGTACTCAAACCCGGTTGGTGAGAAAACGCCTGTCGTGGACGAGTGGGGAAACGAGACTGGCGAATCTGCATACGAATCGTGGAGTGACCCCGAAAAGCTGATGCTGAACGTCAGCCCCCCTACTGGTTCTGCGGAAGCAAACCCTTTCGGCGCGTTCACGGATTACAGCTACGTTGTTAGTTCGTCCAGCAAAAAGCGCAACACACCGCTTTATGAGGGTACACACGTTTGGTTTCAGACGGACATTTCAAAGCCTTTCAATTACATTGTGGTCAAGGTCGCAGAGCATATTACAGACACGAAGTATGCGCTGAAAGAGGTGGCTGCAAGTGAAAATTAAAGTGAGGTTGAGCGATGCCGGACTTCGTGATGCGGAACGTCAGATACAGGAGTACAAGACCACCCTGAACCAAAAGGCGCAGGAGTTTGCAAAGGCGCTAGCGCAAAAAGGCATTGACGTTGCGACTGTGCGGTTTGCTAACGCACAGTATGCTGGTGACAATGACGTAACAGTTGAGCATGACCCGGTACAAACGCCAAATGGCTTTGCAATCGTAGCGCATGGTAAGTCAGTTGCGTTCATCGAGTTTGGCACTGGAGCACACCACAACGGATATGGCGGTGAACTACCGCCCGGCGTTGGGGCGCATGGCTCCTACGGAAAAGGACAAGGCGCAAACCGCAGATGGTACTACTACGGTGACCCCGGCAACGCCGGAACCTATGTGGATACCGTTCCCGGCAAGGGGCAGTTGAATTATACCGACGGCAACGAGCCAGCTATGGCTATGTGGGGGGCTATTGAAGAAATGGCTTCTCAGGTCGAAGCGACGTGGAGGGAGGTTTGGAGTAGTTGATTGATTATTTCAATTCTATCTTCACGGCTGTTGCTAAGGAATTGCGAAAGCAAGTGCCCGGCATTTTCGTTACTGGCGAAATCAATGACAGCAACGTCAAGAAGTTTCCGTGCGTGCAGATAGAGGAAAACAGCAATCTTCCTGTGCATATTGATTCTGCTGGTCACAGCAAGTACGCCGCTGTTTCCTTGCGTGTGCGTGTCTACTCCAATAAGAACGCCGGACGCATTGCAGAAGCACGTTCCATCGTTGGAATCGTGGATTCTGTTCTTGAACCGCTTAAATTTTATCGCAAATCGTTTGCCCCGTTGAATGGGCTGTACAACAATTCCGTCTATCGGATTGATTGCAGCTACGGGGCAACAATCGGAGAGGACGGAATGATTTACCGAAACTAAGGAGGTAAACATTCTATGAGTACTGCTATCTCCGGTCTGAATACCACCCTGTATTGTGGCGACAGCGCAACCGCTCTGACGAAGCTGTGCGACATCAAGGATGTGCCCGACCTGATCTCCGAGCCTAACCTTCTGGATGTCACCACCTTGTCTGACCCCATGCAGGTCAACATCTTCGGCATCATCCAGAGCGACACCAAGTCCTTTACTGCCAACTACAACAAGGCCGACTATACGAAGGTCAAGACCGCTGGCTATGATGAGACTTCCGAGAGCAACGCCGTAAAGTACTACGCCCTGAAGATGCAGGACGGCTCCGGCTTCACTTGGCAGGGTATGCATCAGGTTGGCTTGTCCGGCTTTGGCGTGGACGAGGTTGTGGAAATGACCATCAACTGCATCTTCACCAAGAAGCCTGAGTTTAGCGAGACCCTGACTGTCACTGGCGGCTAAACCGCAAAAATCGAATCAATCAAACCGGGCAGAACTGAACAACGGATTTGGTTCTGCCCCTATTTATAAAGGAGAGCATTTATTATGGCTGCTAAGGTTATCAACTTTCATTCCCCCGATGGCAAGAACACTTACGAGCTGACCTTCACTCGTGACAGCGTGGAAGCTGCTGAGCGTGCAGGTTTTCAGATTGGCCAGTATACCCAGATGACCAATCTGCTGTCCAACTCTCGTGCCCTGTTCTACGGCGCTTTCATTGCTCGGAACAAGGGCATCAGGCGCAAGGTCACTGACGAGATGTTCCAGCACATCGAAGAGAAGGAAGAGCTGATGAACGCTTTGCTTGAGATGTTCATGGACGCTTCCAAGTCCCTGCTGGCAACTGACACTGAGGACAAGACCGCAAAAAACGCAACGTGGGAGATTGTGTAACCGCACAATCTCAGGAAGCAGACGGAGAGGGGGAACCGTTCTCCTTCTCCAAGCTGTTCCACGATGTAGAAGCCTATTACATCTCCATTGGTATGACCTACGAGCAGTTCTGGCACGGTGATGTCTGGCTGGCGAAGGTTTACCGTGACGCAGAGGAGCTGCGGGAACGCAGAGCCAACGCTGAAGCGTGGAGAAATGGCTTTTACATGGCATCCGCGCTTTCCTCTACGGTTGGCAATATGTTCCGAAAGAAAGGGTCTAAGCCCATCAAGTACATGGATAGACCGATTCCCCTGACTCAAAAGGAGAAAGACGAGTATGAATACCAACGCGCAGTTGAGGCGCAGGAGCGAATCAAGAGAATGATGTTCTCTATGATGGAAAGTGATGGTGGTAGTGATGGCTGATGTTGATATTACGAGCTTATCCGTAGAGATTTCTGCGGAATCGCAGGGCGCAGAGCTTAATATCGACAAGCTCGCTACCGCCATTTCTAATTTGCGGACAAAAGGCAACGTGGCAAAGGTTGTGAACAGCCTTGACAGGCTGGCCGGTTCCATTGCAGCGCTGAAACAGGCATCCGCTGGAATGTCTGGTCTGGACAAAATCACCAGCTTTCTAAATGGGCTTTCCAACGTCAACACGACTGCAAGCGCAAAGAGCATCAACACGGTCGTGAATGCAATCAAGAAGATTCCTGCGGCTGTGTCTGGCTTGAACGGCGTGGACTTTTACTCCATGTCTGGAAGCATTACTCAGCTTACTAACGCTTTGGCTCCACTGTCCATTTTGGACGCATCGAGCCTTAAAGCTCTTGGCAGTGCTTTCAATGCAATCGGAAAGGTTCCTGACCTAACCGACAAGCTGAAAGCGACAGACCTTGATTCTTTTGCAAGCTCTTGTCAGAAGATTTCCGCCGCCCTCACTCCTCTTGCATCTCAGCTTGACAAGGTGGGCAACGCCTTTGCAAAGCTCCCTCCGCAGTTGAGCAAAGTTGTGACACAGGCGAACCGTGTGACCGCAGCCAACGAAAAGCAGCGCAAGAGCTATCTTAGCCTGTCCAATCAGATGAACGGCTTTATGCGAAACATGGCAAAGCTGGTTTCGCTGAAAGCCGTTGCTGAGTATCTTGGCAACGCTGTTGCGAAGTTTAACGACTTCTATGAAGCGACAGACCTGTTTCATAATGCTATGGGCAATCTGAGCGGTGAAGCCGATACGCTCATTAGCAAGATGCAGGGCTTGCTTGGCGTTGACCCGACCAAAGCGATGACCTACATGGCTACCATTCAGAGCTTGGGTACTTCGTTTGATCTGGCCAGCGACAAAGCATACGTTCTGTCCAAGAACCTGACTCAGCTTGCTTATGACGAAGGTTCCTATTGGAACAAGGACGTTGCAGAGACCTTTACCGCAATGTCCTCCGCAATCTCTGGCGAGATTGAGCCTATTCGCCGTTTGGGCATTGACCTGACTCAGGCACGCTTACAGCAGGAGCTTCTTGCTTTGGGTTTTAACAAGCAGGTTTCTAGTCTGTCTCAGGCAGATAAGGCGGTTCTGCGTTACATTGCCATTATGAAGCAGACTGCCAACGTACAGGGCAACCTTGCACAGACCATCCAAAGCCCTGCGAACCAGATCAAAATTCTGAAAGCGCAGCTGGATATGTTGGCGAAGTCTGTTGGCTCTCTGCTCTACCCTGCCCTGAAATCCATTCTCCCCCCGCTGATTGCCGCTGTGCAGCTCATTCGAGAGTTTGTTGAATGGGTGGCAAAGCTGATGGGCGTGAAGGTCGTGTTCACTGATTTCACAAAGAGCGCTGACAGCGTTGGCGGTATCGGTGACGCAATGGATGATACAGCCGATTCGACAAAGAAAGCTGCCAAAGCCCTCAAAGACTACACGATGGGTTTTGATGAGCTGAACATCATTGACCCCACACAGGGAAGTTCTGGCTCTGGCAGTGGTGCATCTGCTGGCAACCTCTTGGGCGATGTAGACCTGTCCGGCTACGATATGTTCAAGAACTATGTTGGCACATCTATTGATGAGATCAAGGAAAAAGTAAAAAAACTTCTTCCAATTATTGCAGGTGTTGCAGCCGGATTTGCCGCTTGGAAAATTGCTGATTTTCTTTTTAGCCAGTTAAACAATGTCCACGGGTTAGCTTACAAATTGGGGCAGGTTGTTGGAGAATTACGAAAGAAGTTAGGGCTTGTCAACCCTGAACTTGCTGTAATTGCTGGTACTGTGGCACTAATTGTATGGCGTTTTGTGGACTTGTATCAGAACAGCGAGAAATTCAGAATCGGTCTGCAAAGAATAAAAGACCTTATTGAGCTTGCTGCACTTGGATTCTCTCAGGGATGGAATATTTCTCTTACTGAAGGAAAACTTGGACAATCCATTGAGCATTTAAAAGAATCCATTAAAATACTCGCACAGCAAATTCTCGACCTTCTGCCTGATGAATGGAAAGAAAGCGCTTCTAACGCATTTGAAACAATCCGACAAGTCGTAAAGAAGTTGGACTTGGATTTAGGAGATTTGGCTCTAACCTTAATTGGAATTGGATTGATTATCAGCGGTCATCCTGTAGCTGGTCTCGCCGTTATCGGATTTGAAGCCGTTTCTGTTGCGATTCGCGGATTAGGTAGCGAAAGCGAAAAAGAGTCTTTTGGCTTAAAATCCGATTGGCATAGCGCTTTTCAACAGCTGGGAATTGACGCTGGAAACATGGCATCCTTCTTTGTTGACGGGTTTGCTCAAATCGTGGATAGCATTTCTGATTTTATTCGTTGGATTAAAGACGGAATCAGTGAATCTGAGCGTTTAGATGTCACGATGAATAAAACCCTGTTCCCGAATGCGCTTCTTGGTTTGGCTGACCTGATTGCGGATATCGAAACTTTTGTTCGTTGGGTTAGCAAAGGGCCGACTGAGGCTGAACGCCTTGACGTTTCAATGAATCAAGGCTTCATTGCCAATGCCCTTCTTGGCTTAGCAGATTTGATTTCTGATATCGGAAGCGTGATTGATTGGTTTGTCCATTTGGACGACCATATCAAATCAGCCGGAGAATCTTTTGCAAAGTTCTTGGATGGAGTAGAAAACTGGGCGGCTGAAGCAGGAAAAGCTGCTGCCAACATGGTGAATGCAGTTGCAGATGCAATCGCTTCCCTACCCGCAAAAATGTATGAAGCCGGAAAAAACGTTTGGCAAGGCCTTGTAAAAGGAATTCAGAGCGGAATCAGCAATGCAACTGGAGCGGCTGCAAATCTTGCCAAAGCCGTCATCGATAAGTTCACCACTGAGACTGATATCCACTCCCCTTCCAAGCTATTTGAACAATTTGGTATCTACATCGACCAAGGCCTTGCAAACGGCATCACTTCGGCTATCCCCTACGTCTCCACTGCTATGCAGGGCGTTGTAGATGCTGTGCAGGGGAAAGGCAATGAGCTGATTAACACCGGTTCTACTCAGGCTACCAACTACGTTGCCGGGTTCTTGAACGGCCTTGATACTACATGGCAGCAGATTGATTCCAGCTTGCAAAACGATTTCTTCGGCAGCATTGGCACTCTGTGGGATGCGATTTCTAACGGAGACCTTGAAAAGCTCGGCACATGGGCCGCTTCCTATTTCTATCATGCAATGGATGATGAGCAGCGAAAGCAAATCAAGTCCATTGCCAATAACAGTTTGCAGTGGCTGACGCAGGGGTTGAGCAGTGTTTGGAACAACATTGCTGGTATGGCTTCTAGCTTTATCAGTCAGTTCGTTCCTTCTGCTATGGCCGCAACGTCCGCTCAGACAAGTTTGAACATTGCAATGGATGCAAACCCTGTTATGCTGGTTATTTCCCTGATTGGCATGTTGGTTGGCGCTCTTGTCAATTTTGCCAATAAGAACAAGAGCATCGCTTCGTTCCTGTCTAATCTTTGGTATGGAATCGGCGATTTCTTCTCGATTGTTTTTGAGGGGATTCTCCGCGTTCTCGGAACGGCAATTCAAGGCATTGTTGCTGGAATAAATGCTTTAATTGACGCACGCAATTTCTTTAATCCCTTTGATAAATGGGGGCATATCAGCAACCCTCTTTATGATTGGGCTGACAATGTTGCGAGTAGTCGTGCGGAAAGCCAACGTAAACGTCAAGAAGCGGCCAATAGTGGCTTTGACGATTCCAAAGACCCAACTAACTACGAACAGCAGTACAAAGAACTGCTGGAAAAGTACAAAAATGGTTCTTACCCAGGAACGAAAGAATGGGATAAGAACAATGGTACGTCCTCCGGTTCTTATGGCGGCACCACCAGCGTAAATGTCAACATCAACGAAGAGGAAATACGTGAATCTGTTTACAATGGCACTTACAACGCATTCCTCGATATCTTCCAGCGGTATGGTGATGAACTAACCGGTGGCAAGGAACTCAAAATTTACCTTGACGGAAAGCAGATCACAGCATCCGTTGAGAAGCGGCAGAACGCCCGTGGGCAGTCTTTGATGGGCAGTGAAGTTTATAGCTACTAAGGAGGTGGCGGTTTATGGCAATCCCAGCACTGGTAACGGTAAATGGCGTAGACTTGCCGGAACCTTCTTCTTACGAAGCGACCACTAGCACCATCGTGGATTCTGGACGAAACGTTCAAGGCAAAGTAGTTGGCTCTGTTGTGCGGCATGATGTAGCAAAGGTGTCCCTGAAGTGGAACTACCTTACCGCACAACAGTGGGCCGCTATTCTCAGCCTGTTCACGACACGATTTTACTGTTCTGTTCGCTTTTATAACCAGGCAAAGGCCGGATATGACATGCGGCAGATGTACGTTTCAGACCGAACATCTGGTATGTGGCGGCGTGGGCCTAAAACTGGTAATGTGATGGGTTGGACGGATTGCTCGATTGCGCTTGTGGAGGTATAGCCTATGGTACAACCTTCTCAGAAGTGGCTTGACAAGTTTTCCGAAACGCTTGTGCCGGAGATGTTTGTACGCATCACCTATGGCGTTACAGAACCCGGTTTGCAAGAAGACGCGATTCCTAGCACAAACGGCGAAACGTTCTTTAGCAATGTATCTTCTATCGTTGACAGTGAATCTCACACTTATACAAAATATTCTACCGGTGAATTAAATTTCACTGTTTTGGACGGTAATTATACCTTGCTTGATAGAAGCGTAAAATCTCAGGAGGCTGGTTATGTTAGCGAAAATTGTGTTTCAACTTCAAACCACCCGATTATTACGCTCTCGTTCAGCAAAGTTCATACCGTGACCATTCCTGGCATTACCATCACATGGTCGTCAACGTTCAATGAATGGCCGACAAGTTTCAAGCTGACCGCTTATTCTGGAAGCGCAGTCGTGTCCACAAAAACAGTGTCGGATAATTCCTCTATCACCACTGACATTGACTGGGAAATTGCAAATTACGATTCTATTTCCATTCAAATCTTGTCGTGGTGCTTGGAAAATCGTCGCGCAAGGGTTGAGCAAATAAAGATGGGCCAGTTCATTGTGTTTGAGAAGAAAGATATTTTTTCGTACAAGCACGATTCCACAAGAGACCCGATCAGCGGCCAACTCCCGAATGATAGCATCACTTTTACGGTGGATAACAGCACGCAAAAGTGGAACCCGATCAACCCGGAAGGTCTTTACAAATACCTGTATGAGCGCCAGCCTATCTCTGTGGAGTACGGCATGGACTTGGACGGAACGGTAGAATGGATTACAGGCGGCAAGTTCTTCTTGTCTGAGTGGAGTGTTCCTTCTAATAGCATTGAAGCAAGCTTTACGGCCCGTGATGCTTTTGGCTATCTGATGGTTTCTAACTATACAGGAAGAATGTATGGCACTCTTTATGAGATGGCCTACGATGCGTTGGAACTTCTGAATGACAACGTGGCAACGTTTCAGATTTCCGAAGAGCTGAAAAATTATAGCACAGATATCACAAGCCAGGATAAAAGCAATTATAAGGACTCTGACATTTTGCAGATGGTTGCTAACGCAGCTGGTATGGCAATATATCAGACCCGAGAAGGCGTGATTGTAATTGGACGCATTCCTGACATCTCTACTGCAAAAGCAAACCTTGCCGGTGAGATCGACATTGTTAACAACTTCAACTGGCCTGAGATTGCATTCTCTTCTCCGCTGAAAAATGTGACTTGCTCGATTGACGTAAAATCTTCCGATGGTTCGAGCACTACAAGCAAAACGTATTCTTACCCGGAAAACCCAACAGGGAGCGGAGCAACGCAGACTGTTAGCAATGAAATGTTGTCTCAAAGCGTTCTCAGCCAGAGCAGGAATATTTTGACAGAAGCATACAAGGTGCTTTCTAACCGCTGCAAGGTCACATTGAAATATCGTGCAAGCCCGCATTTTGACGCTTTGGACTATGTTCTTGTTCATCACCAGTTTGGCTATTCCTCTGTACTGTTGACTACGAGCTTTTCTTATCAGTACTCCGGCTGTTTTCACGGGACGGTCGAAGGGTATCTCTTGGAAGGAGCTGATGTTCGTTGACCCGGTGGATCACAGACAGAACCGATGATGATGTTGCGCAAGTCAAAGCGCTTGCATTGAAAGCAAAGGCAGGAACGTGGACAGAGAAAGAGCAGGCGGAATGGGCAGCTGGCATGAAGGGCGCTCTGAGCTACATGGACTACAACCGCATTGAAGGTGGAATCCAAGAGATTGCGTCCATCTTGAACGCATCTGTTTCGGTGAAAACCGATTGGGATGTAAACGGATACCTGACTGTCTCGGATGCTTCTCGTTGGCTTTCCAATATCAGAGCTATTCGTTCTTTGTGCAGCGGCAAGAATGATACCCCCGAAACCCCCGCTTCCCTCAATCATCTGCACTATACGATTATCAATCAGGTCGAAGAAATTCTACTTGATATCGAAACGATAGCCAATAACCATCTAATCTACTGCTCAGAGCCGGTCTGTGGAGGTGAACCTTACTATGCACTTTGTTGACCGAGAAGCAAAGTACCCGAACCGATGGACAATGAAAAAGTCTGACGGCACATCGGAAGTTATCACACTGGTTCGCAATGACGAGCCTATCGTTGAAGGCACTCCTATGAATGCTGAAACGCTGAACACCCTTTCAGATGTTGCAGGCGCTGACATTGCGAGGATTGCCGCTGAAAAAGCAGAGCTGAATGCAAAACTGTCCGAAGTAAACGCCAAAACATCCGCACAGGAATCACAAAAGCAAGCTGAAAATTCCGCTGAGAGTGCTCGTCTTGCAGAGCAAAGCGCAAACAAGGGCGGTTGGATGGACTTTGAACAGGAGAACGGCATTCTTTATATGATTAAAAGCGATAGCTTGACCGAAATAAATATGCAAGACAACGGCTCTGGAATTTTGGAGGTGACGTTTGAATGAGTAAAACAATTGAAATCGGCCCTTATAGCGCCTATGCCATTGCTGTAAAGTATGGATATGTTGGCACAGAAGAGGATTGGATTAAAGCAGTCGAAGCGGCCCGAAAGAGCGCGGAGACAAGCGCAGCCAATGCAAAGCGGGAAGCGGACGGGGCTTCTACTTCTGCTGCTACTGCCACTGAACAGGCCGGAATTGCAACCACAAAAGCTGGCGAATCCGCTGCATCCGCTAAGGCATCTGCATCCAGTGCATCTGCCGCTGCAACCAGTGAAGCCAATGCAAAGAAATACTCGGAAGAGGCCGGGGCTAAGGCAAGCACCGACAAAACCCTGAGCATCGAAAATGCCCCTGCCGACGCAAAGGCTACCGGTGACGCTCTGGCAGGTAAAGCTGACTCCGTCGTTCCACATGATCTTTTCATTCCGATTACAGGGTGGCAGACGGACACAGAAGTTGCAGAGTACCCGCATTACATTGATATCACAGCAGATGTTACGTCCACGACTGTGGTATCTGTCAGCATCGACCCCGCAAGCGCAGACGTAGCCGGTAAAGCTATGCTCGTAAACCCCGAAACTCGAACCGGAGCTATCCGTATCCGTGCACACAACATTCCAACTGCGGAAATCTCCGCCCGGTGGTATCCCATCAAGTATGGTGGCCAGTTCTATGGTGACGGCTCCATTTATTCCAACTTCCTGCTTGCGGCACATCCTGTGGGTAGTATCTATCAGACCATCAGCCCGGAAAACCCGGCTGTGACTTTTGGCGGCGGCACATGGGAACGAATTGAGAACAGATTTATCATGGGTGCAAGTGATACCTACCCGGCAGGGAGTACGGGAGGTAGCACGGCGCATGAACATGAGTACAAATTAGAGTTTATGTGGCGGCTTGGTGCTTTGGTCGGATATCCGACATCCGCCATTGCCACATATAACTACAAAACACAATCATGGAACGATAATAACAAAAAAGTTAATGACGGACAGTATGCACTCTCCAATGATGGATTTTCCTCGACATACGGTGAGAAGCCCGGTGGAGAAACATACTCCGTTACAGGAAACACTGCATCTAGCTCTAGCATTCCTCCCTACTACTCCGTGTACATCTGGCGCAGAGTGGCATAACCGAAAGGAGAAACAATGGCACTAGGAGAACTCAAAAATGGCATTGGCCCTGATGCCTATGCTATCTATCAACAAGTCCTTGCGGCGGTAGCCGAGCGAGACCACCCCGTGGGCAGTCTGTACATCAGCGAAAACGCAACCAGCCCGGCCGAGCTTTACGGTGGCACATGGGAGCGCATTGAGGATTGCACTATCTGGGGTGCAAGCGATACGCATCCGGCTGGTACAACGGTAGAGGCTGGACTGCCGAATATAACGGGTGGTTTCGCGTTTTCTTCCTACTCAGGCGCTGGAGGATGGCTTTCTGTCTCTGAAGTTTCAGGCGTTTTCAAAGGTAGAGAAGGTTCTGGCGCTGTGGCTCAAGCAGGTACTACTGGCGTTCAAGGGGCCGTGGCTGTTGATATGGATGCTTCCAAGTCGAGCCAAATCTACGGCGCATCCGATACCGTCCAACCCCCGGCATACTGCCTATACCTATGGCGCAGAGTTGCATAATTGAAAGGAGCACACATGAAAATCATTGACAGCAACGGCGTAGAAATCGCCAGCCCCGACCTGACAAAAGGCTACCTCAAGCCCGAGACCCAGACTGTCCACCACGATGCTGTGACGGGCGTGGAAGAGGTCAGCCACTACGAGTACAAGACCTACCCCAACGGCGGAAGGGACCGCTGGAAGGTGGTGGACGTGCCTGGCGTGGCCGCAAAGGGAGCCTATGACGAAGAGGTGAAGGTGCAGCGGTATGTGCTGTACACCGCCGAAGAGCTGACTGAACAGGAAAAGGCCCGCAAGGAAGCAGAGGAAAAGGCACAGCTGCCCACCGCAGAAGAGCGCCTTGCCGCTCTGGAAGCGGCTATGCTCGACCTGCTGGCCGCACAATAAGGAGGATGTTATGGTTTTGTTCTATGTGACCCAAGTCAAGCTGCACCGTTTTGACGGCGCTTTTACCATCGACAACGTACCTGACCGGTACAAGGATGCCGTGCTGGCAAAGCTGACGGAGGAGGGATTTTATGAGGTGGAAAGAAATGCTTAATTTCCTGCGGGATATCTTTTCTGCGCTCTCCCACGCTGCCGGTGACAGCGCCGACAAGGAAGAGCCTGCTCCTGCACCGGACGTGCCCACTGTGGACACCGTGACCGGGTGGGCAGGGGAACCGCCTTACCGGTACATTGACGTGAGCCGGTATCAGGGCACCATCGATTGGGCACAGGTGGCGGCAGCGGGCTACAAGGGGGCCATGCTCAAGACCGTGAGCACTAACCACAAGCTCTCCAAGCGGTCGGACGGCCTGTACATCGACCTGACCTTTGAAGCGAACTACCGCAACGCCAAAGCGGCTGGGCTGGACGTGGGCGTTTACTACTACACCTATGCCACCAACAAGGACATGGCCAACGCAGAACTCTCCCTGCTGCGTCAGGCAGTCTACGGCAAGGAACTGACCCTGCCTGTGGCTGTGGACGTAGAGGACAACCGGCTCGTCAGTCTGGACAAGCAAGACCTGACCGACCTGACCGCCTATGCTCTGCACGAGGTGGAGCAGATGGGCTTTTATGCCCAGCTTTACACCTACACCAGCTTTGCAAAGGCACATCTCTTTGTGGGCGGTGCGGCTCTGCATCCTTATGACGTATGGCTTGCTGACTACACCGGCAAGACTCCGAAGGTGGATTTCAAGTACAGTGCCCACCAGCACACCAGCAAGGGCAGCGTGCCGGGCATCTCTGGCAATGTTGACCTCAATGTGACCGAGATCAACTACCCCCGTATCATCCGCAAGAAGGGTCTGACCCGTCTCCGGGAGGACAAATGACCGAAAAAGAAGCTTTGCTGTGGGTGCTTGGCATCCTGGGTAGCCTGTGTGCTGCAGCCATCACCATTGACAAGGTGCTGGAAATCATTCACAAGTACATCAAAAAGGCGCAGGAACCGGACAACGTGCAGAACAAGCGGCTGGATGAGATGGACAAGCGCATCGGCACCTTAGAGCAGGGCCAGCTCCAACACACGCAGGCCCTTGCCCGAGATCTGCGCCGCTTTGAAGAAATTGACGAGGTGAGCCGTCTGACCCTTGACGGGGTGCGCAACCTTCTGGATGCGCAGCTGTCCGGCAACAACCGCGAAGGAATGCAGAAGAGCCGCACCGACATCGACAACTATCTTTTGAAAGGAGTTACCAATCATGGAAGCGATTCGTAATCTTTTGACCGCACTTCCCGCCCCTGTGGCCCTGGCTCTGATGCTGGGCGGCTTTATCTTCTACGCCCTGGGTTGCATCCGGCTGGGGTATGGTGCGGCTGTCAAGGGCACTGTGCTTGACCTAATCGAGCAGGCAGAGCACGAAATTCAGGGCACCAAGCGCGGCGCAGAGCGTAAGGCGTGGGTGGCGCAGATGCTTCGCACGGCTCTCAGCACCAGCAAATACGGCAGGCTCATCAGCTGGGCCATCACCGATGAAACCATCGGCACCGTGATCCAGTTTTTCTTTGACCGCATGAAAGCGGCGCTGCAAAAGCAGTAAGGAGGATATCATGGCAAGCACTACATACGAACAGAAACGATTTTGTGAGATCAAGAGATGCGGCAAAATCGACCATTTCGGTAACGTCCCCGTAATGGTGCGCAACGCCGGAGAGTTGCCGCAGCCTTTCTGGCTCGGTGCTGCCTGTGGCGGCGGCTCGCATAGTCTTTCCGCCAGCGTTGCAAGGGCTTAATGCAGAACAGATAAAAGCTGTGATAAAACGTGCGCCGCTTGGGAGGTATGACCGGAAAATCGCCCGGTTGCGGTATGTTGACCAGCTATGCCAAGTTGATATTGCAGCGCGTGTGCCGTATTGTCGGACATCAATCGGCAATAGGCTAAAAATTATTGATAAAATGCTGAATGTGTGATACTATACTTTTAATTGGGTGCGTCTTCTTGTGAAACGCATTGAAGCGGCAGGCTTTCGGGTCTGCCGCTTTTCTTTTTTTACGATTTGCTGGTGGATTTTGTTTTATTCGCACTGGTTTTGTCGAAAGCATTGCCATATATTGGATGATGTAATATCTTAGCATTGCACTCCAATGTGTGCATCCTTACAGTTAAGCGCTCATGCGGATTTTTTCCGTGTGGGCGCTTTTCTTTTTTTGTCCTTCGTTGTACCTTCGTTGCCCTTCACTTTTTGCTGATGCGGTACACTGGGAGCACAAGGAGGGATGTTTTGTGAGCTATTATCCAACACCCGGAACGCCTTACGTTCCGCAGCAGCCTGTCAATCCTTACGGCGGAATTGGCACGGTAGGCCTTGCCACTCCCCTGCCCAACACGCAGATGCAACAGGCACAACCGCAGCGTCCGCAGCCGATGAATGGGCAACAGCCTGTTCAGCAGTCGGCACAGGACGGTGGTTGGCTGCTTGGCAGACCTGTTTCCAGCAGGGAAGAATTCTTGGCGATACCGTCTGACTTATACGGCAGACCGACCTACTGCCCGGACTTGCGCAGCGGAGTGATCTACTGCAAGCGGCTCAACCCGGACACCTGCGAATCCTATGTGCAGGAGTTTTACAGCCCTGAAGCATGGCGGCAAATGCAAGCACAACAGGCACAGCAGACCGCTACACCGACACAGCAGTATGTGCCTATTGAAGAGTATAACTCCCTCGTCCACAGGCTGGATGAGCTGGAAAAGTGGCAGAAGAGCTTTTCTAAACCCTCTGTCGCCGCAAAGAAAGGAGAATAAACGATGCCCTCTCCGTTTGATATGATTACTCATAGCCCTATCATGCAGCTTGCAAATCTGGCTCGTGCCGGGCAGAACCCGATGGGGCTTATCCAGCAGTTAAGCGGGCAGAACGCTCCTATCATGCAGGGCTTAAACCTGATTCAGGGCAAAAACGAAGCACAACTCCGAACGATGGCGCAGAACCTCGCCAAAGAGCGCGGCATTGACCTGAACCAGCTGGCAAGTGTCCTGAATTTGACGCTTCCCCGATAACGCGTCCCTCTAAGCGAAACGCTTCTCAGTTTTGCGGACTTGACAAAAACCGCATTTGTTTGGCTTCGCCTATCGCATACGGCGGTGGGATAGCATAACGCAAAACTGAAAGGAGTTTTGTTATGGACGATTTTGCAACTGGCTATCTGGCTGGGCAGGACGGCGGCAATAACAACGGCGGATTCTTCGGCAACGAAGGCCTGTGGGCTGTTATTATCCTCGCCATCATCTTCGGCTGGGGCAACTACGGCAACGGGCGCAACGGCAGCGACAACGGTATGGCGAGCTACATCCCCTATCTGGTCGGCACTGGCGCAACTGGTCAGGGCGGTGCAGACACCCGTGCGGCTCTGTCTGAGGGCTTCTATCAGCAGGATACCTCCCGCTCTTTGGCGGGCATCCAGAGCGGTATCTGCTCTCTGGGCTATGACCAGCTGGCACAAATGAACGGCGTAAACACCAACATTGCGAACGGCTTTGCAGGCGTGAACAGTGCTATCTGTCAGCTTGGCTACCAGAACGCACAGCTGGTAAACGGTCTGGAACGCAGCGTGTCCAATGGTGACAACGCCATCAGCCTTGCTATCATGCAGGAGGGCAACGCACGGCAGGCTGGCCAGACCGCACTTGCCACGCAGCTGGCATCTTGCTGCTGCGAGAACAAGCAGCTGATCGGCGACCTGAAGTACACCATCGCAACGGAGGACTGCTCTACCCGTCAGGCTATCGCAGACAACGCCCGTGCCATCGTGGACAACTGCAACGCCAACTTCCGCAGCATGATGGACTACTTCACGC
>ERZ1673738.848-NODE-848-length-50874-cov-15.522501_pt1 | contig 50874 bp, 39 predicted proteins | sample MGYA00580198_ERZ1673738 | MGnify/ENA primary metagenome ERZ1673738 (study PRJEB41218, sample SAMN15661784) | gut metagenome | host: Homo sapiens | place: Canada: London | collected 2015-08-20/2019-03-30 | study: EMG produced TPA metagenomics assembly of...
CGGCGGGGGGGGGGGGGGGACGGACAAACCCGCAAGGCTGAGTTTTCCCGCGCCGGCCCCGTGTGCTTTTTGTAAAACCGATTTTTTCGCGGGAAATCGGTGGAATTTTTTTGCCGCACCCATTTACGTCTTTTCGGACGAAAGCGGTGTCCCGCCGCGGGAAGAGTCGTGTTGCGAAAACCGCAGGCGGAAAGCGTTCCGCATGTCTCCAAAAATCTTGCGGCTGTCTTGCGTTTTGCGCGTTGTTGGCATTGGCAAACGGTTGTTTTTTATTGTGGGCGATTGGGAAGCGGCGGTAATTTTATTCGGAGGCTGTGGTACAGTTTTTTCTGTCGGTTGTGACAAATAAAACAAAAAGATTCGGCCGCGATAGTCCGTTTGTTTATCCGGTTGTTAAAAACAATATTTTGTCTTGTTATCGGTTAAGTTTTTAATGTCGGATTTCGCAGGAGTTCTTGCAAGTTATTTTTTTATGCATTCCTATTTGATGCAAATTATACGGAATTATTTTTCGCACCGCTGAATCGGGTTCGGGTGTACCGTAAGGCAATGGAATTTTGCGAAATATCGGCGGATATTTGATGGTTTTTTGCGCAATCCGGTTTTCATTCAAAAAATATATAAAAATTCTTTACAGGTTTGGGAAAAGTTATTACCCCCGAAAATATGAAAAAGTCGATTGCCCAATTGTTATTCTTTGTTTCCTGTATTTGCTCCGGATTGTCTTTCGCCCAGGGGGCGGATTATGCCGATCTGTATTACAACAACGATCTCGAAAAGAATCCCGGCAAGTGGGATCACGGAATCTTGGACGATGCAAAAAATTGGAATGTCGGTTCCGTCGATGGCCCCGTTTCCGAAAGCAAACCGTCGGCGTCCGACAATCTCTGGATAGAGGCGGCGATTATCGGCCAGACCGGATTTGTCACCGGATGGAACGGCAATATGGATTTTCACGATTTCAATATGTCTCTTGCCCTCACCACGGAATCCGCCGATCTTATAAGCAATGTGGAAAATCAGACTGTCACCGCATGGGGCGACATGAATTTTGCTGTAAAGCCCGTAGACGGCGGTTGGGGCAGGCAGACGAACATCCTGATGGAGGATAATTCCGTTTATCGCATCAAGGGCGATGTCAATCTCGACATAACCGGACGGACAAATTTTAAAATCCGCGCCGTCGCAGACTACGGCGACGATCCGTGGCCCGTTACGAATATCTCCCAAAATTCGTCGTTCATAGTGGACGGCAATTTTAACGTGGTTCAAAATCAGCGCAACGGGGAGTACGAGACGCTCGCATTGGAGATCAACGCTTCGAATTTTATGGTATCCGGAGTGATGGACGTGACCCAAAAATCTCAGGGTTCCGTTTCCCTCGATCTGAAGTACACATACGGCGCCAATATGCAAACGGCGTCCGATTGCTCGTTCGATTCGAATATATCTCTCGGAGGCCTGAAAGGCGACGCAAACCTGCTGGTTTCCGACGTGTACGCGGGCGCCGCCGGCAGGGCCGTATATCTTGAATTTTCCAATGCGTCGTCGTCCGAGTGGTCGGGGAGTTTTTCCAACGACACGGGCCTCAAAATGCACCTTTTGATGTTGGGCGCATCTTCCGGTTCCCAAACCATGAGGTTTCAGTCCGGCGCTTTCGACTCGGTTACCGTTTCGAGCGGCTCGCTAAATTTATATTCGGCGGAAAATATGGGCGCCCTGCGGATAAACGGGGCGAGCGCCCGCCTCGGCATAGTGGGGCAAAATTCCACGAGCGGATACTCTACCTTGAAGTTTTCCTCGGCGGAATGGCAGTCGGGTTCCATAGAGTTTGACATAGCGGCATACGGAATGAACGACGCCCTCGCCATAGACGGAGCGTTCAACAAGACTTCCAATGCCTCAAACCTTGTGATAGAACTCAACGTCAGCGCATACGATCTCGGGCTTTGGCTCGATGAAGAGGGGGTTGAATACCTCGATTTCGACCTCATAACTTTTGGATCCACCAATATGGGAAAGGAGGACATATCCGTGTTGACGCAGGATCGCGTTTTCTGTGAAATTCTCGCCCTCGACTCCGGAAAACTTACGGCCCGCCTTTCCCTGCAAGTCCCCGAACCCGCGGCAATAGCGTCAATCTTCGGTTTTCTCGCGCTCGGGCTTGGCGCATTGCGCAGGAGGAGATAGCGAATGCGCGGATATTCGGAGCCGGTTTGTTGCAGTTTTCGATTCGGCAAAGCGTCGGCCCCGGGCGCATGGTAGCCGGGGGCATTGCGGCGCGATTGCCCGTGTTTCGGCCTTCGGGAAAGGATAGCTTTTTTGCAATTTTATCCGTAGGGCAATGAATCCCCTTTTTATCGGGCATTAAAGCGGGAATCCAAATCCCTTAGGCGTCCGTTTTGCCGCGTTGTCCGCCGGCATCCCGGGGGAGGTTGGGAAGGACTTTCAGCGTCGGCGAAAAATCTCCGCTGTGTAAGAAAAAAGTTGCGGTTGGGGGGAGAACTCCCTATTGTCCTCGGGATTTTTATTCAAATACAGCCGTCGGCGGGCGACGCCGTTAAATCCATTCCGCATATCATGCCAAAACGCACAGATTTAAAAACGATATTGATTATCGGTTCGGGCCCGATTGTAATCGGGCAGGCCTGCGAGTTCGACTACTCCGGAACGCAGGCGTGCAAGGCCCTCAAAGAGGAGGGATACCGGGTGGTGCTGGTGAATTCCAATCCCGCGACGATTATGACCGACCCCGGGTCGGCGGACGTCACATACATCGAGCCCCTGACACCCGAGGTTCTCGAAAAGATTATTGCCAGAGAGCGCCCCGACGCGCTTTTGCCGACGCTCGGAGGCCAGACGGGGCTGAACCTTTCCCTCAGGCTTTCAAAGCTCGGGATTCTCAAAAAGTACGGCGTGGAGCTGATAGGCGCAAAGGAGGAGGCCATCGAGAAGGGCGAAGACCGCGAAAAATTCAGGAAGGCGATGCTCAAAATCGGGCTCGACATTCCCCAGAGCGCGGTTGTCCACGACACAAAAGAGGCGGCGGACTGGATTGAAAAATGGGGCAAATTTCCGGTCATCATACGCCCGAGCTACACGCTCGGCGGAACGGGCGGAGGAATTGCCTACAACCGCGAGGAATACGAGAACATGGTGTCTTTTGGCCTTAGCGCGTCCCCCGTCACCGAGGTGCTCGTCGAGGAGTGCCTGCTCGGTTGGAAGGAATTTGAAATGGAGGTCATGCGCGACCACAAGGACCAGTGCGTGGTGATATGCTCTATCGAAAATTTCGACCCGATGGGCGTCCACACGGGCGACTCCATAACGATAGCGCCCGCCCTGACGCTCACCGACCGCGAATACCAGCTGATGCGCGACGCGAGCTTTGCGGTCATCAGGGAAATCGGGGTTGAGACGGGGGGCTCCAACATACAGTTTGCGGTGGACCCCAAGACGGGGCGCATGATAGTCATCGAGATGAATCCGCGCGTTTCGCGCAGTTCCGCGCTTGCGTCGAAGGCGACGGGGTTCCCGATTGCGAAAATCGCGGCGAAGCTCGCAGTGGGCTATTCTCTCGACGAGCTGCGCAACGACATCACGCGCGAGACCCCCGCGAGCTTCGAGCCCACCATCGACTACATCGTCACAAAAGTCCCGCGCTTTACCTTTGAGAAATTCGCCGGCAGCGACAACACTTTGACTTCCTCCATGAAGAGCGTCGGCGAGGCAATGGCAATCGGCAGGACTTTCAAGGAGTCTTTCCAGAAGGCGCTGAGGTCGCTCGAAATCGGCTGCCGCGGCTTCGGCGGCGGCGGGAAGTTCGGAGGCAGCGAGTGCCCGGGCGTCGAGAAAATCCGCAAGGGGCTCGTCCGCCCGACGGCGGAGCGCGTGTTCTACATACGCTACGCGATGCTTTCCGGCATGTCCGACGAGGAAATACGCGAGTACACGTGCATAGACATCTGGTTCCTGCGCCAGCTGCGCGGGATTGTTGAAATAGAAAAGGAACTTTCGAAGAAGGGTCTTCTGAACCTCGACGAGGATCTTCTGCGGCGCGCCAAGGAAGCCGGTTTCACCGACCTTCAAATATCGGAAATCTGCGGCACGAAAATCCGCAACATAAAGCAGCTGCGCAAGGAGTTCGGCATAAACACTGTCTACCGCCTCGTCGACACCTGCGCCGCGGAGTTCAAGGCGGTCACCCCCTACTACTATTCAACCTACGGGGTCGAGGGCGAAATAATGCCCTCCGAAAAGAAGAAGATAATGATAATCGGCGGCGGCCCCAACAGGATAGGGCAGGGAATAGAGTTCGACTACTGCTGCGTGCACGCCTCTTTTGCCCTGCGCGAGGCGGGCTACGAGACGCTCATGATAAATTCCAACCCCGAGACCGTCTCCACCGACTACGACACCTCCGACAGGCTGTACTTTGAGCCGCTCACGCTCGAAGACGTTTTGGAGGTATACAACCAGGAGAAGTGCTGGGGGGCGATCGTGCAGTTCGGCGGGCAGACGCCGCTCAACTTGGCGTCGGAGCTCAAAGCGAACGGCGTGAACATAATCGGAACTTCCCCCGAGTCCATAGACGCCGCCGAAGACCGCCAGATTTTCAAGAGGATTCTCGAGAAGCTCGGATTAAAGCAGCCTGTAAACGCCACCGCCACTACCCCCGAGGAAGCCTACGAGCTCGCGGGGCAGATCGGCTTCCCGATACTCTTGCGCCCGAGCTTCGTGCTCGGCGGCAGGGGAATGTTCATCGTCTACGAGATGGAGGAGATGAAGCGCGTAATCCGCGAGGCGTTCGACGCCGCCCCGGGCAAGCCAGTGCTGCTCGACAAGTTTCTCGAAGACGCCATAGAGCTCGACGTGGACGCCATCAGCGACGGAGAGACCACCGTAATAGGCGGAATGTTGGAGCACATCGAATATGCGGGCGTGCACTCCGGCGACGCGGCTATGGTGATTCCGCCGCACACTCTCCAAAAGAATATTCTCGAAGAGGTGAGAAGCGCGACATACGCGCTCGCAAAGGAGCTGAAAGTCGTCGGGCTGATGAATGTCCAGTACGCCATAAAGGGCGGCGAGCTCTATCTCATCGAGGTAAACCCGAGGGCGTCGCGCACGATTCCCTTCATATCAAAGGTAATAGGCGTGCCGCTCGCGAAGCTCGCCGCGCGCGTTATGGCCGGTGAGAAGCTGAAGGATTTGGGGTTCACCAAAGAGGTCGTGCCCGACTACATCGCGGTGAAGGAGAGCGTATTTCCGTTCGTGCGTTTCCTGGGCTCGCAGATAATGCTAACCCCCGAAATGCGCTCCACGGGCGAGGTCATGGGGCTCGACACGTCGCTTGGCATGGCGTTCGCCAAGAGCCAGATGGCGGCGCAGCCGGGTCTGCCGACCTCCGGCAACGTGTTCATCTCTGTCAAAGACCACGACAAGGAGGCGGGCGCGTCCATCGCAAAATCTTTCCACGAGCTCGGCTTCAAGATTTTCTCCACCGCAGGAACCGCCGCGTTCCTCGCCTCTAAGGGTATTCCCGTCACCAAAACTTTCAAGCTGAGCGAGGGCGCGCGCCCGAATGTCGTGGACATGATAAAGAACGGGCAGATGCAGATAATCGTCAACACCCCTTCCGGAATGAATCCGCGCCTCGACGAAAACAGGATTCGCGAAGAGGCGCTGCTCGGGCGCGTCTGCATGATAACCACAATCATGGGCGCGTACGCGGCCATACAGGGAATAAAGGCGCTCAAAGCGCAGCCCCTGAACGTCAAGAGTTTGCAGGAGTACGGCGATATAATGCGCGAGAAGCGCGCCAAACTCGGCGACATTTAGCGCGGATTTTGCCGCGCGCCCTTACGGGGGACGCCGCCGCGCCGATAACTTAACGGAATGAATGCGAGAAAATTTCAGAAGACTCTCGAGTCGATTTTGAGGGACGATTCGCGGTATGCCGCGGGCGCCTACGTGTTTGTCCGCATGGCGCTCGACTTCACCGTAAAGCGTCTGTGCTCGATGAACCCGTCGCGCAAGGAGAGGCACGTGTCCTCAAAGGAGCTTCTGGAAGGCATAAGGCTGTTCGCCCTCGAGACGTTCGGGCCGATGGCGCTGCCGCTCTTCGAGGAATGGGGGGTGCGCTCGTGCCTCGACTTCGGGCAGATAGTGTTCAACCTCGTTGACGCCCGGGCCCTGACCAAGACGGAGGAGGACAGGCTCGAGGACTTTGCCGACGGGTACGAATTCAAGGAAGCTTTCGCGGCGCCGTTTTTGCCGCAAAAAAGGAAAATTTGACATGCGCGGATTGGAAATAAAAAATCTCACGGTGGAAGTCGCCGGAAAGAGGGTTGTGGACGGCATGAGCCTGTCGGTGCCCGCGGGCGAAGTCCACGCGATAATGGGCCCCAACGGGACTGGCAAGAGCAGCCTTTCCAAGGCGGTTGCCGGCCACCCCGAATACAGGATAACGGGGGGCGAGGTTTTGCTCGACGGCGAAAACATCGTCGGGCTTCCGCCCGACGAAATCGCGCGCAGGGGATTCTTTCTCGGCTTCCAGTACCCCGTTGAAATCCCCGGGGTCAGCATAGCGAATTTTATCCGCGCCTGCCTTTCGGCGCGCCTGCCCGAGGGCGAAACCCTCAATCCGGTCGAGTACTACAAGCGGCTACACGCCAAGATGGACGAGCTCAAAATGGACAGGAGCTTCACGACGCGCAGCGTCAACGACGGGTTCAGCGGCGGCGAGAAAAAGAGGTGCGACATACTCCAGATGCTGATGCTCGAACCCAAGTTTGCCATACTCGACGAAACCGACAGCGGGCTCGACATCGATGCGCTGAAAATAGTGTCCGAGGGCGTTAATTCTGCGCGCTCGCCGGAGCGCGGAATGCTGCTCATCACCCACTACCACCGGCTACTCGAATACGTGAAGCCCGACGCCGTGCACGTCATGAGCGGCGGGAAAATCGTGCGCAGCGGCGGGCCGGAGCTCGCCGTGGAGCTCGAACAAAAGGGGTACGACTGGATCAAGGGGCTCGGGCGATGAGCGGCGGCGCGGCAAATCGGGGGGATTTGAACCTCGACAGGTCTTCCGGAGACTTTCATTACGCCGAAGACTATACCTACAACGCGGGCGTGGGCCTTAACGCCGACGTGGTGCGCTACATCTCGAAAGTCAAGGGCGAGGAGCCGTGGCTTCTCGAATTTCGCCTGAAAGCCCTCGAACAGTTCGAAAAGATGAAAAATCCGACGCACTGGGCGTCTAAGAAGCTCGACGAGCTCGACTTTTCGAAAATCAGGTATTATCTCGCCAAGGGCGAAAAGCGGCGCAAGTCGTGGGACGAAGTCCCCGAGGACGTCAAGATGACTTTCGAGCGGCTCGGGGTGCCCGAGCAGGAGAGGGCGTTCCTGGCGGGAGTGGAGGCGCAGTTCGACTCGGAGTCGGCGTACTCCAACATGAAGGCGCACCTCGAAAAGGACGGAGTGATTTTCGTCGACTCCACAGAGGGGCTGAAAAAATACCCCGAGATTTTCAGAAAGTATTTCGGAAAGATAATCCCGATTACCGACAACAAGTACAGCGCGCTCAACTCCGCGGTGTTTTCGGGCGGAAGCTTCATCTACGTCCCGAAAGGCGTCAAGGTCAAACAGCCGTTGCAGGCGTATTTCAGAATCAACGCCGAGAGCTTCGGGCAGTTCGAGCGCACCCTGATAATAGCCGACGAGGGCGCGGAGCTCATGTATATGGAAGGCTGCACCGCCCCGCGCTTCGAGACCGGCACGCTCCACTCGGCGGTAGTGGAGCTCGTTGCGCTCAGGGGCGCGAAGATACAGTACGTGACGGTTCAGAACTGGTCGGACAACGTTTTCAACCTCGTCACCAAGCGCGGAATGGCGGAGGAGGACGCGCAGATAAGGTGGGTCGATTGCAATATCGGAAGCGGAATCACCATGAAGTACCCCGCGGTGGTTCTGCGCGGCGAGCGCGCGAGAGGCGAGGTCATTTCCATCGCCCTCGCCAACTCGGGGCAGCACCAGGACACGGGTGCCAAAATGATACATCTGGCCGACGGCACGACTTCCAACATTCTCTCGAAGTCTGTTAGCGTCTCCGACGGCAGGGCGTCGTACAGGGGGCTGGTGCACATGTCGGGCTCGGCGAAGAACTGCCGCAACAAGACGGAATGCGACGCGCTCCTGATAAATTCAAACTCTCGCACAGACACGTATCCGGCGATAGTGTGCTCCGGCTCGACCAACAGCGTCCAGCACGAGGCGAGCGTCTCAAAGCTCGACGAGGAGCAGATTTTCTACATGCGCCAGCGCGGGCTGGGAGAGGCCGAGGCCGTCAGCCTGTCGGTAAACGGGTTTGTCAACGACCTCGTGAAGGAGTTCCCGCTCGAATATTCCGTGGAGCTCAGGCGGCTCATCGAACTTGAAATGGAGGGCTCGGTGGGATGAGCGAAGGGCTTTTGAAAAGAATTTCCGACGCGGCAAAGGCGAAGTTTCAGGACATTCCCTTTCCGTCGCGCAAGGACGAATATTGGCGGTTTGCCGACCTCGGGGCGTGGTCGGTAGATTCCCTGCTACCGTATTTTGCGGGCAGGCCGACCGAAGAGGGCTGCAACGGGGCATTCGAGGATTTGGAGCTTGACGGGGGGGGCGGCGGCGGATTCGCGACGCTCTTCGACGGGCAGCTTGTGGACGCCGACGTCCCGCGCGGCGCGGAAATTTATTCGGCGGGTGCGGCGGCGGAGAAATTTCCTGAGGCCGTCGAAAAGTTCCACTCGATGCGCGGGGGGAAGTTCGACGCGCTCAATTCCACGCGCCCCGACGCGGGCATTCTGATCCGCGTGGGCGATGGGGAATCGGCGGAGCTGGACCTCAAAATAATTTCCAAACTGCCGGTTTCGATAGCGGGCGTCTGCGTTTTGCTCGGCAGGGGCTCGCGGCTCGCGCTGCGCAAGACGAACCTCGCGTTCGGCGGGAGCTTTTCGGCTCTCAAATGCGGCTATTTTCTCGCGGAGGGCTCGAAGCTCGAACTCGCCTCGCTCAAATATTCGAGCAAATACGCGCTATGCTACGAGAGGGAGGATTTCGATTTGGGCGCGGGCGCGGAGGCTGCGGACGCCGTCGCGCTCGCGGCGGAGGGGCACTCGCGCCAGGAGCGCAATTTTGCCCTCGCCCAAAACGCATGCGCGGATTCTCGCATATTCGCGCTCGCCGAATCGGACGCCGTCCGCGACATCCGCACGTCGCAAATCCACGCCGAGCCCGGCGCACAGAGCAATGTCGAGGTGCGCGCCGCCCTCGGAGGGCTGGCGGGGCTCGCGTTCACGGGGCTGATAAGGGTTGGCGAGAGGGCGGTCAAGACGCGCTCGTACCAGTCGTGCAGGTCTATGATGCTCTCGGATACGGCGAAGTCGCAGGCTTCCCCTATACTCGAAATATCGTGCAACGACGTCGCGTGCTCGCACGGCTGCACGGTCTCGAAGCCCTCGGACGAGCAGATGTTTTACATGATGCAGCGCGGGCTCGGGCTTCGGGAAGCGGAGGCGCTCATTGTGCGCGGTTTCGCTGAAACGAGCTTTGAAAAGATTTCCGACAGGGCTCTCGTCGAAAAGTGGCTCGGAAGGCTCTTCGCTTAGGCGCCCGCCCGTTTTCCGCCGCCCGAAAAAACTTTTATTCGGGCGGCGTGTCGGTATAATTTCGTCATGAGAAATTTTTGGGGAGCTTTGGCGTTTTTTGCCGCGTCGGCGGCGCTGGCGGCGTCCGGCGGGGCGTTCTCTTCGGCTTTTGACGCCCCGCGGGGCTCGGAGGGCTCGCGCTGGCAGAGGGCGGATTCGGGCAATTCCCCGCGGAGCGGCGTTGGCGATGCGGAAGAAGCCCGCAAAAATCCGAAAACTGCCGCCCCGAAATCCGGAGGGTCGCGGTGGCAGGCGGGCGGCGGAAACGGCGTGGCTGCGGAAAAGTCCGGCGGCGCGAAGTCGGGCGGATTCTTTTCCGCGCCTCCGGACTCAAAGGGCTCGCGCTGGCAGCGTGGCGGCGGAAAGCCGGCGGGGAAAGCGTATCTGGTGTGCGCGTTCAAATTGGAGGGCGCGGTGTCGAAGCCGCAGGCGGAGTTTGTCGCGCGGGCGGCTGCCGCGGCGTCCGCAAAGGGGGCCGACGCGCTGATAGTGGACATGAACACCCCGGGCGGCGACTTGGGTTCGACCCTCGAAATCATGGAGACCCTCTCGGGTTTCGGCGGGCTGACTGTCTGCTACGTCAACCCCGACGCCATAAGCGCGGGTTCGTTTATCGCCATAGCGTGCGACAAAATTTTCTTTTCCCCCAAGGGCGTCATGGGCGCCGCCGAGGCGGTCGGGGCGGGCGGCGGCGATATCCAGGAGTCTATGAAGCGCAAGGTGACGTCTTTCATAGGCGCGAAGGTGCGCGCCGTAGAGCCGTCCGGAAATCCGCGCCGCGCGGCCGTGCAGCGCGCTATGAACGACCCCGATTTCGAGCTCGAAATAGGCGGGCGGATTATAAAAAAGAGGGGCGAGCTGTTGACCCTGACGGCTTCGGAGGCGGCGGAGGAAATAGGCGGCGCGCCGCTGCTCTCCGACGGAACGGAGGCTTCCCTCGAAGCCGTGGCGAAAAAAATTTCCGGAGGCGCGCCGTTTGAAATGGAAATAATTGAAAGGACATGGGCGGATTCCTCCGCGATATTCGTCTCGTCGATTGCGCCGCTGCTCTTCGGGATAGCGATTTTCCTCGTCGTAATGGATTTGAAGGGAGGGGGAATCGGCATTTTGGCGGCGGTCGGATTCGGCATAGCAGTCTGCGCGTTCCTGGGAATGAATATGTCGGGGCTTGCGGGATACGAGGGCATTTTGATTTTCGCGGCGGGCGCGGCGCTGATCGCGCTCGAAGCCGCGTTTTTCCCGGGGGCTTTGATTCCTTCCGTTTTGGGAGCCGCGGCTATTCTGGCTGCCGCCGTCTGGATGTTCGGGGAAATCCCCTCGGGGGAAGTCGGCTGGGAAAAGTGGAGGGAGGCCGCCGCCGCGGGCATTTTTGCGGGGATAACGCGGCTCGGGATAAGCGTGTGCGTGGCGGCCCTGTGCGCCGCGGCATTGGGCAGGTATTTTGAAAGGGCTCCGCTCTTCGGGAGGCTCGTGCTGAAACCGTGCGCCGACGGCAACGCCGATTCGCGCGGCGCGGCGGGCCCCGCGCGCTCCGGAATGCGCGCCCTGCAAGTCGGCGACGTCGGTGTGTGCCTCACCGACCTCTCCCCGTCGGGCAGGGCGGACTTCGGCGGGACGATAGCCGACGTGCGCGCGGATTTCGGCTCGATCGCCCGCGGAGTGAAAGTCGAAATAGTATCAAAAAAAGATTTCAATTTAACGGTGAAAAAATATTCTGGAACCAAATGACGGCCATTGCCATTTTGACGATCGCGGGTGTCCTCCTGATTTTCGCCGAGACCCTGGCGATGTGCGGGGCGTTCTTCGCGGCGGGCGCGCTCGCGTTTGCGGGGGCTGCGGCCGTGGCGTTTTTCGAATTCGGCGCGTGGGCTTCGGCGGGTGTCGGCGCCGCGTTTCTGCTGTCGTGCGCGCTCGCGCTGGCATTTTGGTCAAAGATAATCCCGAAGACGCGCTTTTCGCGCGAAATCTATTTGAAATCCTCCGAGAGCGGCAAGTCCCCCGCGCGCGACACCGCGGGGCTCGTCGGGCGCGAGGGATTGGCCAAGACCCCCCTCTGCCCGTCGGGGGTCGTCGAAGTGGGCGGCGGGCTGTTCGACGCCTCGTGCGAAGACGGGCATTGCGAGGTTGGCGAAAAAGTTTGCGTGGCGTCCTCCTCGCCGTTCGGCCTCAAAGTCAGAAAAATCCGGAAGAATTTATGAATATGTCCATAATGACCATAGTAATGATAGTTGTAATAATCGCGGCGATAATCGCGTTTTTCGTGGTGTTGTCGTTCATCAACACATGGCTTAAAGCCCTGCTTGCGGGGGCGCCCGTGAGCATGCTGACGCTCATCGCAATGCGCCTTCGGGGAGTCCCCTACGGAATGATAGTGGATTCGCGCATAATGGCGGTGAAGGCGGGGCTGAACCTCACGATAAACCAGCTCGAAGAGCATTACCTTGCGGAGGGTTCCCTGATCCCGACAATACAGGCGCTCATCGCCGCCGAAAAGGCCGGCATGGACTTGACTTGGAAGCAGGCGTGCGCCATAGACCTCGCGACAAAGGGGACGGGCAAGACGGTGGTGGAGGCCGTGAGGACTTCCATCAACCCGAAAGTCATCGACTGCCCCAACCCCAATTCGGGGCGCAAGTCCATAGACGGCGTCGCAAAGGACGGCATACAGGTCAAGGTCCGCGCGCGCGTGACGGTGCGCACAAACCTCGAAAGGTTCGTTGGCGGCGCGCAGGAGGAAACCATCATCGCGCGCGTCGGCGAGGGCATAGTCACGACCATCGGGTCGGCTGACACCTACAAGTTCGTTCTCGAACATCCCGACAGAATTTCAAAGGTCGTCCTCGAACGCGGTTTGGACTCCGGAACGGCGTACGAAATCCTCTCGATAGACATAGCCGACGTCGACGTGGGCGAGAACATCGGCGCCAAATTGCAGGAGGCTCAGGCAATCGCCAACAAGAACATGGCGCAGGCGCAGGCGGAAATCCGCAGGGCGGCGGCGGTCGCCGCCGAGCAGGAAATGCGCGCGAAAGTCGTGGACATGAGGGCGAAAGTCGTGGAGGCGGAGGCGCAGGTTCCGCTGGCGCTCGCCGAATCGCTGCGCAGCGGCAATATGGGCTTCATGGACTACTACAAGATGAAGAACATTCAGGCCGACACCGCCATGCGCGAAAACATATCTTCCGACAAGCCCAAGAAGTAGCCGCAAATGGACACGCTTTTCGAGCTCCTGCCGGTTCTGATATTCCTGCTGTTCACGGTGGCCGGTTTTGCGCGCTCTTCCAAACGGGACGGCGCCGCTCCGAACCCGCGCGGTTCCGGGCGCGCGGATTCCGGAGACGGGGACGAGGATTTCGACGCGGCGCGCCGTATGGTGGAAGAGCTCAAAAGGCGCGCGCGGGGCGGCGGCGAGCCGCTCATTTTCGAGCCCGACGAAAGCCCCGACGGGGAGGAAGCCGAAATTTTTGCGGAGGAATTTGCGGAGCCCGCGGAATCCGCGCGCGCGCCTGCCGAGGTTCCCGCCGAAACCTCCGGCGGTTTCGGCGGCGCCGATTCCGCGCCCTATGCGGACTGCCGCGAAAGGCTCAGGGAAGTCGAGGAGTCCGAAGCCTACAAGATGAAAGTTCCGGCGCATTTCGCGGTGCCGAGGCGGGATTTCGCGGGCGAAGATTCCTTTGAAGCGGGCGGGGATTCCGGGCGCGGAACTTCCGAAGCCCACGCCGCGTTCGGCGTGCGCCTCGAAGGCGGCGAAGACCTGCGCCGCGCGTTTGTTCTCTCCGAAATAATCTCAAAACCTCTCGCGCTGAGGCCGCGGGACGAAAGGCTGTCTGCATGGTGATATCAAAGGGCGAACTCAAACTCATAACCTCCGCGCGCTGCGGCCTGCCGCACGACCTGTTCGGAATGCACAAGTGCAGGGGCGGAATCGTCGTCCGCGCCTACGTCGTAAACGCAAAAAGCTGCAAGCTCGTCGATTTGCGCAAGCCTTCCGCCGCGCCGGCGGAAATGGAAAAGCTCGACCCGTCGGGATTTTTCGAGCTCTTCATAAAGGGCGCGCGCAAGCCGTTCCCGTACCGGTTCAGGGTCGAGCGGTACGACGGAAGGATAGATGAGTTCGCCGATCCCTATTCGTTTCCGCCGACCCTCTCCGAAGACGAGCTCTACCTTTTCGGCAAGGGCGACGACAGAAAGGTTTACGAGCACCTCGGCTCCCGCATTCTCGAAGTCGGCGGAGTGCGCGGCGCGGCGTTTGCGGTATGGGCGCCCACCGCGCGCCGCGTGAGCGTCGTCGGCGACTTCTGCGAGTGGGACGGCAGGTATTTCCCGATGCGCCAGCTCGGCTCGTCGGGCGTCTGGGAGATCTTCATTCCCGGGCTCGGCGGCGGCGTGAAGTACAAGTACGAAATCCTCGCCGCAAACGGCGGCGCGCCCTTCCTGAAATCCGACCCCTACGCCGCGCGCTTCGAACCGCCGCCTAACAACGCCTCGGTGGTATGCGACCTTTCCGGCTACGAATGGGGGGACGGCGAATGGATGCGTCGCCGCGCCGAAACCGACTGGGCAAAGCGCCCGGTCTCCGTCTACGAGGTCCACTTGGGCTCGTGGAAGCGCGTGCCCGAGGACGGCTTCCGCCCTCTCACGTACGTCGAAATCGGCGAACAGCTCGCGGAGTACTGCCGCGAAATGCACTTTACGCACGTGGAGTTCATGCCGCTTTCCGAATATCCGTTCGAGGGGTCGTGGGGATACCAGGTGACGGGATTTTACGCGCCTACCCACAGGTACGGCACGCCGCGCGAATTTATGCGTATGGTGGACATTCTCCACCGGAACGGAATCGGCGTGATAATGGACTGGGTGCCCGCGCACTTCCCGCGCGACGCGTTCGCGCTCGCGGGATTTGACGGATCGTGCCTCTACGAGCACGAAGACCCGCGGCTCGGGGCGAATCCCGACTGGGGGACGCTCTGCTTCAACTACGGACGCAGCGAAGTAGCAAACTTCCTGTTGGGCAGTGCGCTTGCGTGGCTTGACCGCTTTCACATAGACGGGCTGCGCTTCGACGCCGTGGCCTCGATGCTGTATCTGAACTTCTCGCGCGAGAACTGGATTCCCAACAAATACGGCGGGAGCGAGAACATAGAGGCGATAGAATTTCTGAAACGCGTCAACGAAATCGTCCACTCGGAGCACGCCGGCGCGATTACCGTCGCCGAGGAGAGCACGACTTTTGCGGGCGTCACCAAGCCGGTAGCCGAGGGCGGGCTCGGGTTCGACTTCAAGTGGAATCTCGGCTGGATGCACGACACGCTCGACTATCTTAAAGAGGATCCGATAAACCGGAAGTATCACCACAACAAGATGACTTTCCCGTCGATGTTCCAGTTCACGGAAAAGTTTATGCTCGTCTATTCCCACGACGAAGTGGTGCACGGCAAGAGCCCGATGGTCGGCAAGATGGGCTCGGGCTACTGGGACGACAAGATAGCGACCCTCCGCGCCCTCTACGCCTACATGTGGATGTGGCCCGGAAAGAAAACCCTTTTCATGGGCGACGAGATTGCGCAAGGGCACGAATGGCGGTATGACGAGTCTCTCGAATGGTCGCTGCTGAAATACATTCAGCACGAGGGCGTGCGCAAGGCCGTATCGGACGCGGCAAAACTGTATCTCGAAGACCCGAAGCTCGCCGAAAACGACTTCAACCCGATAGGATTCGAGTGGATAAACGCCGACGACGGCGACAACAGCGTTTTCTCCTTTTTGCGCTTCGGTAGCGACGGCAAAAAGTGCTATGCCGTGGCAAGCAATTTTACGCCCGTGGAATTGCGCTCCTACCGGCTCGGACTTCCGCGCGGCGGAGAGTGGAAAGAGGTTTTGAACACCGACGCCGCCTGCTACGGGGGAGGCGGCAGGGGGAATATGGGCAGGGTTTCTGCGCAAAAGCGGAAGGCCGCGAATTTCCGCCCCTACGGCTGCGACCTCGTGCTCCCGCCGCTCTCGACAATAGTTTTGTCAAACGATTCGGCAGAATAGCCTTTCTGTCGCCCGCTCCGGAACGGAGCGGGTTTTTTTCGGCAATACGTGCGGCAGCATTGCAGCCGGTCGCCGGCGTTTCCGCAAAATTATTTTGCGGCTTTCGGGCGCGCCGGCAATTCAGCAGCGCGGAATGCGATTCCGGAGGGGTTGTTTTTTTGCGCACGCCTCGAAAATCCAATGCGCAACATAATATTACCAGTAGTATCTTCTTACATGCGTGTAAATGTCCCTTGCCAAAAATGTTTCTATCTGCGCATTTTTAAATCTTCCCTCGAAGTCCCTTATCAGTTCTTCGAGCAGTTCCTGCACGGCAATTATATCAAATCTGTTTAATATATAGAAATTGCTTCTTTCGTATTTTACGCTTCTTAAATATGTGGATTTCATCGCTATGTATAGGGAAATGTAGAAGCTTTTTACCGTTTTTATGAAGGTGTCTTTGGTTGTTCTCGTAAATAGGTCTTTATGGTATCTTGCGCAAACATGATGGAAGAGTTTGCAACGGAATGCGACCGCGTATGTATTGAATTCCGTAAACCATGCTATTTCTTCGGTTTCCTCTTTTATGATTTTAAGGTATGCGATCGAGTCGAAATATTTTTTTGCGTCGAATTTCTCCCAGTGGTCCTCCTTATTTATGAGGTTTACATCCACGAATGAAACTTCCTTGTCTACTTTGCCCTTGTCGAGTTCCTTTACGGGGATGTTAAATTGCCTCATCATATATTGCTTTAATACGGTTAATCCCCTTTTCTTGTCCACGCTTTGGGTCATATAGGAATAAAAATCCGTTTTGTCTTCGTTGAGGTCGGTTGCGATGGAGACGAGCGCTTTCGTCTTTATGTCGAATAAGAGCGACCTGTCCAGCGAGATTCCTTTTTCTATTTTGACCAATGAACCTATTTTCGCATATTTATGGGTTTTGAAATATATGCCGGTATCCAGGTTCATGGTTATATTGTTCTTATATGTCATATTTGAGAACAGATCCGTGGTTCTCGTCGAAAAAGCCACGTTGGTAATGTACATTCCCTCTATTGTCGGAGTTTAACTATAAATTTTATCAGAAACTTGAATCGGGGAACAATAAGTATATACGTCTCGACACCATAGTGCGCATTGCAAATTTTTGGGGCATGACGCGTTCGGAGTTTTTCAGCGCGGAGAATGACTGTTCTTATAAAAAAGAATGTTCAAAACAAAAAAAGCGGCCTGTGGGAAGGCCGCGAAAAATGCCCAAGCCAAATGGGGCATAAAGCTTATTTTCTCATTGTGCCGTCCGAGAGTTCCCTCAGGAAGCTCTTGTAGGCTGCGGCGACGCCCGAGCGGATGTCGTATTTGGGCTTCCACCCGAGCGAGCGGAGCAGGGAGGTGTCGCAGAGTTTGCGCGGGGTGCCGTCGGGCTTTGAGAGGTCGCGCGTTATTTCGCCCCTGTATCCCACCGTTTCGGCCACGATGTTCGCGAGCTCGGCTATGGTCACTTCCTCGCCGCTGCCGAGATTTACAAGATCCGGCGGGTTGTCGAGGTTAAGCAGCATTACGCACGCGTCGGCGAGGTCGTCGACGTGCAGAAATTCCCTCAGCGGCGACCCCGTCCCCCAAAGCTCCACTTTTTCGAGCCCCTTTTCCTTCGCCTCGTGGAAGCGGCGGATTAGGGCGGGCAAAACGTGCGAGTTCTTTTCGTGGTAGTTGTCGCCCTCTCCGTAGAGATTGGTGGGCATCGCGCTGTGGTAGCAGAGCCCGTACTGTTTGCGGAAAAACTCGCAGAGTTTCAGCCCCGCGATCTTCGCTACCGCGTATCCTTCGTTCGTTTCTTCGAGGGGGCCTGTGAGCAGCGCGCTCTCGGGTATCGGCTGGGGGGCCATGCGCGGGTAAATGCAGGTGCTGCCGAGGTAGAGCAGCCTTTTTACCCCCGCCTTGCGCGCCGCCGTTATCGTGTTTAGCGCGATTGCGAGGTTGACTTCGATAAACTCCGCCGGATACGTGGCGTTGGCGTATATGCCGCCGACTTTTGCCGCGGCGATCACGGCAACGTCCGGCTTTTCGTCCATGAAAAATTCGAGCGTCTGCGCCTGGTTGGCGAGGTCGAGCTCGCGGTGCGTCCTGCCGATGACGTTTCCGTATCCGGCGGCGCGCAGCGCCCTCTCTATCGCCGAGCCGACCATGCCGCCGTTGCCCGCGACGTAAATTTTATCCGAAAGTTTCATTGCGCTACCTTAACGCGGCCTCCTTTTTGGCGAGCTCGAAATCCGCGTCCGTCATTATTTCCACAAGCTTTGCGAAAGTCGTCTTGGGCGCCCAGCCGAGCTCTTTTTTTGCCTTGGCGGGGTCGCCGAGCAGGAAGTCGACTTCCGTCGGGCGGTAGTAGCGCGGGCTGATTTCGATGACGGTCTTGCCGGTCTGGCGGCATATCCCGCGCTCGTTTTCCGCTTTTCCGCTCCATTCGATGTCCATTCCCAGCCGCGCGAACGCGAGCTGCGCAAATTCGCGCACGGTGTGCGTCTCGTTTGTGGCGAGCACGTATTCGCCGGGCTTTTCCGCCTGCAAGATTCTCCACATTCCCTCGGCGTATTCGGGCGCGTAGCCCCAGTCGCGCTTGGAGTCCATGTTGCCGAGAACCAGCTTGTCCTGCAAGCCGAGCTTTATCCTGCCCGCGGCCCTCGTAATTTTGCGCGTGACGAACGTCTCGCCCCGCCGCTCGGATTCGTGGTTGAAGAGTATGCCGTTGCTGGCGAAAATCCCGTAGGCCTCGCGGTAGTTGACGACTATCCAGTAGGCGTACTGCTTCGCCACGGCGTATGGGCTGCGGGGATAGAAGGGGGTTGTTTCCCGCTGCGGCGTCTCCTGAACCTTGCCGAAGAGCTCGGAGGTCGAGGCTTGGTAGAACTTGACCTGCCGCGCCAGCCCCATGTCCTTTATGGCGTCGAGGAATCGCAGGGTGGCTATCGCGTCCACGTCGGCGGTGTACTCGGGCACTTCAAAGCTGACTTTTACGTGGCTTTGCGCGCCGAGGTTGTAGATTTCGTCGGGCTGCGTCTTTTCGAGAATCCTGTTGAGGTTCGATGAGTCCGTGAGGTCTCCGTAGTGGAGAAAGAACCTGTCCTTCAAAGACTCGTCGTTGTAGAGCCCGTCTATCCTCTGCGTGTTGAACGAGCTCGAGCGGCGTATTATCCCGTGGACTTCGTATCCTTTTTGCAGGAGGATTTCCGCGAGGTACGAGCCGTCCTGCCCCGTTATTCCCGTTATCAAAGCCGTTTTCTTTTCCATAATTATCCGCGCAAGATACTCCGAATCCTCCGCTTTTCAATTCAAAAATCCTCCGATGGGCGTTGACTTGCGCCGCCCGGCCGCTATTTTTTCGCCTATGAAAATTCTCAATCTGATTTGTTCGGCGGCGCTTTTGTCCCCGCTTTTCGCGGCAGCGTCGCACGGGGCCGGAGAGGCGCGCGTCGAAAATTTCGGAACTCCGGTATTCGGGAAAGCCGTGAAAATAGACGGCGTGAATCCGCGCGCAATGGCCCTTTGCGCCGACGGCAAGACCCTCTACATAGGTTCTTACCACTATCTGTACGTCGCGGACATTTCGGAGCCGATGAAACCCAGGATTCTCGGCAAAGTCGGCGGCCTCGGGAACGTCAGGCAGATAGCCGTCCAGGACGGCATCGCGTACGTCGCCTCCCGCGAGAGCGGGCTGTGGATTGTGGACGCGCGGAATCCGGAGTCTCCGAAAGTCCTCTCGCGCTACGACTGCATAGAGCTCGCCACCGGCATAGACGTGGCGGGGCCGGTCGCGTTTCTGGGGCAGCGCAACAACGGAGTGGAGTTCATAGACGTTTCCGACCCCGCGAATCCCGAGCACATCCGCATAATAAAGACGCCGGAGTCGCAGTCGGTGAAGTACCGCGACGGATACCTGTTCAGCGGGGAATGGCACTCGGGAGAGGTGACGGTTTTCGACGCGCGCGACATGGCGGACGTGAAAGTCGTTTCGCGCCCGAAAATGGACGGCTACGGCGACGGAATCGACCTGAGCGGAAACCTGCTCTTCGCTTCCACGGGGCACCATTCCATAGTTTCAGGCAAGACGAAGGCGGAGCGTTTCGGCAACGGGCACGGGCTTGAAATATTCGACATATCGGATATTTCCAATCCCCGAAAAATATCGTCGGTGAAGTTCCCGAAATTTTATTACATCGGAAACGACTTCTGGACCCCGCGCTGCTCGGGAAATACGGTTTTTGCCGCGGACACTTTCAACGGCCTGTTTGCAGTGGATATATCCGACCTGAAAAATCCGCGCATAGCGGGGCGGATAACCACCCCGTCCGCAAAAGAGGGCGCGCCGTCGTCGCCCATAAGTTCGGTGGCGGTCGCCGACGGCGCGGTTTATGTGTCGTCGCTCAATTACGGCGTTATGGCCGTGGAATGCCCGAATGCGCGGGCTTCCTCCGGTGCGAAGGGCGTTCTCCCGAAAAACCCGTCTTACAGGGCGCAGTACTCTGAGGATTCCGAAAAGTTTTTCGTCTGGAAGCCGGACCGGAGCGTTCAGGTGCGCGCCGTCGCCGTGAACGGAGATGTCGCCTACGCGGCGTGCGGCGCCGAGGGTATAGTTGTCTTGAAGCTCTCCGATTCGGGCTTTGAAAAAATCGGGCGGATTGAGATGCCGTTTGCCGGAGACGTAAAAATAAAAGGCGGCAGGCTCTACGCCGCCGAGGGGCAAAACGGCCTCGCGGTGTACGATATAGACCCCGATTCTCCGGAAAAACTGTCGGAGATTGGCAGGCTGGAATCGCTTTCGCCGGAATCGTCGCTCGTGTTGTGGGTGTGGGTTCCGGGGGGAAATTTCGTCGTCGCCACAGACAGGGTGGGCGGAATATTTTTCGTCGACGCGCGCGACTTGAAAAATATGAAAGTCGTATTCCGCAAGGGCGGCTGCCCGGGGTGGAACAAATATTTTTCGGACGGAATTGTCGGGGAAAAGTACGCGGGAATGTCGTACGCGAACAACCGCTTCGAGTGGTTCGACCTCTCCGGGGAAAAACCCGTCCCCGCAAACGCCAGCTACAAAAACAGGCCGGGCGTCTCCAACGGCTGCTGCGTTTTCAAGGATAAAGTTCTCTGGACGAACCGCGCGGGAGAGGTTGTTTTGCTCGAACCCAACCAGCCCGAAAATTCCGACGGGAGCGAGTGGAAATCCGTGCCCGTGGAGGGCGCGAAAGTTTCCCTCCCCGCGTGGTTCGGAGGGAATCTGGTGGCCTTTACAAACCGCATAGAAAGGAGCGTCGCTCTCGCGGACTTCGGCGACGAGAAAAAACCGAAGGCGGTATACGCGGAAAAAATATCCGGAAATCCGGATACGCCGGTTTTTTGGCGCGGGCGGCTGGTAATCCCCGCGGGGTACGGGGGGCTTCTGATGACGCGCGAACGGTTTTCTGCGCGGTGAGGCGGCTATGCGCCCCGCTGGAAAACGGTTTTCGGCGCACGGGTTCGGGCGGAGCCGGCGTTCCGGAGCCTTTCGCGGCGGGGGAGCGCGTAAAAATTTTGAAAAAAAAGCTTGTGCGGAAAATCGCGGGGTGTATGTTCAATTCTCAATTTACACGATGGTAGGGTATCCAAGGGGCTAAAGGGCGCGGACTGTAAATCCGTTCGGCTTTGCCGTTCACTGGTTCGAATCCAGTCCCTACCACCATGTAATTTTTGATAATCCGCGGGATTCCGCGGATTTTTTTTGTGCGGGCCGGGAATGGGAAAAGGCGGGATATGGCGGACGCTTCCGCCGGCAATGTGTTCCACAAGCCGCCTTAGGCGGGAACGTCGCCAAAGGGCGGAAGGAAGCGGAAATGCGGCGCAGCGCGGCTGGCAGGGAAAAGCTGGCGGGCCGATTTGAGCTTTTATCCGCAAATATATCGCGCCAACCCGCAGGCGTGTGCGGGAAAATACGGCAGAATTGCGGATTTCCCGCGTTTTTGCGGCGCGCGGAATACGGCGTTTCCCGCCCGCCGCGCGGAGTTTTGGGGAAGCTCCCGCCCGCTCGTCCGCGCGGGAGCGGGGTTGCGGGTTCTCGGCGCGGGGGGAGCGGGTTTTTGCGGCGGGAATATTTTTGTAAATCATTTGTTTATATTGAAATAAAAATAAAATCTGAAATTTGTTGACGCGGCGGGAGCAAATTCAAAATATGTTTCCCGACGAGAGCGGTTTTCGCTTTGCGGGGAAATTTTCCCCGCGGGGCGGACGAAGATGGAATCGGGTGCGAATCCCGGGCAGTCCCGCTGCTGTGAGCCTTAACAAAATGCGCGCGATACGCCACTGCCCGTGAGGGGCGGGAAGGCCGCGCGCAAAGGCGAGCCAGAAGACATGCCGCTTTTCAAACATTCGGCTCCACGAGGAATGGCGGCCGGCATACGGCAACTTTAAGAATAATCGGATCCGTCAAGCGCGGTTTCCCGCCGGGACTTAGGCGTTTTTTGTTCGCCTTTTCCCCGCCGGATTTTCGCGGTGGGCGCCCGATTTTTTTTTAGCAATGCAAATTCAGGAAGTAAAAATAATAAAGAGGGACGGAAAGACCGAGGACTTCTCGATAGACAAAATATCAAACGCAATCCGCAAGGCGTACGCCGCGGGCGGGGTTGCGGACGAAGGCGGAGAAATCGCCAGAATATCCGAGAGGGTCGCCTCGACCATAGACTCTCCGAGCATAGGGGTTGAGGAGATTCAGGACAGGGTTGAGCGCGAACTCATGCTCTCAAACCCGTACATTGCCAAGAAATACATTCTCTACCGCCAGTGGCGGAATACCGAGCGCGACAAGCGCACTTCGATGAAGACCGTCATGGACGGGATTGTCGCCATAGAGAAAAACGACATCAACCTCGGCAACGCCAACATGTCGTCGCACACTCCCGCCGGACAGATGATGACGTTCGCTTCGGAAGTGACGAAGGACTACGCCCTCAAATACCTCGTAGGCGTAAAGTACGCGCGCGCCCACCGCGACGGAGACATCCACATCCACGACCTCGACTACTACCCCACCAAGACCACGACCTGCATACAGTACGACCTGGAAGACATTTTCGGGCGCGGATTCCACACCAAAAACGGCAGCATACGCACCCCGCAGTCCATACAGAGCTACGCGACGCTCGCGACGATAGTTTTCCAGACAAACCAGAACGAGCAGCACGGCGGCCAGTCGATTCCGGCCCTCGACTTCTTCCTCGCCCCGGGCGTGCGGAAGTCGTTCGTCAAGCACGTATGCGACGGCGTGGCGTTCTGCCGCGCGCTCGCGGGGGCGGAGCTTCCGGACGCCGAAAAGGTCAAAAAAGCGGCGTTCTCCGCGCTCGATTCCATAGAGCCAAAAAAGGCGGCGCTCAAAAAGCTCTCGGCGGCCCTTTCGAAACTCGGCGCCAAGATGTCCGAAAAGGAGCTTTCGGCGTGCGTCTCGCAGGCGCTTGAAAACACGCGCAAGGACACCCGCCAGGCGATGGAGGGATTCGTCCACAACCTCAACACCATGCACTCGCGCGGCGGCAACCAGGTGGTGTTCAGCTCCGTAAACTACGGCACCGACACGTCTCCCGAGGGCAGAATGGTAATCCGCGAGCTCCTTGCCGCGACGGCGCGCGGGCTCGGGAACGGCGAGGTTCCGGTATTCCCCATACAGATTTTCAAGGTGAAGGACGGCGTTTCGTACTCCGACGCGGACTGTGAAAAGGCGCTCGCGGACTTCCCCGCCGCCCTCGCCGGAAAGACAAAGTTTTCCGCCCCCAACTTCGACCTCTTCATAGAGGCGTGCCGCACGACCTCCACGTCGCTCTTCCCGAATTTTCTCTTTCTCGACGCCCCCTACAACGTCAACGAAAAGTGGAGCGCGAAGGACCCCAAGAGGTACCTGTACGAGGTTGCGACCATGGGCTGTCGCACTCGCGTGTTCGAAAACCTGCACGGAGAGAAGTCGTCCGTGGGCAGGGGCAACCTTTCGTTCACCTCGATGAACATGCCGAGGCTCGCGATAAAGGCCGTCCACGAGGCGGAGGATCTCCTGCCGGGCGCCGACAAGTACGCCGTGCGCAGGGAGGCGAAGTCGATATTCATAGAGTCCGTACGCTCGATGTCGTGCATGATAGCCGAGCAGCTCCGCGAGCGCTACCTTTACCAGCGCAAGGCGCTCGCCATGCAGTTCCCGTTCATGATGGGCAACGACATCTGGAAGGGCGGCGGAAAGCTTGCGCCGACGGACGAAGTCGGCGACGTGATAAACAGCGGCACTTTGGGAATAGGGTTTATCGGCGGGCACAACGCGATGGCCGCGATCTACGGCGAGGGGCACGCCCGCAATAAGGAGGCGTGGGATACCCTCTACGAGGCCGTGCAGACGATAAACGAGGTCGCCGAGATGTACAAGCGCAAGTACAACCTTAACTATTCGGTGCTGGCAACCCCCGCGGAGGGGCTTTCGGGGCGGTTCACCAAGATGGACAGGCGCAGGTACGGCGTCATACGCGGGGTCAACGACCGCGACTACTACGTCAACAGCTTCCACATCGACGTAAAAGAGCCGCTCTCCGCCTGCGAGAAGATAAAGTTGGAGGCGCCTTTCCACGCCATAACTCGCGGCGGGCACATCACCTATGTCGAGCTCGACGGCGAGGCGAAAAAGAACGTTTCCGCGATTCTCAAAATCGTCAAATGCATGAAGGATTCGGGAATCGGATACGGCTCGATAAACCACCCCGTGGACACGTGCCGCGACTGCGGGTACAGGGGCGTGATATACTCGAAGTGCCCCGCCTGCAACGGCGAGAACGTCTCGAGAATGAGGCGGATTACGGGCTATCTTACGGGGAGCCTCGAAACGTGGAACTCCGCTAAGCAGGCCGAGGAAAAGGACAGGGTAAAGCACGGTTAGCGATGGAGCCGCTGCGGGTTTTGCGCGTTTACGACGAAACTATCGCCGACGGCGACGGACTGCGTCTCTCGGTGTATTTTGCCGGATGTTCGCACAACTGCCCGGGCTGCCACAACCCCGAGAGCCACGACCCGCGCGCCGGCGTAGAGCTTGACGCCGCCTTCGCGGGGGAAATCGCGCGGAGGGTGAACGCCAATCCCCTGCTCGACGGCGTGACGCTCAGCGGCGGCGACCCGCTCTACAACCCCGAAGCCCTCCTTGAATTTCTGAAATTCCTCAAACTCCGGACGCGCGCGAACGTCTGGTGCTACACGGGCTACGTCTACGAGCGCATACTCAAAGACCCCGCGCGGGCGCGGTGCCTGAAATACATAGATACCCTCGTCGACGGCCCTTTTATCGCCGCATTGCGCGACCCGTCGCTCGCGTTCATCGGTTCCAAGAACCAGCGCATAATTCCGCTGCGGCGCGGGATTGCGAAAAGTCCGCCTCCGCGCCCGCCGCGCGCGTGAGCCGGCTTGGATTCTGCGGCGCAGTTATTCCGCGATTTCCGCCGTTTTGCGCGGGCGCAATGCAATGTTTTGCGTTGGATTCCGCGCGCCGGACGAAGCTTTCGCGCTGTCCGAAAGGCCGCCGCATTTGCCCCCGCGCGGTTTTGGGACGGATAGGTTCGGATTTTCCCGCAGGCGGCGCGCTTCGCTTTCCCGCGCCGCGGCTTTCGGGCTACTGCGATTTGCGGCTTGAAAGGTATGCGTTGGCAGCCTTCACCGCCGCGTCGAACGCCTTTATGTCCTCTTTTGAGAGCGTGCCGAGCGTATATGTTATGTATTTTTTTGCGAGCGGATTGCGGTTGTAGTTCGACAACAGCCCCCAGCACGCGGAAATCGCCGCCAGCCCCGACAGGGCGCGACTGCCGCCCATCTCGGACTTTAACGGTTTGCCCGCGCGCGCGAGTTCGGAAACCCGCACGCAGTCGCCGGAATTTTTTACGGCGCACGCTATTATTTTCTCTATCGGCCCGCACGAGCCTCCGGCGAAGAACTCGCCCCAGAGAATGTCGAGGGCGGCGCCGGAGTCGGGGATTGCGTCGGTTCTCGGCAGGGAGGTCGCCACGTCCCACATGGAGTCGCGCAAGGCGGTTTCGTCCCTGTCGAGCCCTTTGAGCCTGTACCCTTCGCCGAGCAGTTCGAAGAGCTGGATTGAGTTCCTGCGCTGGATTTTCCCCGCTTTCGGGAATTCCCTCTCCGCCTCGGAAAGCAAAAATCTGCTGCGCGAAAAAGCGGTTTTCATGAAGCCGAACATGGCGTAGGCGAAATTCCCGCCGCTGTCGGCGAAGCTCATGTCGGGGCTCGCGAAAATCGCATAGGCGGTCTTTGGGTCGAACGAACCGTTGTATGAGGCCACGGCTTCATTGAGTTTGCGCGCGCCCTTGATAGGCTCGGGGCGAACCCACTTTTCGAGCTTCAAGGGCGTGGAGGTTTTGGCGGTTTCGCCCGTTTTGAGGTTTTTGGCGGAGAAGCGGATTTCGTAGTCGCCGTATTCGTCGGAGTCCTCAAACATGTAGCCGAGGGTGAACGGAAAGTTCACGACGAGCCTTTTGTCAGCGGCTTTCCCCTTGTAGACGTCGCGGACGGCGGTTTTGAATTCCCCTCCGGCCCTTCCTACGGACAATTCGTATTCGAGTTCAAATTCCTCGCCGTCGTTTTCCGCCACGGCGACCGCCGAGGGGACGCAGATTGCGGGGTCGTTTTTGTAGAGCGCGGCCGCCGTAGGAATCAGGGCGGTGTTCGGCGGCACTTTCGAAAGGAAGTCGAGGTTTTCGTCCGCGCGCGTGACGGGCGCAAAGACCTTCATCGGGGGCTTGCCTTCCGGAGCGGCGACCGCGAAAAACGGAATAACTGCAAGCGCGAGCGCGGCGAAAATGCGGTTCATAATTGTCGGAAGCCTATTCCGTCCGCGGGCGGAGGTCGAGAATTTTTTCTGTTATCTGCCGACTTTAAATATCTCTCCGCCGATTTTCGAGAGTTCGGCGTCTAGCCTCTTCGCGCCCGGAATGAGGCGGTTGAGGAAGATCCAGAAGGCGGTCGAGTGGTCCATAAACCTCACGTGGGCGAGCTCGTGGCGGAATACGTACTGTTGGAGCCCGCGCGGCAGCAGCATGACGCGCCAGTTGAACGAGAGCGCCCCCGACGCCGAGCGCGAGGCCCATCGGCTGTTTTGGCTGCGCACGGAAATTTTCGAAAATCCGAGCCCCGTCTCGGCGGATATTTTTTTTATTTCGCGCTCGACGGTTTCGCGCGCGAAATCCCTGAAAACCCTTTCGACGGACCCGTCGGCGTCGGACGGCTTATACACTATGCCGAGCTCCGTTCCGGTGCGCACAAAAAACTCCGCGCCGGCGGAGGGTTTCAGCCACACGTCCAAGTCGTCGCCCTCCGCGCAGACGCGCGGGAATTTTTCAAGGTATTCTTTCAGCGGCGTTGGCGCAGAGAAATTCGCGAGGGCTTCCGCGAGCCAGCCCGCGTTCGAGCGCGCGAACGAAAGCGCGTCTTTTAGCGGCGCGCGCGGCGGCTTGGAGATTACCGCGGAATGCGGGGAGTCCGCCCACATTTTGAAGCTGCGGGAGTTCGGGCGGTCCACGATTTTCAGCTTGACGCGTCCCGCCGGAGGGCAGTCGATTTCCGCCTCTTTTGCGATTCGTTCCACCGGATCCGCCTTCCGAGCCGCCTATTCGGAAGTTTCCCCGCAGGAGGCGTTCCTGATTTCCGAAATGTAGTCGCGCAGGGCGCCCTCGGGCTCGATTTTTTCGGCGGCCGCCTCCCTCACGCAGTCGAAGAGCTTTTTGCCGATTTCGAACCCGCGCGAGTTTTTTGCGGCCGCCGACTTTGCGGCTTTTTCGAGGGTTTCGGAATCGGCCTTTTTTGCGATGTCGAGCGCGTAGCGCAGCGCGGAGAGCTGCGGCGGAATGCCGTCGAACAGTCCTCCGACCACGCGCTTTTTGCGCTCGATAGCCTTGACTTCCCGCCAGATGCCGAGCACGTCGTCCTCGCTTTCGGCCTTGCGGCTGCCGAACACGTGGGGGTGGCGGCGCACGAGCTTGTCGGCGAGGTCTTCCGCCACGTCGTAAAAGCCGAATTTCCCCTGTTCGTCCGCGATTTCGCAGTGCAACAAAATGTGCATCAGCAAGTCGCCGAGCTCCTCGCGCATTCCGCCGTCATCGCCGTTGTCGATTGCTTCCAGCAGTTCGGCGCACTCCTCCACGAGGTGCCCGCGCACGGATTCATGCGTCTGCTCCCTGTCCCACGGGCAGCCGTCGGGCGCGCGCAGCCGCTTTACGATTTCAAGTAAACGGTTTACCGAATTTTCCTTCATCGGCTCTTGATATAGAATCGGGGTCTCTTAATATCAAGCTTTATGAAAAGATTATGCGCGTTTTGGGGAATTTTTTGCATGGCGTTTGCGGCGCAGCCCGCGCGCGCCGGAAGCTCGGGCGGCGGGGTGGAGATACTCGACATGGCGATGCTCTTCGACGGAAAGATAGGGGAGCAGGCCGCCGACATGGCGAAGATGTCGAGGGAAGGGTCGGCGGACATCCACATGGTTTCCTTTTTTCTCGTGCCGGAGGGGAACCCGCCCTTCGACAAAATCTCCCTCTACGAGGACAAGTACCGCCGCCTGCGCGACGCCCTGGGCGGAGCCGATTGCAAGACGGGCATAATTTTGCAGGCTACTCTCGGGCACGGCTTTGAGCTCGAAGTTCCGCACCCCTTCCAGAAGATGGTCTCGCGCGACGACGGGCGCGAATCGTGGATGAAAAACATCGTCTGCCCGCTCGACGAAAACTTCATAAAGTATTTGCGCGAATGCGTGCGCCGCGCCGCGGCCCTCAAACCCGCGGCCATGATGGTCGACGACGATTTCCGCGCGCTCGGCGGCAGAAACGGCTGCCTGTGCCCGCTGCATCTTGCGAAGATAAAGCGCGATTCCGGCTACGACCTCACGCGCGAACAGCTCAAAAAACATCTGGCGGGAAATTCCGAGCTCGACAGGAAGATTTCCGAAGCCGCAATGCGCGCCGTTTCCGGCTCGCTGGTGGATCTCGCGAAAATCATACGCGCGGAAATCGACGCTGTCGACCCTTCCATTCCCTGCTACATGTGCGGCACGCCAGACGATATGGCGCACGCCGGCCAGATTGCGCGGGAGCTCGCGGGCAAGGAGAGGGAGTCCGTCCTGCGCATAGGCAACGCCCGCTACTGGAACCCAAAGTACCGCGATTTGTACCTGACTTCCCGCACGCTCGCGCTCCAAAAGGCGATGGCGCGGCCGGACAGGGTTTACGCGGAAATCGACACATTCCCACGCAACCGCTATTTTACGGGCGCGCGCACTCTCCACGCGGGGCTCGTAGTCTCGATTCTCGAAGGGGCGTCGGGCGCCAAGTATTGGCCGAACCGCTTTCCGGACTACGAGCCAGCCAGCGGCGCCGAATACAAAAAAGTTCTCGCCGAAAACCGCGGCATGTACGACGAGCTTTGCCGCCTAATGAAAGGCGCCGACCCCTGCGGCGTTGCGGACATTCTGGTTGCCGAGCCGAAAGATTTGCGCAACGACAGCCGGCCGCTCGTCAAAGATTCTGCGTTCTGGACACACATCACGGGCGTCATGGGCCTGCCCGTGTCGTTCGCCGAAGTGTCCGAATTGGACGGGCCGTGCTTTCTGCGCGGGAGCGCGGCAAAGGCGCTCGGCGACGCGCAGATTAAAAAAATCCTCTCCCTCGGCTGCGTTCTCGACGGCGACGCCGCGGTTGAAATCTGCCAGCGCGGAATGGGGGATCTGATAGGGGTAAATGCGCTTCCGTGGGACAAGTCCTTGAAGATTTCGCGCGAGCGGTTTTCCGAGGGCATGGGGAAAATCGCGGGCGTAGTTTGCGAGCCCCCGTCGAATCCCGTTAAAATAGAGCCTATTTCGGACAAGACGGAAGTCATGTCGGAGTTCATACACCTGCCGTACACTTACGGCGACAAAAAATTCGCGGAGCGCCTCGCGGCGGCCTCGACCTATTTTGAAAATCCGCTCGGCGGAAAAGTCGCAGTGTTCGCCTCCCGCCCCGAGGGGCCGAACCATCTCAACGAGTCCCGCAAGGCGCAGTACGCCGAGATAATAAACCGCCTCGCCCCGGGCGGGATATGGCACGACGGCGACGCGGAGGCGTACCTCAAAAACCTGAAGCTCAAAGACGGCTCGGAGCTCGTTGTTTTGGCGAACGTCGGGCCGGATCCGATAACGCCGCTTGTCTTCAAGTCGGCGCGGAAATTTTCGAGGGCGCAAATGCTCGGCGGCGACGGCGCGTGGCGGGACGCCGAATTTTCGCAGTCGGAGGACGGCAAAATTTCCGTGGCGGGCAGGGCGGAAATCTATATGCCCGTCGCGCTGCGCTTTTTTGAATAGCCTTTGCGGATATTGCGGGTATGGCGCGGGCTTTCCCCGCGGGCTTCGCGGCGCGGATTCCGGAGCGTCCTCTTATCCCCCGTCCGTGGGCGCCAGAAAAATTGAGCGGCTCGGAAATAAAAAAATGCGGCAAAAGACGGGGCGAAATCCGTCTTCCCGCCGCGTTCCGGATAATCCGCAGCGTCCGTGCGCCATTGCCGCGCGGTCATTTCGCGAGAATGTAGCTTCTCGGGGGAACTTCCCTGCCGTTGTACGAATACGGCTTGTCGCCGTAATTGCAGACTATCTTTTCCCCGTTGCCGAAAGTCGTCTCCGTCACTTCCGGAGAAAGGTATTTGTGGTCCTCCGTAAATTCCAGCTGCAAGTGGCGCAGCGGCAGAAATTCGTCGTATGCCTGCTTTATCTTGGGAATGTCGGCGAAATTGCACGTGTAGAAAATCGGGCGCCCGCCGAATTCCGCGAGTTTGAGCGTCTTCCGGAAGTCGCGCGAGCCGTCGCGCGCATTGAATTTCAGGTCTCCGCTGTCGGCGGTCTTGGCGTTGCCCAAAGTGTGGTTTTGCGCGAAGCGGTCGGGGGTTGAAAGAATTATCCCGTGGTAGACTATCTTCCACAGCGGCACATAGCGGTCGACAAACCGCGCGAGTTTTGCCCTGTTGTCATTTTTGGGGAATCCTCCGCTTAGCGCGGTATACCACGGCTGGATTTTGTTGGAGACGTAATTTATGTAGTCGAGCTTGCCCGCCATGTGGTCGAAGCCGCATTCGCTCGCAAACCCGCCGAACAGCTTTATGCACAGGTCGGCGATGTCGCGCTGGACTTGGGCGGCGTCCGCCCTCGTGGCGGGGTGTTTCGGGTCGGCGCACATGTACGGGGCGGTGGCTGAGAACACGTCGATGTAATGCGGCCCCCTCAAAGCCGAGATCCCTCACTTTTTCGAGCTGCGCCGGAAGGTAGTTTTCGTACGCGTGCCTGGCGCAGAGGTTGTACGCCTTTCCGCCGCACCAATAGTTGCCGCGCTGCGGAGTTCCGTCGCGGTTCTTTGCAGCAATCTCGCCGCCGTTCCACATGCGGGAGCACGTGTAGCAGTCGGTCGAATTTGTGTGCGTGTGGATCGTGTACCCGATTTTTTTCACGTGGGCTATAAATTCCCTCAGGGCCTTTTCTCCGCCGAATTCTTCGGGCACGGGGAAGAGGTCGGGGAAGCGCCCGTCGTAGCCTCCGCTCTGCCAGCCGGCCGAGCAGAACGCGACTTCCCCGATTCCCGCCTTTTTGAAGGCGTCCGCAAATTCTATTGATTTTTTGAAGTCGAGGAGGACTTTTATCGGGGGTTCGTTTTCGGGGGTGAAATCCCTGTTCTCGCGTTTTTTCGCCCCGTGGAATTGTATGCGCACGGGAACCGCCTTTGCGACGTATTCGAGGTTCGGGGAGGTCTTAATGCGCTCTTTTATCGGCTTGACCTCTCCGGCGGAGAGCCGGCTTAGCCTGTACGCTTTGCCCATCTCGACATATCCCGCGCCTTTGTCGAGAAAGTTGAAGTCCACTACGATGTCCTCGTAGGCTCCGTTTGGCGTCGAATCCGTCCTGAACCTCAGCACGGGCTCGATTTTGCCGCCCTTCGCCCTCAGCATGAGTTCCGCCTCGTTGCGCATTCCGCGCACTTGCGCCCAGAATGTTCCGCGCGGAGTTTTCGCCCCGAAGATGGGCATTTCCATAAATCCGTATACGGCTTCGCCGTCGGGGAAGTCGAAATCGACTATCCCGCCTCGCGGGAGGGCTATGTACCCTTCCTCTCCGCGGCAGCCGCGCGCCAAATCAATGGAGACGAACACGGTTTTTGCGTCGCGGGGAATCGAATCTTTCGGGACGGTGAGTCGCGACAGTTTCTCCGAAACTTTTTCGATTTCGCAATCGAATTCGCTCTTCCCCGACGGCGATTCGATCTCCACGCGCGCCCCGTAAGAGAGCGCGGAGACCAGCGCGCACGCACAACAGCATATGTATTTTCTCATATAAATCAGAATAACAGTTTCTTGCGTTATGTAAAATTGAAAAATATGCGGATTGGGGAGGCGCTTCGGCGCCCTTTCGGCATCGTCTGCGGAGCGCGCAAAGTGCGGACAAAACGCCGAGCGGGGCGGTATCCCATTCGGCGGTCGCCTTTGGCATTCGCAAGTTCCGCGGCGGATTTCAATTTCCTTTTCTTCTCCGAACGGCAAGCGCGAGGGAGATTGCGCCGAGAACGGCGGCGATTTCCGAAGGCTCGGGAATGGCGGAGAACGAGACGCTCATGGAAGTTTCTCCGAATACGGCCTCCCAACGGATTTTCCCCGAGCTTCCGCCGAGGGCGGTTCCCTCTATCGAGCTTCCGGCCGCGTACGTAATCATGTCCGACAAGACGAATTCGTCTTCGCCCGATGCGCCTATGAGTTCGGCAATGGTGTATTCGTCGAAAGAGAGTTCGAGCGATATGCCGTTGCCGGTCTTTTCAAGGCTGCCCTCGAAAACTATTTTGTCGTAGGAGGCTTCACCCTCTATATCGAGGGAGAGTTTGCCGGCGTACCATTCGCCCTCCGCGAATGTTGCGGTTCCGATGTCGCCGCCGGTACCCGTGGGGCTGAACGTCCCGCCGGAGCCTATGAGGGAAAGCCGGTTGCCCTTCATTCCGGAGTGCATTCCCAGATTGAGCCTGCCGGAATTTACCGTGACATTGTTGATGTCCGTATTGTCCAAATAGCCTTTGGAGGAAAACCTGAGGGTTTGCACCCCGTTTTGCGAATCGGCGGCGTTCATCGCTATATCGAGATTTGTCCCGTTGTTGCTGAACTTCCCCGACTATTCGCATGCGGTCGAGTTTTTTAATTCAATTATGCCGTCCATTCTGTTGTATATTTCCCCGGTCAATCCTCCGGACGAGAGCCCTCCTATCGTGCGCGACAGATATTGTTGGCCTCCGGGGCTTTCGTTTGAAGCTGCTTCCCATACCGTGTTTCCTATGTCCATCACGCCCCCGACGGTAAAGTTTGCGATGGATGTTCCCAGTCTCAGCGCACTGCCGCTTGAAGAAATATTGACATTTCCGTTTATGTTTACAGAGGCCGCCGTGTTGCTGCCGTCGCAAAGTATGCGAAAAACATCAAAACATTTCCCTTTCTGGTCGTAGCTGATGTTAAGATCCCCGCCGACCGTTATATTGCGGTTGTTGCCAAGCCGTATGGTATTGTATATGTTGGATTCCGCGGATTCCGACGTGGATATTTCAAAATTGAAGTTTTCAAGCAAATGTATGTTTCCGCCCCTGACTACCAGCATATAGTCGCTTGTGGCGGACGCTCCGGCGTCGGAGATGATATATGTTAGGGAGTTCAATTCCAAATTGGCGTTCGTCGCGGTGTTTATTGCGCCCGAGCTGTTGACTATGCCGTTGCAGTCCGCTCCGAGGGTTCCCGTGAACGGTTCGGTTCTGCCGGCGTCGGCATACCAGTTTCCCGCCACGGCGAGTTCCCGAGCGGGGTCGCTTATGGAAGTGTTGTAATTGAAATACAAGTCCCGCGCGGCAAAGGCGGGACAGAGATAGAGGGCGCGCAGAAAAAGGCGGTTTTTTGCGCCGAATAGAAGGCGGATTTAACGGTTTTTCCCAATTTATTATTCATAATATTTGGCTGTTTATTAGAAATTGTTAAAAATGTCAAAAAATGTCAAGTTTTAAGTATGCGGGTTTAATAGGCGCATTTGGCGCATCTTTCGCTTTCTCCCGACGGTTATTCTGCGCGCTTGCGCCCGTGGAACTGCCGATTTTCAGTATTTGCCGAAAACGGCTGCCGGTGGGTTCCCGCACTCCGAATCCGCGGACGCAATCCGCCGTTGCAGTTGCTGCGCGAACCTATCGGCAGGCAAAGTCCGCGCCGGAGGAATCCGCGTCTTCCAAACGCGTGGGGGCGCGAATTTGCCCGCAGTGCGCCAATGGCGGAAGCTTGGCGCGCAACAATCGCAGCCCGCCGCTTTCCGGCGCGAACCCGCGCGCCCGCGCGAAAACGGCGTAAATTTTCATATTGCCGACGCTCGCCCGCGGCATTTTTCGGCGGTTCGGGCGAATAGTGTTGCCCGCCCACGGCGTCTTGGAATAGTTTTTGGGGCGTATCATGGAAAACAGCGGACAGTTTACGCCCACGCGCACCGCGGAGATTTTGCGCTCCCTCGGGCATGTGCCGTCCAAAAAGCTCGGGCAGAATTTCTTGGTGGACCCAAACATCGTGCGCAAGTCGCTCGAACTCGCGGGCGTCGAGGAGGGCGATTGCGTCGTGGAAGTCGGCCCGGGGCTCGGGACGCTCACGGGCGCGCTGCTCTCGCGCGGCGCGATAGTTTACGCCGTGGAGCTCGACAAGTCGATGTGCGCGCATTTGCGTTCATATTTCGCGGGCGAAAAAAATTTCAGCCTGCTGAATGCCGACGCCGTGGATTTCCCCCTCGCGGGGCTGCCCGAAAACTGCGGGGATTTTAAAATAGTCGCCAACCTCCCCTACGCGATAAGCACCCCCTGGCTCGACGCCGTGCTGTCGGGCAGGCTGCCGTCGCGCATGTCGCTTATGCTGCAAAAGGAGGCCGCGCTGAGATTTGCCGCGAAAAATTCTTCCGGAGACTATTCGCCCATTTCCATATTCCTGTCCGCCGCCTGCGAGGTCGGCGTTCCGCACAAAGTTTCCGCCGCCTGCTTCTTCCCGCGCCCGGGCGTGGACTCCATGCTTTTGCCGCTATCGCGCAGGGAGAACCCGCGGATATTTTCGCCGCGGGCGAAGTCGCTTATAAGGCGGATATTTTCGCGCAGGCGCAAGCAGCTGGGCTCCATCGCAAAGGGGCTGGGCGGCGATTCCGAATCCGTATTCGGGTGGCTCGGGGTGTCCGGAATCGACCCGCGGACCCGCCCGGAAGCCGTGCCTCTTCCCCTCTGGGAACTGCTCGATGAAACCGTATCGGAGGGGGAAAAATGAAAATTTTTGCGGCGGCGTTTCTCACGCTCGCGTGCGCGTACGGCGCGCTGCTTCTGTTCGCGCGCCTGTTCGCCGAGCGGATAATATTTCCCGCGCCGCCCGCGTCGTATTCGGACGGGGGCGACATAATATATCTCGGGCTCCCCGGCGGCGGAAGGGCCGCCGCGCTCTGGATTCCCGCCAAGGATTCCAAAATATGCGCGATATACAGCCACGGCAACGGAGAGGACTTGGGCGAAATCCGCCCGCTCTTGGAAGAGTACGCGCGCCGCGGGATTTCGGTTTTCGCGTACGACTATCCCGGGTATGGCCTGAGTTCCGGAAAGCCGTCGATAAAGGGTTTGGAGGATTCCGCCGAGGCGGCGTACAGGCACGTATCCGAAAAGCTCGGCTTTGGGGACTCCGACATAGCGGTCGTCGGCTATTCGCTCGGGAGCGCGGCGGCGTGCGAAATTGCCTCCCGCCACCCGGGGATACGCTGCGCCGTGGTAATAGGCGGTTTCTCGAAGGCGGTAAAGGCGGTTTTGCCCGTAAATATTATACCGTGGGAAATGCTCGACAATTCTTCCAAAATATCGCAATTTAAATTTCCCGCGTTTTTTATGCACGGGCGCCGCGACATGGTGGTGCCGTTCAGAAACGCGCTCGAAAATTATAAGGCCGCCCCGCGCGGCCTCGGAAGGCTTGCGGTATTCCCCGACCGCGGGCACTACGGGCTTCCGGACAGCCCGAAATATTGGGACGAGGCCGTCGGCTTCATCCTGTCCGGCGGACGCCCCAACAGAAACGACAAACTATGAAAAAAGTTCTCGTAATCCTGTTTGACAATACCGAGGAAATCGAAGCGCTCGCGCCGGCGGACATTCTCCGCAGGGCGGGGGCTGACGTGTTGACCGCGGCCGCCGGAAATTCCCGCCGGATAGTCGGGCGCAGCGGAATCCCGATAGAGGCGGATTCGCTGCTTGCGGACGTTGCCGCGGAGCGTTTTGACGCGGCGGTTCTCCCAGGGGGGCCCGGGGTGTTTGCGGCGCTTTCCGACGCGCGGCTTGCCGGACTGCTCAAAAGGCTGGACGGGGAGGGAGCCCTCATGTGCGCAATCTGCGCGGCTCCGGCGGCGCTCGGGCGCGCGGGGATAATCGGCGGGCGCAGGTGCGCGTCGCACCCGTCGGTTGCGGGCGAACTTCCGTCGCGCGACGCGGCGGCTTCCACTGTCCGCGACGGCAAGCTCATAACCTCGCAAGGCGCGGGAACCGCCGTAGAATTTGCGCTCGAAATAGCCTCCGCGCTCTTCGGCGGCGGAAGGGCCGCCGAAGTTGCTGGTTCAATCTGCTTCAAATTCCCGTCAGGACAATGTTAGACGAAGAAGTACTTTTAAAGACCTCGAGAAATTCGGGCGAGACGATGGCGATGTTTTCCGCCGTGGCGGCTGTCTGCCTGACCGCGCTGCTCTTCGGCGGGGATTCCGACCTCGGGGTCGGCGCGCTGATCGCCCTCGGGATTCTTGCGCCCATAAGCCTATACCACGGCGCGCTGAACTGGCAGACCGCGCGGCGCGGAGCCGTTTGGAAATTTCCCGTGCTGCTGCTGCCGAATTTGGCGGCGCTTGCCATAGCGGCCGTCGGGATATGCAGGCCGGTGGTGGAGATGGTTTGGATCGGCGAAACGGAGTGGGCGAGGCTGGCGGACAATCCGCAGTGGACGGTGGTATCCGGTGCGCTCAACCCTGTGTATCCGATAACCTCGGAGCTCGCCGCCCTGTCAGCCGCTGCGTGCGGGCTTTCTCTCTACTTCGTGGCGACTTCAAAATTCGTATTGCGCAAAATATTCGTCTATTGCTCCATACCCGCGTTTCTTCTCGCCGTTCTCGGGTTTGCGCTCGCCGCGGCCTCGGAGATTGCCGGAAACGACGAAATAGGCTTCGGCCCCGGCGGCTTCTCCCTCTTCCCGAACGCTGCGTCGTGGTGCGCATACGCGATTCTGTGGCAGGGCGGGGCGCTCGCGGCGGCGGTGTATTCGGCGCAGCGCTTTTCGCTTTTGCCGGCGCTGTGCTCGTGGAGGTTTTTGGGGCTGGCGTGTTCTCTCACCCTATGGGCGAGCGCGGTTTTTCGCGGCGCGCCGGTTGAAGCGGCCCTCTCGTCGGTCGCCGAGGCCGCGGGGATTTTTGCGCTCGCGGCGGATTCGGCCCCCACAAAGTCCAATTTGGGAAAATATCGGATAAGCCGCGTTAGGGGCGGAATCTCCGTAAAAGTCAGGGAGTGGATTCCGTTTTCGGTTTATGCGGCGCTCGGGGCGGCGGTTTTGTTTTTCGCCGTCGGCAAATGCGGCGAATGCGCCGGCCTGTATTTCGCCCCGCCCGCCCAGGACGCCCCCGCAGCGCGGCAGGCGGCCGCGCTCGACGCCGACGCGCGCGCCATGAGTTCGGAACGTCCGGTTTTCGGCTGGGGCGAGGCGTCGTTTTCAACGGTGTTCGCGTATTTCCAGGGCAGCGACCTCGGCCCTGTCCCGCGGCAGTCGCCGAAGTCCGATTTGGAGAGGTGCGTCATAGAAAACGGGTATGCGGGGCTCGCCCTCGCGCTCGCCACTCCCGCGCTGTTTTTGTGCGCGCTTCTCGCCAGGCGCAGGATTAGCCTGAGCTCCGCCGTGTTGGGGATTTCGGCCGCCTCTGCCGCCTTTCTCGCGTGCGTGCGCACGCCGTTTGAAAGCGTGGCGGTGATGGCGTCGTTCTCGGTGCTGATGTACGCGTTTTTCGGCTGGGACTCGTCGGAGGGCTGACGGATTGGCGTCGGCGGCGGGTCGCGGACGGTTTTCTATCCGCAACCTTTTTCGGGGTTTGCCCGCCGCAGAACCGCAAAAACGCGCCGGATTTGGCGCGTTTTCCGCCCGTTCCCAATCTTCTTGGACGAAAAGAAATGTCCGAAGAATAGCGCGGAAAGCGCAGGCACGGGGAACCTATTTCGACGGAGCCTTTGCGTCCATGAATTTGCCCTTTCGCCCGAATTTCATTTCCGCGCATTTCTTGTCCCAGTCGGTAAAATGGGGCTGTTTGGAATGGAAGGCGTGGGCGGCGCGGTTTTTGTAGAGTTCGAAGAGGAAGAAGCGGGCGGGATTTTCGGGGGAGACGTACAGCTCGTACGAAAGCACGTCTTTTTCCGTGTTCGTGCCGTCGCGCAGGGGCTTTGATATTTTCATGAATTCGGCGACGGATGCCGCGGGAATTCCGTCGAAATCGACGGCTATTATCAGCGGCGTCGAGGCGTCGGCATGTTTTGCAACCTCGTATACGGCCGTCTCGGATTGGGCGGGCGTATTGAGGGCGCGCTGGGCGTCGGCGAATTTTTTTGCGTCGGCGGCGGACGAAAATTCCGCATACCTTATGAATTTGTCTTTGTAAAATGCGTTCTGCATGAAGAGCGCGCGCAGACAGCCGGCGGCCTTTCGGGCGGCTTCCTCAAAGCCCTTCTGCGAATCGGCATAGGCCTTGATGCCGTCGCGCTTGACCGTGTCTATGGATACGAAAACGCCCGCCGTATCCGCCGGTTTCGCGGTCTGAGCGAAGCACTCGCCCGCGAACGCAAAGGCGAACGCCATGACAAATGGGAATATGTTTCGCATAATATGATGGAAATCTTTTTCCGACACGTTAACGCGCGAACTCCGTTTTATAAAGAAAAAAACGTTTGAGGCGCGCATTTTCCCCGCGCGCCGCCTTTGGAAATATAGGGAGGATTTTGCGGGGGTTTATCGGAACAGCAGGATTGCGGGGTTTCCCGCAAAAACCCTCCGTTCCGGCTTAATGTCACGCAGCTGTTGTATCCGGACGCCGGCAGCGGCCGCGCGGGAGCCCCCGCAGGCTCGGCGCAAGAGGGGACGGCGCCCGCCATGCCCTTTGCGGGATTGAGTCCGGCGCGCTGATTTTCCCTCCGCCGCAAATGTCGCGGATAACGCGTTGCCTGCCCTTAATTGCGCGGTTCATGGGCGGCTGCATCTGCGAGCTTCCCGAGAATTTTCTTAGCGCCGCCTTCGGGAATTTTAAGATATGCGGATTTTCCGCCCTCCGACGGCGAGAATTTCGTCCGCCCGAGCCCGTCGAATGAAACGGTTCCGCTTTCGGAGACGCCGAATAGTTCGGGCTCGAAAACGAACAGGACGCTCGTCAAGTCCCACGAGGGGCGGTCGTGCCTGTCTGATTTTCCGCCGTTGACCATTTCGGCGTATAGTTTGTAGGCAGCGTTCACGGGATTGCCGGGGCGCATTTTCTCGTCGAGCATGCTTTGCGGAAAGCGGAGCTTGTCCCCGACTTCGTACCCGCTGAAATATGTTTCCGACGGGCATAGGCGCGCAAATATTTGCGCCGATTTTACGTCGCATTTGATATTGTATTCCGCCTGCTTGGGGTCTGCAAAGTTTCCGCCCATTACCGAAAAGAATTTTACCTTTTTGGCGGCGAGTTCCGCCCCCGTGAGAGGGGAGATTTCGTCTGGCGGGGATTCGAGCAGCCGCGCGGCGGCGGTGAGGAACCCGACCGATATGTAGACGACGCCCCCGTCTTCGGATTCCGCCAGAACTTTCCGCGCGAGTTTTACCGCATCGGGAAATTTGCCGCCGCGCGCCGATTCGGGAATGGCGAATTTGGGGGAACCGTCCGGATTTTTCTCTCCGGCGATTTTTCCCGCGAACGCCCCGGGTTCCGGCGTCTTGCCGTCTGCGATATGGCCGACCGGAATGTTCCCGCTGCCGCAGTATTCGTTTTGAATCGCGCAGAAAACGGGCGCTGCCGGCGCCCCCTTGTTTACGAGAACCGCGGCTATTTCCGCTTTCCCCTCCTTTTGGAAGCGGTGGAGCATGGAGAGCGCGAGGGCGTCGTCTATGTCGTTGCCCATGTCGGTATCGAAGACGACTCTTATCGGAGCCGCAAAAACCGCCGAAGCGCAAAACAGCGCGGCGCATAGCGCGGGAATTTCTGCAAATTTCATATGGGCACTATATTATTGGGAAATCCGGTGTTCGGGCAACAAAAAACGCCGCGTCTGCGGCGTTTGGGCTTGGGGGGTAATCCTATTTTCCCCTCGCTTCGTCGAGGCGAGCGCGCCAGTAGGCGGCGAACGCCATGTAGATTCCGTAGGAATCGCGGGGATGGGCTTTCATGACGTTCTTTTCAAGGATTTCGCGGCGTTCGGCGGAGAGTTTGTAGCCGTTTGCCAGCATCTGCCCCCACATGATTTCGGAGGCGTCGCGCACGCTTTTCTCGGAGATCCGGTAGGCGGGGTATTCGTCTATAAATCCCGATATGGCGTCCATGATATGCGATAGCTGGATTTTTCTCGCCGCATTCGGCTCGACGTCCCTTACGAGCTGCAACGAGGCGTTCATTTGCGCAACGGAGTACGCCGGAACCAGATATTTGTAATAAGTCTCCGCCATTCCGATAAATTTTGCGGAGCCTTCGGCGATGTCCTTGTAAATGGAATTGTACCAGTTTAGGTATTTTTTGTCCTTCGTTGCGTCGTAGGCCGCGGCGTAGAGCATTCCCAGCCGCGCGGTCTCGTGCGGGTGGACGTCGTGCATCTTTGCCACCCCGCGCTTGTCGGGGACGCCCTTGTGGAGCCTGTAAGTGTACGGAGGGTTGGTGTCGGGCCGGATTTCGCGCTTCATCTTTTCGGCGACTTCCCCGAAGATTTTCGCGATTTCCGCCTTTTCGGAGTCGCTCGCGATTTTTGAATGGAAGTATGTCCACAGTCCGTGGATGTTGTGGGTGTACTGGTCGCGGGAAGTTTCGGGGTAGACGCTTTTGCCGTCCGTCGGCGACACGCCGCGCGCGACAAAGCCCGGGTCGCCGTGTACGGTGTCGGCGAGCATCAGCCCGCGCGCGATCTTGCGCGCCCACTCGGCGGTTTCGGCGTCGCCTGTCAGCTCGTATTTGTCGCAGAGCCCCACGAGCATTATTCCGCAGAGCATCGAGCAGTCCTCGATTCCCGTGCCGCCGCCCATGTAATTCAGGTCGCCGTTCTTTTTGAGGGGTTTGTATTCGGCGATTTCCTCCGGAGACGGCATTCGGTCCACGGGCGCGGTGTAGAAAAGGTTTGTCTTTGGGGAATAGAACGTTTTTGCGGCGCCGTCCCACAGGGCGTCGAGTTTTTGCTCGAACTTTTGGTTGGCGGAGCCGCCGGTTGCTGTGAATGCGCATGGCGCGAACGGGAAAATCGCGGCGGCCGCGAGCGGCAGGGCGGAGGATATTTTCATAGGTTTTCCGGTTTTGATGAAGTTAGTCGAATGTCGGCCATCATTGCGCGGCAGAGCGCGCATGTCGAGATAAAAGCGGTGTCTGTGCGCATCACGCGCCCGCCCATTGAAACGAGCGTCCAACCGGCGCCGCGCAGGTATTCGCGGTCGGCGTTTGCGAAACCCCTCTCCCCGCCGAGAACCGCGCAGGCGGCGGCTCCGTTCTCCGCGAGGCGGGGCTCGAAATCCCATAAGTCCGCCGTCGCCTCGTAGAGGTCGGGGGCGACGCGCAGGGGGTTGGCGAATGCGGAGGAAATGCAGCCGCACGCCTCCGCGAGCGAGCCGCACGCGAAAAACTCCGGAATGTCCGGCGCGCACGCCTGCTCAGCGCCCTTTTCGAGCCACTCCGAAAATTCCCCTCCGGAGTAGAGCGAGCTCTTTGCGTAGGCGGTTTCCCCCTTTGTCGCGGGATAGAAGGCAAGCCGGGAAACTCCGAGGCACGCGGCCTCGAAGAGTATCCTTTGCGCTATCTGCGGCCTCGCGAACGCCACCGCCGCCGCGAGCCTCATCGGTTTTTGCGGCGGAACCTCGCGCAGCGGCTCGAAGGCCGCCCCGCCGTCCGCCTCGAAGCGCAGGCGGCATATCCACAGTTTCTCCCCCGCGATCCCCGCGAAGATTTCGCAGCCGTCGCGCATTCCGAGCGTTTTCCTTATGTGCTCGAGCTTCGGGGAACCCGCGCCAAGCCGCATGGGAAAGCCTTTGGGCAGCAGAACGCAATTCATTGTGGGCATGGTAAATTCCGGACTGCCGCGCGCAAATAAAAAATTCCGCGCCCGTTTTTAATTTGTTGAAATCGGATTCGGTATGTGCTGATATACCCCCATGGATTCACAAAAATTTACTCCGGAAGACGAAGCCGCCCTGCGCGAAACCCTGAAGCGCTGTTCCCCCGAGACCATAGAAAAGGCGGTCGAGCTCAGAAAAACCGGCAATGCCGAACTCGCCGGCCCCGTAGTCATAGGCATCATAGAGCGCTTTCTCGAACCCGAAAAGTGGGATCTGCTCAAAGACCCGAAGGATTCCCTCAGAATGGTCGACGACCTCGGCCTCGACTCGCTGACGATGGTCGAAATCGTCCTCGCGGTTGAAGACGCCGTCGGGACGAGCATCGACAACGAGGACGTCCAGAAAATCCACACTCTCGGCGACATCAAGGCGTTCATTTCCTCAAAAATGGCGAAATAGGCGCCTATCCCGCGCGAAATCCGCGCCGCGCCCTTCCCCTTAAACGCGCTCCCGCGCAAAATATTTGCCTCAATATGGACGATTCGGACGCGCCGAATTCAGTCGTTGTACGCCGCCTTACCAAAACCTACGGGGGTGTAAGGGCTATCGACAACGTGTCTTTCCGCATAGGGAAGGGGGAAGTCGTGGGGTTTCTCGGCCCCAACGGCGCGGGAAAGAGCACGACGATGCGCATAATATCGGGGCTTATGCCCGCGTCTTCCGGCAGCGTCTTCATTTGCGGAGAGAGCGTTGCGGCAAATCCCGACGTCGCGCGCAGGCACATAGGCTTCATGCCCGAAAACAACCCGCTGCCCGAAGACCTGCGGGTGCGCGAATATCTGACGTTCCGCGCGGGCATAAAGGGCGTGCCGCGTTCCGAAATCCGCGCGAGGGTCGACGAGAGCATGGAGACATGCCAGCTGCTGCGCAAAGCCTCCAACAAAATAATCGGCAACCTCTCCAAGGGCTTCCGCCAGCGAGTGGGAATCGCCGACGCCATTTTGTCGCGGCCGGAGGTCATAATAATGGACGAGCCCACCATAGGTCTCGACCCGCACCAGATTCTCGCAATCCGCGCGCTGATAAACTCGCTGCGCGGGAAAATGAGCGTGATAATAAGCAGCCACATCCTTCCGGAAGTGGAGCTGATGTGCGACAGGGTGATGATAATAAACCAGGGGACGATAGTGGCCAGCGGTTCGCCCGAGAGCCTGCGGCGCGAGTTTATCGCGTGGGACAAATACGAAATTTCAATCAAGGCCGGCCCCGGGGAGGCGGGGGAAATCCTCGCGTCGGTTTGCCCCGGGGCGGCGATAGTATCGAGTTCCGGCCCCGACTCCGACGGGTATTTCAGCCACATTTTGCGCGCGGATGAAAATTCCGGAATCGGCCGGAAGCTCATAAGCTCCCTCGCCGCGGACGCTCGCCTTGCGCTAAGGGAGGTCGCGTACAAAAAGCCGGGGCTCGAGGAAATATTCATGGCCGCCACGCGCCGGAGCTGGGAGCGGACTTCTGATCTGCCCGAGGGCGGCGGAAGGAGGAAGAAATGAGGAAATTCGGCTATCTCTTTAACCAGCAGCTCAACCAGATGTTCATCTCGCCGTCTACGTACATTGCGGCGTTTCTCTTCCTGGCGTTCATGGGCGTGATATACCTCTATTCGCTCGTGGAGGTCAGCCGCGGCGCGGGCGACAGGTCTCCGACGGAGATTTTCCTGTCGGCGTTCTGGATTCCCGTGCTCTTTATGGTGCCGCTGCTCACCATGCGCAGCCTATCCGAGGAGCGGCGCATGGGAACCCTCGGAACCATGATGACGACGCCCGTCACGGCGTTCGAGATTGTCCTTTCTAAGTTTTTGGCGGCTTATTTCTTCTACGCGTTGCTGTGGGCGATGACATTGGCCTTCCCGACAGTGGCGTTTTTCTATCTGCCGCAGGCGGCGGCGGATTCGCGGCTGCTGTTTTCGGAGAGGGCTGTGGCGGGTTATCTGTTCGTTCTCGTGAGCGGCGCGATGTACGTGTCGATAGGCGTGTTCGCGAGCTCCCTGACGCGCACGACGTTCGTCGCGGGAATGCTCTCGTTCGGAATGCTCTTCTTGGCGATAGTCGGCGCGGGGCTCGTGTCGAAATTTCCGGCGGATTCGGGGGGGGCGTTCTCGTGGATCGAGCCGACGGTGTCTTATGTCGACACTTTCAGGCATCTCGACGAGTTTTCCGGCGCTCTTCTCGATACCCGGCCATTCTTTTTCTACCTGAGCACCGCCGCGGTATTCGTGGCGTTTACGTCCCTGATTACGGAGTCTAAAAGCGCATGAGCGGAAATTCCGGCAGATTCGACGACTTCAAATACGCCACGCGCGTGCGCGCCCTCAACTTGTGGGCGCAGATAGCGCTGGGGGCGATGTTGTTTGCGGGCTTGAATTTTCTCGCCGCCCGCCACTATGTGAACTTCGACCTCTCACGCGACGGCGCGCATTCGCTGTCCCCCGAGAGCGCCGCGTACGTAAAGGGTTTGAAAGAGCCCGTCGAAATCTACGCGGTTTTCGGCCCCGATTCGGCAAATCCCGACGCCGCGCGCGTGCGGCGCGACCTGCGCGCGTTGTTTTCGCAGTACGAATACCTCTCGAAAAAGTCCGCGCCCGTGAAGGCCCGCTTTGTGCAGGCGCACATCGAAAGCGCGCGCGCCGAGGCGCTCGCGCGCAGGTTCGGCAGCGACATCGAGGATATGGCCGTAATTGCCTGCGGGCAGAAGTTCAAAAAAATCCCGTTTTCGGACTTCTATTCTTCCGAGGAGGGCAAACCGCCGAAATTCAGGGGCGAGCAGCTCGTCACTTCGGCGATTCTGAACGTTTCGAGGGGCGGCGAGCAGAAGGTTTATTTTTTGAAGGGGCACGGGGAAATGAGCGCCAGGGATTCTTCTCCGTCGCGCGGGCTTTCCGAATTCGCCGCGGCGTTGAAATCGCGCAACTATTCGGTAGAGGAGCTCGATTTGGGCGAGGCCAAGCAGGTGCCGCAGGACGCGGGGCTCGTGGTGATAGCCGGAGCCCAGGCCGCCTTTCTGCCGCGCGAGATAGACGAGCTGCGCAAATACCTCATCAACTCCAACGGCAGGGTTCTGATGCTGCTTTCGCTCGGGCCGCTCGGGGGGTTGGAGGACGTTCTCTTCGAGTGGGGGCTGATGAGCGACGACAAGCTTGTGCTCGACTCGGGCGGCGATTACGAGAGCTCGGCGGGCGACCTCATCGCGCGCAGCTTCCCGCAGACCCCGCACCCGATAGCCAAATATCTCGTCGGCATCGGAATGCCGGTTCAGTTCGGCTCCGTGCGCCCCGTCCGTCCCGACATGGGCGCCCCCCTCGACGATTCCCTGAAAATCGATCCGGTGATTTTGAGCGGCCCGACGAGCTGGGCGGAGACTTCCTACCGCCGCGCGGGGGTTCAGAGGTACGACGATTCGGCCGACCTGCCGGGGCCGCTTCCGCTTGGAATGGCGGCTTCGAGGGTTAGGGGCAACGATCTCGGGCTGACGATACCCGGCGGTAGGCTCGTGGTGTTCGGCGACGAAAATTTTGCGGCCAACAGCCGTTTTAACAGGCTCGGGAACTCCAAGCTCGCGGTCAACGCCGTCAACTGGATGTTCGACGAAGACTCAATGCTCAACATACCCGCGCGCCAGCTCGAATCGTACTCGCTGACGCTTTCCATGAACGAGATAGCGGGCCTCGGATGGCGCTTTATGGTTCTTCCGGCCGCGATATTGGCGATGTCGCTGTTCGTGTGGCTCGCGAGGAGGAACTGACATTATGAGGTTTAAATTCACGATTTTTCTGCTGGTTGCCAACATCGCGCTGTTCGCGGCCATCTGGGAGCTCGAGCGCGACGCCTCTTCCGGCGCTCCGGAGCGGCGCGCAATGGCGCCGATCACCGTTCTCGAAATTGGCGGCAAGTCGGTCGAAAAACCGAGGGTTCTGAAACTTGAAAACAACAGGTGGCGCATAGTCTCTCCCATAGACTGGCCGGCAAATCTGTTTGCCGTAAACCGCATAATCAACCAGCTCGAATTTCTCGAAAAGGAGACGGGGTTTCAGGCGGCTGAGGCTCTCAAACGCGGGCACGGGCTCGCGGAATACGGGCTCGACGACCCCGCATACGTATTCAAGTACGGCAACGGCGAAAAAATGTATTCCCTCAAAGTCGGCAAGGGCGCGCCCGTGGGCAACAGGATATACCTGTTCGACTCCCTTTCGGACAGGATAGTGGTGGTGGACAGGGAATTTGTCGACGGGCTGATTGTGGATATGGAGCGCCTGCGAAACCAGCTCGTGTTCGACATACCGCGCTTTGAGGTTTCGGCGTTTTCGGTACGCCTGCCGATAGCGGCGTCGCCCGCAGACCCCAAGACGAATTTTCTGCGCGTGGGGCTGGTGCGCGACGGCGGCAAATGGAAGATGGAGACCCCCATTGCCGCAGCGGCGGACCCGCGCGAGGTCGACGCATTTCTCGACGAGATATGCAGAGTCTGCGCGATGGGTTTCCCGCAGGAGGCTACCCTCTCGGAGGCCGGCTTCGACGGCGGGACTTTGCCTGCGAGCGTGACATTGCAGGGCACCAACAGGCGCCAGGTGCTTCTCATCGGCTCCAAAACAAAGGACGGCTCGCAGGTGTACGCGCGCCTTGAAGACAACCCGACGCTCTTCACGCTCGACGCCGCGTTCCTGAAAAATCTCGAAAACCTCCAGACGAAACTGCGCGACAAGTCGTTTTTCCGTTTCGACGCCGAGCGCGCCACGGCGCTCGAAATCTCGAAGGGCGGCAGGACGGTGTCGTTCCATAAGCTCTCCGGCGGGTTGTGGGACGTTGTGGGGAACGGAACCACCGCGAGCGCTGACTTGGCGGCTGTGAGCGACGTTCTCAACAAGCTTTCGAAAGTCAGGGCGCGCACATTTGTGAGCGATTCCGCCGCGAACTTTTCGCAGTACGGGATAGGCCCCGAATGCCTTAGGATAACGGTCACGCGCGGCGACGGGGGATCGGATTCAATCCAGATAGGTTCCGAGTACGACGACGCCGGAGAGCCGCTTATGTACGCCAAGACCGGTTCGGGAAGCGCGGTTTACGGAATAAGCAAGGAGCTCGCCGCGGCCGCCTCCGCCGACTTTCTGAAATACCGCTCCAAAGCGTTGTGGTCTCTGCCGGCCGCCGCCGAAATTTCGTCCGTCAAAATAGCGAGACTGCCGGACTCCGCGGCGATTTTCGAAGTGCGCGCCTCCGGAGCGGAGAATATCGCGGACGCGGTCAAAAAGCTCCCTCCGCGCGACTCCGAAGCCGCGCGCGCCATTATTGTCGCCGCAAAGTCGTTTTCGGTTTCGGAATATCTTCCGCAGAAGTTTTCCGCCGGCGGAGTTTCGGCGGGCGGCAAAAAGTTGCCGTGGGTTTATTCGGTTTCGTTTTCGGCGGATCTGCCGGGGGCGGATTCCGCGTCGGTCAAAACTCGGGAGATTCTCCTGACCGGACGCGCGGGCGGAACGCGGCAGTACGGGGGCTTCAAGGCCGACGACGCGGTCTTCGTGCCGTCGCAAGACTTTATCGACGCAGTGTTTGAAATCGTCTCGAAGCGTTCCGAACCCTCCGAACTCAAAAAGGATCCGCCGGTTCCGCCGTCGGAATAGACTTGGAAAAGCGCCCGACAACGCCTTTTGCCAAGCGCGCCCGGGACGCCTTCCGGCGGGCGCTGTATCCGCTGAATTTTCTCCTTTCGCTCATACTGATAGTTCAGGCGCTTGCGTTTTACGCGTTCTGCAAAAGGGAATTCCCCCTGCCGGATTTCGCCAACGCCGCCGTCGCGCGCGCGGCGTCCGCGGCGGGTTTCGACCTGCGGTATTCGGGCGCGTGCGTATCGGTGGACGGAAGCGTGAAAATAAGCGGCGTCACCCTGCGCGCGGAAGGCACGCCGTCTCCGTTTTTTTCCGCTGAGAGGGTGGACGTGTCGTTTTGGCCGGCAGCCCTTCTGAATGGGAACGTTTCCCCCCGCGACGTGCGCGTCTACGGCGGGGCGATAGGGGATACGGTGCGCGGCGTCGCGGAGGCTCCGGCGGTTTCGCGCATATATCTGTGCGCCTTCAAAACCGGACGCTGGTGGCGCGTCGAGTCGGCGCAATTCAAGATGGCTTCGCTGGCGGTTGCCGTGTCGGCGGACATTTCGGACAAATTTTCCGTCGGGGAGTTCTTGCGCAAAAACGGCGTGGACATGCCTTCCGGCGGCTCGGGTTCCGGCGCTGGCGGCGGGATAGCGGACAGGATAAACGCGGCGGTGTCCGCGGCGGAAAAGTATTCAAAGTATCTCGAAGCCTTTTCTTCCCCCGTGTGCTCGGTCGATCTCTTCCTGTCCGGAGCGGAATCGAGCAGGGGCAGGCTGGCTTTTTACTCGGGCTCCGCGGCGTTTCCGACGAAACGGGGGGAGGCGCGCTTTGAGAATCCGCGGCTGTTCCTGCGGTATGACGGCGGTAAAATATCCGACGGGCTGTCCGTCGGGATTCGCGCCGAAAAGTTTTCCTGCGGCGCGCTTCCGCAGTGCGGCAACATTTCGGCGTCGGCAAATCTGCTCGCCGGCGGCGGGGCTTTCGCGCTCTCCAACATCTATGTTTCCGCCGGCAATATGGAGTACGAGGGTTTCAAGCTGGACAATGTGTCAATGCGCAAGGATTTTTTCGACATGGATTCTGCCGGAGAAAGCTGGGAGGCTTTCGCCGCGTTCGGCGACTGCCGGTTTGGCGCGAAGTTTTCGCTGGACGAGTCAATGCGCCTCGCCGCCGAGTTTTCCGGATCGCTCGACCCGAAAGTCTTTACGGGGCACAAGTCTCTTTCTGAAATACGGGAACTCCGCGACTTCGAGTTCAAGCGCGGGCTCTCCTTGAAGGGGTCGGCGAAATGCGATTTTTCCGGAGGGCGGTTTGGCGCCAATGCCGATTTCGAGGCTTCCGATTGCTCGATAATGGGCATTCCGGTGCGCCGCGCGTCGGGCAGGGTGGATTTCGATTCATCGTCCGGCGTGATAGACGCTTCCAAGCTCGAAGTTCAGTCGGCCGAGGGCTGGAAAGTCTCCGGAAGGTTTGTTCAGAATTTGGGAGACATGCGCTATAAAATATACGTCGACGGCTCCATCCGTCCGATGGCGATAGCGCACTTTATGGCGCCGTGGTGGTCGAGGGTTTTCAAGTCCTTTGAGTGGGCCGGCGGCTTCCCGAAGGCGGACTTTTTCGTCGAGGGCAAGTGGGGCAGCCCCGAGTTCATATGGTGCTACGGCAGGGCGCAGGGCGGCGACGCCGTCTACAACGGCTCGAAGTTCGACGAATTTTCGCTCAACGTGTGGGTCAACCCTTCGCGGATTTCGCTTTACGATATACGCCTTCGCGCGCAAAACCGCAACGCGCATGGAAATGTCCAGTGGCTGTACGGAAAGGACGGCATCACGACTTTCGACAGGCAGACGCTGTTTCTGGTGTCGGGGCTGTCTTCCGCGGAGCTCGTATCGCTCGGCGGCGACGACGTGCGGGACGTATTCGATGTCGTGAAGTTTTCCGAGGCGCCGCAGATTACGGTTGGCGGGCTCATGCGCAACCCCCGCAACAACCCCGGCGCGCTTCCGGACGTGTTCAATGTCTCGGGTTTCGCCCCTGGCGAGACGCATATTGAGACTGCGATTTTGAAAAATCTCAGGTTTTCGGCAAGGAGCGACAAGGCGACTACCCGCGTCGACAACGCTTCCTTCGATTTTTGCGGCGGCCATGCCGACGGGAATATTGCCATAAAAAAGGAAAACGGGAAGACGCTTTTCGAAGCGTCGGCTATGGCCGAGAAGATGAACCAGACGGAGTTTGCCGAATTTCTGATGTCGCTTGACACGTCGAAGGAATCCGGCGAGACGGAACCGCCCGCCGCCGGTGGGGCCGCTTCAAAAGGCGGTGGCGCGGCCGGTTTTCTCGAAGGCGGCGAAAGCGGGCTGGTGGACTTGTCCCTCAATTTGAAGGGGGATATTGGCGACATAGCCCATTCGAAGGGGTCGGGTTTTGCGAGCGTCCAAAACCCGAACCTTATGCGCCTTAATTTGCTCGGCGCGCTCTCGCGGGCGTTTTCCGCCCTGAGGCTGCCGTTTGGGACTTTCGACATAACCTACGCCAACAGCCGCATTGAAATCGGGGGCGGAAAGGTCGATTTCCCGAAGCTTGAAATGGGCGGCGACGTCATGCGCATACGCGGGGCGGCGTCGTACGATTTCGTAAACGACGACGTAGACGCGGCGTTGCTCTTGTATCCCCTCGGGGGAATGAAAGGCGCCCTCATATCCGGAATATCGACGCTCGTAAGCCCAATATCGAGCGTGATACAAGTGACCGTTGACGGCAAAATCTCCGACCCTTCCGTCGGAATGCAGGTGAGGCCGCTTAACTTTATTCAAAGCGAATCCAAAATTCTCGAGAACATAAGGGATTCTTTCTAATGCCGCAGGCAGTCCGGCGGAGTGTTCGGATTTGAAAGCGAATGTTTTTCCCTGTCTAATCTATGGAGTTTACCTTTCACGGGTTGGATTTGGAAACGGTTTGCAGGCGTTGTTTAATATCGTTTGGCGCCATGGGCTTGCGGGTTGCGCGGAGGTCGGGCGGCGGGATTACTTCCATAAGTTTTGTACAAAGTTTGCGGAATACTCCAAAGAGCGCGCGGATTTTGTATTGTAAAAATCAGTTGCCTTCAAAAAACGCGAAAGCGTCGGAGGAAGAGATGCCGCGCATGTTGACGTATCG
>ERZ1673738.849-NODE-849-length-50805-cov-14.456276_pt1 | contig 50805 bp, 41 predicted proteins | sample MGYA00580198_ERZ1673738 | MGnify/ENA primary metagenome ERZ1673738 (study PRJEB41218, sample SAMN15661784) | gut metagenome | host: Homo sapiens | place: Canada: London | collected 2015-08-20/2019-03-30 | study: EMG produced TPA metagenomics assembly of...
CGTGGCGTATTAAACATACGCGAGCGGTCTCGGCGGCTTTACTAACGGAGCATCAACCCCCTTTTCACGCGCCCTAGCGAAATTAGAGGGCGGACCACACCAGCGCGGAAGCTCCCAATATCGCAGCGTCGCTGGCGGGAAGCTCGGAGGGAAGGAGCTTAACTTTGTTTCTGAAAACGGGCATGAGATTCTTCTCCATGGACTCGCGAGTGGGGGCGAGGAGAAGCTCGCCGCTCTTGACGGGGCCGCCGAAGAGGAATATCGACGACGGGCGGGAGAAGTGTATGAAGTCGGCGAGGCACCTTCCGAGAATATTGCCGGTAATTTGGTAGGTTTCGGAGGCGGCGATGTCGCCGGCGCGGGCGGCGTCTTCGATGACCTTGGCGTCGAGGTCGCTCCACGGGACGTTGGCGGCGGTGGACTGCCCGTTGTACTTGGCGACCATTTCGAGGTATGTGCGCTTTATGCCGGTGGCCGAGGCGTAGGTTTCGAGGCAACCGCGCTTTCCGCAACCGCAGACGCGTCCGTTGACGACGGCGCAGACGTGCCCGAGTTCCCCCGCAAATCCGTCGGCGCCCAAAAGCAGCTTGCCGTCCACGACTATGCCGGAGCCGAGTCCGGTGCCGAGGGTTATGACTATGAAGTGGTCGAGATTTCTTCCGCCGCCGTAGATTTTTTCGCCGAGGGCGGCGGCGTTGGCGTCGTTGCTGAGGTATATGTGCTCGTAGCCCATGGCCATGCGCAGGGTTTCGACGAGCGGCGCGCAGCGGCCGAACGGCAGGTTCGGGGCGTAATCTATGGTACCCTTGTAATAGTTGCCGTTGGGGGCGCCAACGCCAATCCCGAGGCACTCGCCGTCGGTGTCGGCCGTCAGAAAGGATATTGCCCGTTCGAGCCCCTCCATATACGAGGCAAAATTGTCGTAGTCGGTCGTCTTAAACTCGTGGCGTTTGAGTACCGAGCCCTTGTCGTCGACGGCGCCGAGCTTGGTATTCGTCCCGCCGATGTCTATTCCGATTGCGTATTTCATATAAAATTACTGCGTGTTTTTAAAGGTTTTCACATTGTACGATTTCGGGGAAATCACAAATTAAAAGTTGAACTTTTTTATAAAGGATAAAAACTGAAATTTATGGACGTTGAAATTCTCAGCAGATTGCAGTTCGCGCTGACGGCGTGTTTCCATTTTCTGTTTCCGCCAATTTCAATAGGGTTCGCCCTCTACATTGTGATGGTGGAGGCCATGTGGCTCAAAACGGGCGACGAAAAATATCTCTCCGCGGCGAAGTTCTTCTTGAAGCTCTTCGGAATGATATTCGCGGTCGGGGTGGTGACGGGAATCGTGATGGTGTTCCAATTCGGCACGAACTGGCCGGTCTACTCGACTTTCGTAGGGGACGTTTTCGGAAGCCCGCTCGCGATAGAGGCGGTGTTCGCGTTTTTTATGGAATCCACGTTTTTGGCTGTCGCGCTGTGGGGTTGGGACAGGGTCGGCAAAAAGGCGCACTTCTTTTCGACCGCCATGGTGTGCGTCGGCAGCCACCTGAGCGCGATATGGATTCTGATAGCAAACTCCTTCATGCAAACCCCCGCGGGCTTCCGCCTGCAATACGCGGACCCGCAGACGGGAATAACCTCCCTCCTGCCCGAGGGCGCCGTTCCGGCGCCCGAGCAAATACCGCACGCAAAAGCCGTCATAACGAGCTTCTGGGAGCTCTGCACGAACCCCTCGTGCCTCGACCGCATATTCCACACGGTTTCGGCGTGCTGGCTCTGCGGGGCGTTTCTCGCGCTCGGGATATGCGCGTATTATATAATAAAAAAGCGGACGGACTTCGCAAAGCCGTGCGCGAAAATCGCGCTTGCGTACGCGGCGGCCGCGGCGGCGGCAATGCTGCTTACGGGGCATTCGAGCGCGCAGTCGCTCGCCGTCAACCAGCCGGAAAAGCTTGCGGCGTTCGAGGGGCACTACCGCTCCGGACAAAACGCCCCGCTGTGGCTCACGGGAATTGTCGACGAACAAAACCGCAAGGTTTACGGCATTCCGCTCGGCGGGTGGCTGAGCTATCTGGCGTTCGGCTCGTCCGAGGCGAAAGTCTCGGGGCTTGAAGACCTGCCCTCAGACGAATTTCTGCTGAAAATGCACCCGAACGCCTCCCCCGAGGAGCTTGAAAAGATAAGGCCGCAATACTGGGCGCCCGTAAGTTTCAGTTTCCACTCGTTCAGGGGAATGGTGTTTTTGGGAAGCGCAATGGGGGCGCTGATAGCGCTTGGGCTGCTGCTATGGAGCCGCGGAAAGCTCTTCGACGCAAACTCGAAGCTCTCCCGAATCTTCCTGTACTGCTGCGTGCCGTCCGTCGCGCTCCCGATAGCGGCGAGCCAAATAGGCTGGGCGGCGGCGGAAGTCGGGCGTCAGCCGTGGATAGTCTGGCATGTCCTCAAAACTTCGGACGCCGTGACGACGGCGGCGTCCGCGGGCGAAATCCTGCTCTCTACGGCGGCGTTTACGCTCGTGTTCACGGCGGTATCTGCGGTATTCCTGTACGCGTTTTTCAAGAAAATCAAAACCGGCCCCGAGGGCGCGGGAAACGGATATTAGGAGTTCGAGACCATGGAAATTTCGATTTTGGAAGCAGTCTGGTTCGCGCTCACGGGGGTTTTGCTCGGGGCGTTCACGGTGACGGGCGGATTCGACTTCGGCGCGGGAATCGCCCTCGGATTTCTGAAACCCGGGCGGCAAAAGGACTTCGCCGCGCGCTCAATAACCCCGTTTTGGGACGCCAACCAAGTCTGGCTGATAACCGCCGGCGGCGCGCTCTTCGCGGCCTTCCCAAAGGCGTATTCAGCAATCCTTTCGACGATGTATACGCCCGTAATGTTGCTGCTGATGCTGCTCGTGCTGAGGGTGGTTGGGATAGAGTTCTACCCGTTTGAAAGCGGCAAAAAGTGGCGGGCGTTTTGGGGTGGCGTCATATTCGCATCAAGCCTGCTCTCCGCCGTCCTGATGGGAGTCGCGCTCGGCGCAATTTACGGCGGCGCGCTGCTCAAACCCTACGGCGGATTTTGGGAGGGATTTTTGAGGCTCTTTACGCCGCTGAGCATATGTTCCGGAATATTGTACGCGGCGTTTTTCGCGGCATACGGCGCGGCATTCCTGCGTCTGCGCGCGCCGGAAACGGCTGAGTTTTCGCGCGTTCCGAGGGCGGCGGGAATCGCGCACGCAGTCTTGATGCTGGCTTTCGTAGCGTATGCGGCGGCGCTCCTTTTCAAATTCAGGGAAAATTCCCAGCCAATGGCGATGGCGGCCGCCGGAATAGCCGCCGCCTACATATGCCTTTCGGCGTCCGCGAGGTTCGCGCGCAGGCGCAAAAACGGCGCGGCGTTCGCGCTCGACGCCCTGTTTGCGCTCGTCCTCGTCGCCGTCCACTGCGCGTCGGCATACCCGAATATAATTCCCCCTTCCCCGGACGGCAGGAGCATGGGCATAGCGGAGGCCGCCTCGAGCCCGACAACGCTTGCGATAATGCTCGCCGTGGCGGGAATAGGCGTGCCGCTCGCGCTCGCCTACAATATTTATGCGTGGACGGTATTCCGCTCCGGAAAGGGAGAATATTAAGCTTCTCCGCCGGCGCGGGGCAAAAAAAATGCGCCACTCGGAAACCCGCGCGGCGCATCAAAACTGCAAACTACAAAACTTATTTGCCGATTAAGACGAGCCTCCCGCAAGAGTGTTCAAATAAAATAAAAAATTTTTCAGAACTTTGGAAAAACCCGCAAAAGGTCCGAAAAACAGGCGCATAGGGGTGCTCGGGGGAAGCTTCGACCCCGTCCACAACGCCCATATCGCGCTGGCCGAGGCTGCGTACCGGCAGCTCGGGCTCGACGAAATAATATTTATGCCCGCCCGCCAGGCCGCCCTAAAACCCTCCGACGCCTGCGCTTCCCCCGAACAGCGCGCAAAAATGCTCGAAATCGCGCTCGAATCCGCCGATTTTCCCCATTCCATAAGCGATATCGAGACGCGCCGGCGTGGAATCAGCTACTCGATAGACACGGTTCGCGAGCTGCTCGCCCTCCGCCCGGACTCGGAAATTTTTTGGATTATCGGATCCGACCACCTTCCGAAGCTGTCCAAATGGAAAGACATCGCCGAGTTCTGCAAGCTCGCGAAATTCGCCTGCGCGCGGCGCGGGGGAGTTTCGGCGGACTTTTCGGACGCGCCCGGTTTCGCGCGAATCGCGCCGGTCGACTTCCGCCCCGTCGAGCTCTCGTCAACCGGCCTGCGCAATGCGCTCAAAAGCGGCGCGGCGGAAGATTTGGGGCTCGACCCGAAAGTTTTGGAATATATTTTGAAAAATAAACTCTACACCTGATTATGGAAAAATCCGAAAAAACCACCGCAAAGAAACCCGCCGCCAAGAGAGCGGCAAAAACTGCGTCCAAGACCGCAGTCAAAAAGGCGGCGTCCAAAACCGCCGCGACGAAAAAGGCCGCCACAAAAAAGGTGGCGGCAAAAAAAACCCCTGCGAAAAAAACGGCTGCGAAAAGGGTTTCCGACCCGACGCTCGAAATAGTAAAAAAGTGCCATAAGGCGCTCGACGACAAGAAGGCGGAGGACATAAAGATTCTCGACGTTCGCGGGAAATCCCCGATTACCAACTACTTTATTGTGGCGACCGCCACTTCCGCCCCGCACATGCGCGCGCTTGCGGGGGAGCTCGACAAAACTTTAAAGGACATGGGCGTGAAGGAAATCCGCCGCGAGTACAACGACGGCAGCGGCTGGATAGTCGTGGACGGCTTCGACTTTATGGCGCATATATTCCTGCCGGAACAGCGCGGTCTCTACGGGATAGAGGCGCTTTGGAAGGACGCCGAAAACGTCGACCCCGAATCGATTTAGCGCCTCCGCCCATTTTAAATTCCCGCCTGTTTCCGTTTTGCGCCCCGCTTTACGGACAGGTTTTGGCGCGCCTCCGTATCGCGGCGCGCACGGCGCAACATTCACGGGCGGCGTTTTTTAAGCATGCCTTGAATCGAAGTCCTCCCGCCCGCCGGAACGCCTGTCGGGACGTTCCGGCAATATTTTGGCAAACGCGCTTTATGACTATAAATGCAAAAGCGAATCGGCAAGCCCCGAAGACGCGAAGTTTTCGACCGACGCCATAACAACTGCCAAACGGAAAAGATTTTCCGCGCGCCGCATCTTGCGCTACGCGTCCTTTAAACACGCAGAATGCAACAAATGCCGCAAATCTCCGAGCACGCATTGAAGTCCCGTTCCATATCAAATCCCACACATGTCCAACCGCAAAATAAGACGCCTTTCGGCAAGGCTTCCGCAAAACAGAAAGCAAACCCTGCCGGACACTTTCCAAAATAAAAAGCAAAAAATACCTTTCGCGTATGCGGATGCAAAACCCCTACGCGAAAACTCCGCGGTCTTTTATATCCGAGGGCGCGCATCGCCGGCTCGCCCATAGTCCGACTGCCAGCGCGGCGGAATCTCTCCGCGCCTTCACCGCAAAAAAATCACAGAATCCAGCCGCCGTCGGATTTTTTTACGATTTTCCGGATTTCCAGCATGAGCAGCACGGCAAGGCATTTCTGAACCGCCATTCCGCTGCGCTCGGAGATTTCGTCGGCGTACGAAACCCTGGAAGAGTCCATGCACTTCAATACGCGCGATTCGTCCTCCGAGAGCGGAAGCGCGGCGGACGGTTTTTCCGGCGCGGGCTCTTCGGGCCTTTCCGCCGGCGAAAAATCCAGCTCTACCTGTCCGGTTGAGCGGAGCTCGTCGATGATATCCTCGGCGGACATGGCGAGGGTGGCGCCGTCGCGTATGAGGGCGTTACACCCGCGGCTCGGGCGCGAGTCTATCCTGCCCGGGACGGCGAATACGTCCCTGCCCTGCTCCGCGGCGAGGCGGGCAGTTATCATGCTTCCGCCGTGAACGTCCGATTCCACCACGACCGTGGCCGCGCTCATTCCGGAAACTATCCTGTTGCGTATCGGGAAAGTCTGTCTGTCGGCGCGGGTTCCGAGCGGAAATTCCGATACGACCGCGCCGCTCTTTTTGATTTTTTCGCACAATTCGGCGTTTTCCGGCGGATATACGACGTCCGCGCCGCAGCCCAAAACGGCTATGGTTTTGCCGCCCGCTTCGAGCGCGCCGATGTGCGCGCAAGTGTCGATTCCGCGCGCCATGCCGCTCACCACGGTAAAGCCGGCGCGCGCGAAAGACGCCGCAAATTTGCGCGCGACCGCCTGCCCGTAGACGCTGCACATGCGCGAGCCCACTATGGATATGCACGGGGCGTTGAAGTCGCAGTCGCCGATGAAATAAAACCCGACGGGCCTGTCGGCGAGCGGCAACAGCCTGCGCGGATAACGGGGATCATTAAAATGGACATACTTTGCGCCTATCTCCGACATGCGCGCGAAAACCTTTTCGCATTCCGCGGAATCGCGCGCGGCGAGAACCGCCTCCGCCGTCTTAACGCCTATTTTGGGGACGGAGAGCAAGTCGGATTTCGAGGCGGCGAAAACGCCCCCGGGCGATCCGAACGCCTCGATCAGGCGCATGGCCGTAATCGAGCCGATATCGGGTATCGAGCATAATTTTATATACGATTTCCAATCTTCCACGACGCTGAAACTTCAAATATTGATATTTTTTATTTTTTTCAAAGACGCCGGATTTTGCAAGAAATTATTTTTCAAGAGGGGGCGAAATCCGCAAAGGAAGTAAAACCTCCACAGTCCCTCCGCGTTCCGTAAAGCGCGCATTTTACAGCCGCAGCGCCGCCGACGGGCATAACGGCGGCAGTATCTGCGCGCCCGACGATTACGCGAACGACGCCGACGCCCATATGGAAAGCGGCAGCGGATACGACAGCCCGCCCTCGGGCTCCAACACGAGCTCACCGCATTCGGCGGAAAATCCGGCGCGCGCGCCAAAGCGTTCGCGGAGCACGTTTGCCGCCATTATCGGCGAGGCGTCTATCGAATAGAGCGTCATGAGGACAAAAAGCGGGGTGTCGGAAAGTATCCGCGAGCACGCGCCGAGAAGCTCGGGCAGCATCTTTTCGAGCTTCCAAAGCTCGTTTTTCGGCCCCCTGCCGAACGCGGGCGGGTCGAGGACTATCGCGTCGTATTTTCTGCCCCTCCTCGCCTCGCGCGCGGCGAATTTCAGGGCGTCGTCCACTATCCACCTTATCGGGGCGCTACCGAGCCCGCTCGCCGCCTGGTTCCTGCGCGCCCATTCTACGGAGGGCTTGGAGGCGTCCACGTGAACCGCTTCGTACCCTGCCGCTGCCGCCGCCAGCGTCGCGGCCCCCGTGTAGCCGAAGAGGTTCAAAAGCGACGGCCTGCGCGGGGGAAGGCCCGCCTTTGCGAGCTTCGCGCCGAAAACCCCAGCCATGGACATTATGAACTCCCAGTGCGGCTTTTGTTCAGGAAATACCCCGAGGTGTTTTGAGCCGTCCATAAACTTGGTCAGGAATTCGACCTTCCCGAACCTCAGTTTGGGCGGTGAAACTTTTTCGAAAAACTCCCACCGCGCGCTCTTTTTGTCGTCGTCGAAATACCGCGCGTCCGCCGAAGCCCACAGGGATTTTCCGGCGGGGCTCCACCACGCCTTCGGCTCGCTGCGCACTACCACGCAGCCACCGAACCTCTCGAGCTTCAAGCGGCCGCCGCTGTCGAGCAGCGCGTAGTCGTCCCACTTCGCCGACAAAGTCTGTACGTTCAGCGGCATGACGCCATTTTTATAATCTTCGGCAGATCCACCCTGCGCTCGTAAATCGCCTTGCCCACTATGAGCCCATCGAGATTTTCATGGGAACGCGCAAGTTCCAGAAAATCCGAAACGTCCTTTTCGGAAGACACCCCGCCCGATGCCACGAGCCGCGCGCCGAAAGGCGAAAGGGTTTCGAGCATTTTTTTCTGGGCGGCGAGGTTCGGGCCGGCGAGCATTCCGTCGGTGTCGATGTCGGTATAGACGAAAGTCCCAACCCCCGCGCGCGCGAGGCCTGCGGCGAGGCTGAAAGCGTCCAGATCCGACACTTCCACCCAGCCCTTTATCGCGACCTTTCCCCCGCGGGCGTCTATGCCGACAGCTATCCTGCCGCCGTACTTTTCGGCGAGGGCGACCGCGAAATCCGGATTCGTGCACGCTTTGGTTCCGATTATCGCGCGCCCCGCGCCGGCGTCGAACGCGCGCCTTACCGAAGCTTCGTCGCGCAGGCCGCCGCCGAGCTCGACAAACATGCCCAGCGCCGCTATCCGAGATATCGCCGGAAGGTTGGCGGATTCCCCCGAGAACGCCCCGTCGAGATCCACGACATGGATTGCGTCGCTCCCCGCGTCCGCAAATGACTTGGCGGCGTCGAGCGGATTTTCGAAATACACTGTTTTGTCGGCGGCGTTGCCCATTTTAAGGCGCACGCACTTTCCGTCTTTTATGTCCACTGCCGGATATATTTTCATAAGGCTATTCGGAAACCGTTATTCTGAAACCGGTCATGCGGTTGCGCTGGTTGGCGTCCGCCATGGCGCGCGGCAGAACGGAAATCGCGTCGGCGGAAGTCTGCGCGCCGCCCCCGAGCACCCTCGCGCTGCCCTCCTCCACGCCGAGAACGAACTCCCCGACATTGCCGAGCAGGTCGAAAAATCCCTTGTCGTTTGCCTTCTTCGCCGCGACGGGGTGTATGGAGCCCCCGCTGTTGGAACCGTTCCACGATATCGCGTCTATGTCCGCGTAGCGCAAATTGCCGACGGCATCGACAAATTCCGCCTCCGTCGGCAGCGACACTTTCATTCCGAGAATCCAGCCGAGGCGCTGGCAGAATGTCATCGCCTCCTGGTAGGTGACAGATTCCACGGGGTTGTCCTCCGACGACTGGTTGCGGCTCGGATTCTCCTGCATTACGAGCGAGTAGAGCTTTTGCGTGACCTCCGTTTTGAGCATTTTCTTCCCGCCGGAGCCGACCGGAAGGAGGGCCGACTTCACGAGCTTCTGGATATCCGCGATCTGCCTTATGGTAAAATTGAGGTAGCGCACGCGGATGAGATCCTCGGAAGTTATGTCCGAATTTCTCGGGAAATCCTTTCTGAACTGCTCGACGCGGGCGACGAGGTTAGACGAGAGGTCGGAGGCTTTGGCTATGTCGGAAGACCGCACCGCCTCCGTAAACTCCCTGTCGATGGCGGAAACCTCGGCGGCGTATATGCGGCTTTTGGCCTCCGTCGAAAGGTTTGAATACTCAGAAAGCCTTTCTTCGGAGGCGTGTATGCTGCGCGGGAAAAGCTGGTTTATATCCTTTTGGCGGACGGCCGCCATGGCGTATCTGTCGGACGCCGCAGCAAATTCGCCCTTCTTCTGGAGCCCGTCCGCCTCGCCGAGCAGCTTTTCTATCTCGACTTTCAGGTCGGAGGATTTAAGGGAGTCGAGCTCTCCGCGCATGCGCTGTATGCGCATGTAGTCATTGTATCCGGAAGTCGGGAATTTGAGGCTTATGTCGCGGCTGATCTGCACCGCCTTTTCGTATTCGGCGACCGCCGCCTTCCAGTCGGATTTGGAGACGGCCTCTTTCGCGCGCTGTTCCGCGGCGAGGCTTTCCTCGTACATCGGGCGGACTTGCAGGTTTTTTATCGCCTTGTCGATCTCGACGACTTTCGTCACGCTCTTGAAATCCGAGAGCCAGTAGCCGCGGTTGATTTTATCCTGTATGTCGTACGCCTGGCGGTAGAACCTGTCGGCGGCCTCGGAATCGCCGGACTCCTCCGCGGAGCGCGCGTTTTTCTCGAAATCCGCCACAAGGCGCGAAAGCGGCTCGGCCTCCACGTTGTGCAGGCGGGTGCGCAGGCGCGTCAGCCGGTTCATCGGGGCCCTGTCCGAGGAAGTCGCTCGCGCCTTTTCTATATAGATTTCTTGAAGCCTTATCGCCTTGCGCAGCTTGTCCACTTCCGGCGCGGAGACGATTCCGGCGGAAGCGGACTTTTCAAACTCCGCCTCGAGCTCTTCGGACTCTTTGAGCAGCTGGGAGCTTTCCACCGACGGGTCGATGTATTCGGACGGAGCCTTTACCGACTTGCCGGGAGACATGAGCGTGAGAAAGTAAAAGAAGCCGATTACCGCGGCGGCGGCGAGGATAACGAGCAATGTCTTGACAAGCTTCATCATATCGGGAAAGTCTTGCCGAAAGGCGCGCGCAAGTCAAACAGATACTTGGCGGGGTTTCCGTTTTCAACGCCAAACCGCGGGTTTTCCCGCGCCCCGCCGGAGGGAATATGGCCGCGCGGGAGCTGCCGCCGATTCTCAATAGAGCGTCTTGTAAAAGCGCGCAACGCGCTTCGTGATGGAAGTCAACGCCTGCGCCGGGGTTATGCCGAGGCGCCCGCAATACTCCTCTATCGAGATCTCGTCATTCCCGCACGGGCCCACGATGACGGCTTCGTCGCCCTCGCGCACATCGGCGAGGCCGCTCGCGTCCACCGCGGCCTGGTCCATCGAAACCCTGCCGATGACGGGGACGCGCGCGCCCCTTATGAGCACGGACATCCTCCCGCCGCCCTCGCGCGGCACTCCGTCGCCGTACCCAACCGAAAGCAGGGCTATTTTTGAGTCCCTTTCAAGCCTGAAAGTCCTGCCGTACCCGACTGTCGCGCCTTTGGGGAGGTCTTTTACGAGGCTGACGGAAGTCCTGAAAACGAGAACCCGCTCGGGCCCGAAGCCGCGCAATATGGACTTTTCCGACGGCCTTATCCCGAAGAGCACGAGCCCCGCGCGAAGCGACCTTTCAAATGCGGGCGGCAGCGCGGAAAGCTCGCAGACGTCGCCGTGGTGTATATACACCGACCCCGCCGCGGCGCCGAGCCTGCGGGCGGCGTATGAGAGGAATTCGGCGTCGGGTTCCGAACCCTCGACGGGCGCGCCCGATCCCGCCCCGGGCAGGCAGAACGCCTCGAGCCTCAAAAACGGCGACTCCAAAATCTTTTCGAGCATTTCCGCGGCGTCGGCGCGCGACGGCAGCGCGTCCCCGAAAACCGGAAGCCGCAAATGCACCGGAAGCGTCCTTCCGGCGGCCTTTGCCGCGGCCTCGAACCTCGATACCTCCTCGGCTCCCGCGAGCACGGGCGTCAGGGAGTTCTCAAAATACGCCGGCTCCTCGCCCGGCAGCGACGAGCTCATCACTATTATCTTCCACCCCGGGCCGACCTCCCTGACGCGCGCGCCCTCTTCGGCGTTCGTCACCGCGAAGGCGTCGGCGCCGCTGAGCATTAGGCGCACGACTGCCGCCTCCACGCCGTAGCCGAAAGCGTCCGCCGAAAGCAGCGCAATGTAGCCCCTCTCGCGCCCCATGAAGTGCCTGAGTTTCCCAAGGTTCCTCTCCATGGCGCAGAGGTCTATGTGCACGGAACACCTCAGATGCGTGCTTGAACCTTCCATTTTACATACTCCCTTTTTGAAAGCGATTTAGGTTCCGGAGGCAACGCGCAAAGTTCCGCGAGCCCCGGATCCGCCAGAAGCGCGCGGGCGGCGGCCGACGCCGGCAGGTCGAGCCTCTTAAATCCCGCAAGCCGCGGGTCCGCGACGGCGCGCTGGTCGAGCAACGCCGCCGGAAGCGGCTCCATTGCATCAAGCCCGCCTATCTCGACCTCCTCTTGCCGCGCGGCGTACCCCCCGCGGAAATCGAGCGCGTTGGCGTACCCCTTGCGGGACGGGGCAACTATCCGGAAATCCCCGCGCATTTCGGGAAATCCCGCGACGAACCCGCGGTGGAGGGCGGCGGCGGCAACCTGCATGGCGTCCCACGAAAAGAGTTTCGCGCCCGTAAGCGCCGCAACGGTCGAGAGCGCGCAGCTTGCCACGCGCGTCGAAAGCATGGAACCCGGGCCGACGCAAAGCGCGAACGCCCCGACTTCGCCCAAGCCCGAACCGCATGCTTCGGCGAGCGCCGACGCGAACCCCTCCATCGCCATATTGGACCGCGACGCCTCCACAACCGTCTCTCCGCCCCGCACGAGGGCGATTTTCACGCTCGAACCCGACGCGTCGGCGACGGCAAAAATCTCAAAATCACGGAGCATTCAATACCTCCTTCTCAAATTTTTCGGGGCTATGCCGAGCTCCTCGCGGTATTTGGCGACCGTCCTGCGGGCGATGTCCACCCCTTCGGACGAGAGGATTTCCGCTATTTTAGAATCGCTCAGCGGCGCGCGGGGAGACTCTCCGCCAACTATCGCGCGCATGCGCTCCTTTACGGACGAGCTGGCTACGCCCCCGCCGGAACCGGAATCGTAGCCCGCGCCGAAAAAGCTTTTGAGAGGCAGTATCCCGAACGGTGTGTCGGCGTATTTTTCCGAAACCGCGCGCCCGACGGTCGTCGGGTGGACGCCCACCAGATCCGCCACGTCCTGCATTGTCATGGGTTTGAGCGCGCCCGCCCCGCGCTCGAAAAACTCCGGTTGCAGCTCGAGAATCGCCAGCGCGATTTTAAGCAGCGTCTTCTGGCGGTGTTCTATCGCCTCTATTATGAATTTGCCCTCGCGGATTTTTGACGAGATGTACGCGGCCCCGTCCTTCGTGACCGCGGCGCCGGATGCCATTTTGCGGTATTCCTGGTTTATGCGCAGCTTCGGGACGTATTCGTTCGTCAGCTCCGCCGTCCACGCGCCCTCGGGCGTCTTTTTGTACGCAACGTCGGCGTAGACAAATCTGTCGTCGTCGCGCGCGAACTCGTGCGCGGGAGACGTGCTCAGCTTGGCGATTTCGCCTATGGCGCCCTCCACTTCCGCCTCAGTGGAGTTTTCAAGGCGCGCGATTTCCGAAACCCTGCGCCTCATCAGAAGGTCGTAGCGGCTTTCGAGAATCCTGTGGGCGAGGCTGCCGCCCATGCCCTTGCGCTCGAGCTGCAACATGAGGGAGTCGCGCATGTCGAAGGCGCCGATTCCGGGCGGGTCGCTTTCTCGCAGAAGCCTTATCGCCGCCTCCGCGTCCTCTTTGGAAAATCCAATCTCCTCGGCGCGCGCCGCGGCATCGCGCGGCAAAAACCCCCTGTCGTCGAGCTCGCCCGCGAAAAACGCGAACGCCTTGGCCGCCCCTTCGCTCGGGGCGTCGAGATTCGCCTCGTTGAGGAGGTGTTCGCGCAGGGAAATTTTGTCGGGAATCGAGTTGAGCGCAAAGTCGCGCCGGGCGGCAGCGTCGTTTGCGGCGTCGGAATCGGAGGATTCCCCGTACCCGTCGTCGAAATCCGAAAACTCCCCGTCCGCCGGCCCGCCAACCGACTGCGGGCGGTCGGCGAAGTCCTCGGCGGAAACGTCTTCGAGCAGCGGGTTGGTGCGCAGCTGGGCGGAGACCTCCCCCGCCAAATCGAGCGCGGAAGCCTGGAGAATCTCGAGGCTCTTTTTCAGTTGCGGCGTGAGCGCGAGCCCCTGCTCGACACGCTGCGTCTGTTTCATTTCCGGCGGCATTGCGCGTTTTAAAAAGAGAAAATTTTTTACATCAAACCGGCGACCGCCTTCAAGCATTAAGAATCGGAAGCTCTTTTTTGTTGCCCGCCCGCTCCCGAAAGAAAGAATTGCGCGGATATGGAACGCAACGCCCGCTTCCCCTCCCCAGTCCGGCGCCCGGAAATAATGGCGCCCGCCGGAGACTTCGTGTGCCTCAGCGCCGCCCTGCAAAGCGGCGCGGACGCCGTATACTTCGGCATAAAAGGCAGCAACATGAGGGCCGGGGCGCGGAACTTCGACGTTCCCGACCTCCCGCGGATAGCGGACGAATGCCGCAAGCGCGGGGCCAAAGCGTACCTTGCGCTAAACAACATATATTTCGACTCCGAAGCCGCGACGCTCGACCTCCACATCCGCGCCGCAAGGGACGCGGGGGTGGACGCCGTAATCGCGTGGGACTTCGCAGCAATAGAGCGCGCTCTCGGCGCGGGGCTGGAAGTGTTTTTGTCAACGCAGGCAGGCGTCGCCAACTCCGACGGGGTATGCGCCTATTTCAGGAGGTTCGGGATACGGAGGTTCGTCCTCGCGCGCGAGTGCGCGCTCGAAGACATCGCCTCCATAAAAAAGCTCGCCGCCGAAAAAATCGGCGCCGAAAACGCCGCGAAAATCGAAATCGAAGTGTTCGCCCACGGCGCGATGTGCGTATCCATAAGCGGCAGGTGCTTCATGTCCCAATACGCCTACGGCAAGAGCGCGAACAGGGGCGAATGCCTCCAACCGTGCCGCCGCGAATACTCCGTAAAGGAGAAACGCGAAAACGGCGCGGAATTTGCTGTGGGCGAAGGGTTCGTTATGAGCCCCAAAGACCTATGCACCCTCCCATTTGTCGAAAAACTCTTTGAGGCCGGCGCCGACGCCCTGAAAATCGAGGGGCGCAACCGCAACGCGCAGTACGTCTCGGCGGCCGCGGGCGCATACCGCGCCGCGCGGGACTTCTGGTTCGAGCGCCGCGGCGAAAGCGGATTTTCCGAAAAGTTCGCGGAGCTGAAAAAATCGCAAATGGAGCGGCTGTCGCAAAATTTCAACCGCGGCTTCTCGGACGGCTTCTACATGGGCAGGCCCGCGGGAGACTGGACTTCCTCCGGCAACCGCGCGACCGTAAAAAAGCTGATTCTCGGCCGCGTGCTCAACTATTTTCCGCGCGCGGGAGCAGCCGAAATAATAGTGGACGACAATTCCGCGAAAATCGGAGACACGCTGTGCGTGGAGGGCAACGCGACCGGATACGTCGAATTTGAGCTCGAAAGCGCGCAAATCGGCGGCGCGGACGCCGGCGAAGTGCGCAAGGGACAGACGGCCTCGATAAAAGTGCCGTCTAAAATGCGCCCCAACGACAGGATATACCTGCTCTCAAAATCGTAAAAATTTTTACTATTTTGACTTTGCGCCCGATTCGCGCGCGCGGCGGGTTGACAACGGCAGCCCTCGGGCTATCCTCGCTTCCAGAAAAGGGAAAATTATGCAAAACATTTCGAGAAGGCAATTTTTGGGGCACGCCGCGCTCGCCGGATGCGCCGGCGCGCTGTCGCTAAACTTCCTCTGCTCCTGCGGGAAAAAGAAAACCTATCCGCTCGGCGTCTGCGACTGGACGCTCGGGGGAGTCGGCAACCCCGGGGCGCTCGGGACCGCCAAACTCGCGGGGCTCGACGGCGTCCAGGTCTCCTCGGCGGCGCCCAAGCCCGAGGGCGAATTTTTCACGAAAGCGCAGATCGCCGAATACAAAAAGGCGATGGCGCAAACCGGCATGAAGATAGCCTCGACTTCGCCGACGTGCATGAACGCCAACCCGTTTTACAGCGCGTCCGGCGCGGTGGAATTCACATGCAAGGCCATAGACGCCGCCGCGGAGCTCGGGGCAAACTGCGTGCTCCTGCCCTTCTACGGGCCCGCCAACATGCAGAATCCCGACAAGACGATGAACGAAAAATTCTTCGCCCCGCTCGTCTCGCGCCTGAAAGAGGCGGCGGCCTACGCGCAAAAGAAGGGCGTGATGATTTCAATGGAAAACTCCGTGTCGGCAAAGGACAACCTGCGGATAATCGAAGCCGTCGGCAGCGACTGGGTAAATGTCTACTTCGACATATTCAACTTCCAATACTACGGGCACGACACCCTCGACTGCCTGAAAGCGCTCAAAGGGCATATAGGGCAAATCCACCTGAAAGACTCCAAGCACAAGCTGGACTCCAACTCGGGGCTTCCGCGCAATATGGACGAATGTTTGAGGACGATTGAAGCCATAGGTTACGAGGGGTGGCTGGTATTCGAGTTGCACGGATTCAACAGAAAAAGGGACGGCGAGGAAATCGACACGATACGCCACAACGCGCAATTCATACGCAAGTTTTACGCATAGGCGACCCGCTGACGGCGGCGGAAATCGTGAGTAGGAACGGCGCGCCCGCGGCGGGCCTGCCGGAATTTTCGGGCATTTGCCGGTCGCCGTTCGCAATCCCGCGCCTGCGGTGCATATAGGCGCCGCCGCGCGCAGCCTCAATCTTTCCCGTCCTCCCCAATCAAATACCGCCCCGTATGCGCGCGGATTGCCCCGCGCGCAGGGGAGGTTTTCCGGCAGGGCTGAAAGTCTGCGTTTTGCCGTCCGGCCTTCGGGGAGCGGACTTTCCGCCCATTCGGTGCGAGAGAATTGGAGTAAATCTTTCAATCCCTGCCGAAGCTTCCTGCGCATTACCCAAAAAATAGGGCGAAGAAATAGGGAATAAATTGACTTGATTGGCGTTATTGCCGATTAGGTTGATCGGTTGATTAAATATATTCGCCCCCCCATGGGAAAGGCGGCGCGCGCTCGGAGGTTCGCAGTTCAACCCCGAGCACGGTTGCCCGTTATCGCACTCTCCCCGCCATTCCTTCGGCATATTCCGAGCCCCGCGCGAGCTCCCAAATTCTAATTCTCGCGGCAACCCGTTGCGCATCGCCCAGTTGAAGCTTTCTGCCCGTCCATTTCCGTCGGTTTTTCAAACATGTCGCGCATAAAGTCCATACATTAACGTTCGTTTATTTGCTTGGGTTGTCCGGTTTTTATTCGCTCAAATCTTAATCCCTTGCGCCTGTTCCGCTTGCCTGTTTGCAGATGCTCTTCGCGGCAGACTCAAAAGCTTCCTGCCGTTGACGTTTTCGCAAAGTCGGCGGATACGGTTGAACAATAAGCTCGCGTTTTCTCGCCCGATCTCCCGATGCCGCAAGGCGTCTTTCGACTCCGTTCCGCCGTGCTTTCCGCCCATTTGAGTTGTCTTTCCATTTTGCAAACCGTTTTACCCCCCACAGCCCTGTCCCGTTTTCGGGGCACGGACCATTCCGACCGGATTCAAACCCTTAGCGCTTTGCCTCCCTCGGTGCGCTTTCAACCACGCCGGAAATTCCCGCGCCGATTCAAGCCCGTTCACCCGAAATCCGGTTTCCCCGGGACGCGCAGTATATGAAAATCCCCCGAAATCCCGACGGGAACACTTCGATTTTCCGCCGAGACGCACAAGCGGGTGGAACCTCGACGCGTTCTTGCCCGCGCTTCCCCTCCCCGACGGATTCCGCCGAGAAATGCGGCGGCTCTGCAATGCGTGTGCGCAATCAAAGCGGCGGCGCAAAAGCCCGAAAAACTCCGCGCTCCGAGAGATAAAATGCGCCCGTCGGCCACCGGAAGATTTTTCTAAATTTAAAAAAAATCACTTGACACAACAAATAAAATATACCTTTTTAGTAGACATTATGAAAAAAGACGCCCCATACGCCGAATTTACCGAGAGGTTCGCCTCCACATCTTTCCGCATCTGTCGAATGCGAATGCGCGCCGCGGCGGATTGTGCGTTTCGGGGATATTCCCTTTTTGTATCCGTCGCGGCAGAAATCTGAAATGCCATTTTTTTAAAAAGAATAACTACTGTTTTAGTAGACTTTAAAATAACTTCAAGTAAAAGGAAAAATTTCAATGAATCTAAAATACGCAATTTCCGCCGCGGCTTTTTACGCCGCGCTCCAACCGATAACCTACGCCGAAAATCCGGCGTCCGCAACCGAAACGCCGTCCGCTCCCTCCGAAGTTCAAGACGCCGGAACCGGGAAAAGGCCTGGCGAAAAACCTCCTGAACAAAAGGGGGCGCCCCTGCCGCTACTCACCATCGACGGCGTCGGAGGGGTCGTCATTACTCCCATAGCCTATCTCGTAAACCCGGGGCCGGAGGGAACCGAAATAGGGCTTCCGACATTCGGAGCGACATACATAAACGCCCGCCAAAAAAATGTCGAAAGCTTCGGGGTGACGGAAACCCTCTTCGGCCGCCTCGAACTCGGCTACAATGCGAGCCGCTTCGGGACGGGCTCGCTGCAAACCGACGTCTTAAAATACGCCGGCGCGGACATCGAGAGAAACGACGTGTGGCTGCACACCCTCAATGCGCGCTTCGCCGCCGTCAGGGAAAACGATTTTGGCTCCGAATACGTCCCTGCCCTCACATTGGGGATACACGCGAAATACAACGACGGGATCGCCGAAATAAACCGCAACCTCGGGGGATTGCTCAACTCGGTCGGATACAGCCGGGACTACGGGGTGGAATTCACCGCCACTGTCTCGAAGACATTTTCCGTATACGGCCACCCGCTGATTCTGTCGGTGACGGGGCGCGCGTCGGACGCCTCCAATCTCGGATACACTGGATATTCCGGCAAGTACGACTTCACCGTCGAAAGCAACGCCGTATTCGGAATAACCGACTGGCTCTTCGCCGCGTTTGAATACCGGCAAAAGCTGAACAAGTACGACACCGTGGCGGCGGGAGGGCGCGAGCTCATCGGGAACGAAAACGACTGGTGGACTGTGGGGCTCGCCGCGATATTGTCGCCGCATCTTACGGTGACGGCGGGCTACGGGCACCTCGGGACGGTTCTCAACACCACGGAAAACACGGCCTGGGCGGGCGCGATAAAATACGAATTTTAATCCGCGCAGCCGCTCGCCCCGCCGCCGTCCGGCTCCCGCGGCCCTGCGGAGTTTTTTTCCCGCAAAAACACTTCGACAGTTCCCCTGACGGAGTTTGCCATATATATCCTGTCCGCCGAAAACAAATCTTCGGCGCGCAGGACTTTTTCAGCCAGGCGCGGCAGCATCGCCCGCCGCATCACGCCGTCCAAAAGCCCGCACGACAGCGGGGGCGTATAGAGAACTCCGCCCTTCTCGATTATCACATTGCAGCGGGAGCCCTCGCAGACTTCCCCGCGCTCGTTCAAAAAAATCTCGTCGTAGACCTCGCCGGCGGCTATCCTGCGCGACGCCCGCGCGTACCAGCCGCGTTTGGAAGTCTTGTGGCGCAGAAACGGATTGCGGGAATCCAGGCGCTCGCGCGCGATTTCCACGCCAAAATCCGCGGCGGCCGAGAGCTCCCGCCAAGCCGCGGAAAAGCTTCCCCCTCGGGAAAGGCTGAGCCTCAATATACCGTCGCGCGCGCCGGCTAAGGCGCGCGCGGCTTTTGAGGCGTCGAAGGCGAAACCGAGCTCGCGGGCGGAGTTTTCCATGCGCGCCAAGTGTTCCCGCAAAAATTTGGGCTCGCCGTTCTCGACGAGAAAGGTTTCGATTATTTCGAACTCTCCGTTTATAAACCGCGCCTTTTCGAGCGTCTCGGCCCACTCTTCGCCCGCGGCGGAATCCCACACAACGGCACTTCCGGAATGGAATCTGAACCGCTCCCGTCCAGAGCGCCGCTGCAATATGCGTATCGGAACGCTGCACACGGTTTCCTCCGGCGATACGAGCAGAATCGCGCCGCAGTATACCCCGCGTTCCCCCGCCTCCAACGACTCTATTATGCGCATTGTCGAAAGCTTAGGCGCGCCCGTCACGGAGCCGCACGGGAAGATATTTCTAAAAATATCCGCCAGTCCGACCCCGCGCGAGAGCGTCGCCGAAACCGTCGAAGTCATCTGGTGGACGGTCGGCAGGCTCTCGACCTCGAACATCTTTTCGACCTCCACGCTGCCGGGCTCGCAGACGCGGCTGAGGTCGTTGCGCATGAGGTCGACTATCATGAGGTTTTCGGCGCGGTTTTTGGGGTCGGAGGAAAGTTCGGCGGCGCGCCGCGCGTCGGCCCGGGGATCCGGAAGGCGGGCGGCGGTGCCCTTCATGGGCTTTGCGGTAATCCTCCGCCCGCTGACGCGGAAAAACAGCTCGGGCGAAAACGACAGAACCGTCCTCCAACGGTTTGATATGAACGCGGAATACGCCGCATTCTGGCGCGGCAGGAGCGCCTCGAAAAGCGCAAAGTCGTCTGGAAATTCGGCGAGCAAATCGGAAGGGTAGGAATAGTTGACCTCGTAGGTTTCCCCGTCCATGAGGGCGTCTTTTATTTTTCCGACGGCAAAAAAATATTCCTCTTTTGAAACGAGGGGAACAAGGGCGGCGGAAATTTCCGGGCGGGCGCGCGGGACAAACGGGCGGAAAGAGCCGAAGACTTCCATGTACAAAAGCGGCTCTTCCGGCATGCGGGTTTCAATGCCGCAAAAGCTTTTCCACGCCTCGTAGAGAATGTACCCCAAACAATATTTTCCGCCTGCGGCATACCTTTCCGCGCGGTTTAGCGCCCGCGCCAGTTCGCCCGCCGTGCGCGCTTCAAGCGTCGCGGCGGGCTCCGAAAATTCCATACCCATAAAAACGGACATCGCCGGAAAACCATAAAAGATTTTTAAGATACGCCCGCACAGCGCCGCCGCAAGCCAAAACAGGCAAACGCGCAGCCGCGCCAATATGCCGCAGCGCGCCGCGGCTTTCATTCCAAAAGAGAAATACGCGCAAACCTCAAAACCTTGCGCGCCGCCGCCCGCAATCCGCAAACCGCGCTGCGCGGATATTCCGGCGGGCGCGCGGAGCAAACCCGCTTTTTACCGCCGCCTCCCGCCGAACGGAAAGCGCCCGGCGCGCTTCGCCCTCACGAAAAGCGCCGCGGCGGAACACGCGAAGCCGAGCATCAGCGCGCATTCCGCGGGCTCCGGAACGGAAACCATCCAATAGCCGCCATTATTCACAAATATCATGCCGCCGTCCGAAACGAGCTTGTTTCCGTCGTATACAAAATGCTCTGCTTCCATATCAATTCCGGACAAAAATTTCGATATGGACGAAATGTCCGCAAAATCCAAATCTCCGCCCGCCATTGAAAAATCCACTGTGAAATTTATCGGCGCGCCCGACGAATTTTCCATTAGGCAGCCCGAGACCATTTGGCTTTCGGCGGGGTCGTAGAACGAAAACGCGAAATAGTCCAGTTGCGCGGAGGCGAAATAATCCAGCGGATTGCCGCCATCGGCGACGTCGCCCTCGAACGCAAAGCTTATGTTCACAAGCCTCATTCCGGCGAATTCAAAGCCCCCTCCGTCAACATTCATGGAAAACATGCCGTCCGCCGGATTATAGGATAGCGAGGCAGGCGGGGCGGCGGATTCAAAATGGAATCCCGCGCCTGCTACGGACAAGCTGAAATCGGTTATCAGATTGGAATATTGGTATCCGAAAAATACGGAAGATTCGGCTTGCTCGTCGAAATAAAATTCCGCCTCCACCGCCTGCCCTATGGCAAACTCGGAAGGCATATTTTCGCCCAAAACGCTTATTTGCGCGGAAATGCTTTTATGCGAGATGCCGGCAAACGCGAAGAAAGGCGCGGCGAGAAAGAGCGCAAAAACAAACGGCTTCATTGCGGAATATTCAGATTTTCAAAACATGGCGTAATTTAATTTACAAAGTACCGCAGTTATTGAATATTGCAAGTCTTTTCTAATAACAGAATTGTATCGCATTTCCCCAAAGCGCCCCCTCCCTCCGCCGCGGCAAACTCCGCGCGCGCGGCTTGCGAACCCTCTTCTTCAAAACCCACGACTTCCTCCGCCGCGGCAAACCCGAATTTCCGCTCCGAAAACAGCCTCCCTCGTTCCGGCGCCTTTCCGCACGGCAATCCCAACGCCCTAAAAAAACGGCGGCGCATTTCGGGAAAATCCTTTCCGGCCGGCGCGCGAAAATCCGAATGCCCCGCCGAAAGAAAAATTCGCGCCGCCCGAACCGAGCGCAAACTTTAAACCGCGCGCAAAGACCTCCGCAAACGGCTTGCGCGGCAGCCTGCCTGCAATTCTGCCTACCGCCCCAGGATATGCTTTTGGACTATTTCCGAAGCGGAGGCGACTATCCTGGCGCACGGGCGGGTGGCGTAATATTTTGCGTCGCGCGCGTCGGGCGCCGCGGAAACGGGGGCGTCCTTTTGCAGGTTGAGGAGCTCGCGGCAGATTATGGAGCCGTTGGCTTCCCTGAAAATTTCGGCGAGCCTCTGGACCCTTTCGTAAGTCCTTTTCTTCTCCTCGGGGGACGGGTCGGAAGAGCAGTTTTTGAGGCCGTCGAGCATGGCGCACGCGCTGAAAGCCCCGCAGACTTCCCTCATTCTGCCGACGCCTCCGCCGAGCGGCGCGGAGACTTTCAACGCCGTCTCAAAGTCCATTCCGAGCTCCCCCGCGTGCGCGGCGAAAACCGACTGCGAGCAGTTGTACCCGCGCATGAAAAGCTCCTCCGCCGCGCCTCCCGAATTTTTCCCGATTGATTCCATAACTATTTCCCCTCCCCAGGTTTTTTGCCGAAAACCTCGCGGATTTCAATGGAAGCGCGCATGGAACAGAACTTCGGGCCGCACATGGAGCAGTGGTGCGGGCGGGAGTTGTCGCGCGAAAATTCGGGGTCGCCCTTCGCGCGGTATTCGCGCGCGCGCTCGGGGTCGAGCGAGAGGTTTATCTGGTCGTTCCACCTGAATTCGGCGCGCGCAAGGCTCATGGCGTTGTCGCGGTACTGGGCGGCAGGGTGCCCCTTGGCGAGGTCGGCCGCGTGCGCGGCGAGCTTGAAGACGACCACGCCCTCGCGGACATCGTCGCGCTCGGGAAGGCCGAGGTGCTCTTTTGGGGTCACATAGCAGAGCATGGCGGTTCCGCCCGCGCCTATTTGAAGCGCGCCCAGCGCCGCCGTCACGTGGTCGTAGCCCGCGCCTATGTCGGAGACGAGCGGCCCGAGCGTGTAGAACGGCGCCTCGGCGCACCAGTCGAGCTGGCAGCGCATATTTTCGTCCACCATCTGCAACGGGACGTGCCCAGGGCCTTCGCACATCACCTGCACGTCGTGCTCCCACGCGATTTTCGCGAGCTCCCCCTGAACTTTGAGCTCTCCGAGCTGGGCGGAATCGTTGGCGTCGGCTATCGCGCCCGGGCGCAGGCCGTCGCCTATCGAAAACGCAACGTCGTAGGAAGCCATTATTTCGCAAATGTCGCGCCAGTGCTCGTAGAGGAAATTCTCCTTTTTGTGGGCGAGCATCCACTTCGCCATGATGGAGCCCCCGCGCGACGCTATGCCCGCCATTCTGCCGGCGGCTGCGGGGAGAAATTCCCTCAGCACCCCCGCGTGGATTGTGAAGTAGTCCACACCCTGCTCAGCCTGCTCTATGAGCACGTCGCGGTAAGATTCCCACGAGAGCTCTTCCGCCACGCCACCGACCTTTTCGAGCGCCTGGTAGAGCGGAACCGTCCCGAGCGGCGTCGGGCAGTTGCGTATGAGCCACTCGCGGGTGTCGGTGATGTCGGCGCCCGTCGAGAGATCCATCATGGTGTCCGACCCCCATTTTATCGCCCACAGCATTTTTTCTATTTCCTGCGGTATGGACGACGCCATCGAGCTGTTGCCGATATTGGTGTTGATCTTCACCAGAAAATTCCTGCCGATTGCCATCGGTTCAAGCTCGGGGTGGTTGACGTTTGCTGGTATTATAGCCCTGCCCCGCGCGACTTCGCCGCGCACGAATTCGGGGGTTATCTCAAACCCCTTGCCGAACCACGTTCCGGCGTGCTGGATTCTGAGGCTCGAACGCGGGGCGTCCGGCGACATCGCGCCCTCCACGCCGTTGTGGAGCGCGAGATTTTCGCGCAGGGCGACATACTCCATCTCCGGCGTGATTATCCCCTTTTTCGCGTAGTGCATCTGCGTGGGCCTGCACCCGGGCTTTGCCCTCCTTACGGCGCGCCCCCCGAACGGATTTTTTGCGGACTCCGCAAGGCGTCCCGCCGCCTCCGTGTCGCCGCGCGCATCCAGCCACTTCTCGCGGATTTTGGGCAACCCCCTTGACGTGTCGAAGTGGAAGCTTTCGTCCGCCCACGCGCCGGCGGTGTCGTAGACGCGCACGGGCGGATTGGGCCTGCAAGTTCCCCCGCAAAGCGTGGGGGAAAGCTCTATCTCGGCGAGGGCGACTTTCACGCCGTTGCTTTCGGCGTACACCCTGCGGCGCGCCGGATTGTCCAGAAAAAGTTTTTTTATGTCCATTGTTTGCCGTTTTGAAACGCCGCCAAAATGGCGGAACGCCAATTAAAATATGTCCGCGGGATTCGCCTTGCGCAGCTTGCGGGTGGCGAGCAGACCCGCCGCGAGACACATCGAAAGCGAGAGCCCGAACACCGTCGCGAGGCTCGCCAGCGACATGTAAGTCTGCATTCCCGCCACGCTGCGGGTGAGCATGTACAAAATCTCCGCCAGCCCCGCGCCGGGCACAAACCCCATCACGGAGAGTATGAAAGACTCCTGCACTATTATCCACACGAAAAACGAGTCCGAAAACCCTATGGCTTTCAGGGTGGCGTACTCGGACAGATGGTCGGTGACGTCCGTGTAGAGAATCTGGTAGACGATGACCGCCCCGACGAATATGGCCACCGCCATCGACGCGCCTATCACAAAGCCTATCGGCGTGCGCTTCGCCCAATAGTCTTTCTCATTTTCTATAAAGCGCTCTTTGGTCATCGCGCTAACGTCGCGCGGCAGAATTTTTTCGAGCCTGCGGACCACATCCTCCGGATCCGCGCCGCCGCGGAGCTTCAACACCCCCACGCTGTACACTCCGTCGGGCTCCGGCCACATTTCGGAAAAGGTGCGCAGGCTCGTGAGGACGTTTCCGTCGGCGGCGAAAGTCGCGCCGATCCTGACGAGCCCCTTAACGGTCGCCCGTCTGCCCGCGATCTCCGTGCGCGCCGAGCCCTCCGCCGCGAACTTCCCCGCCACGTCGCCGTACTGCGAGCGCGAGAGGCTGTCGAACAAAACGGCGCCGTCGCGCTTCAAAAATTCCTGCGCGCCCCTTATGTCGTCCGACAAAAACACCTCTTTCGACGGGTCGAAAGCTATCACGAATATGTCGCGCTCCCTGCCGTCGTCCACGCTCTTGAAGGACATGCACCCGAGCTTTATCCCCTCGGCGGACTCGACCTCCGCGACGGCGCGCGACTGGTGGAGGCGCACCTCCGGAAAGCCCTTTCCAACCCCAAAGTACTCGTAGTTCGCGCCCACTATGACGACCTGCCCGTCGAGGAGTTCGAGCGGGCCGACGACCTGCTTGTAGAGGGCGTTTTTAAGCCCCATCTGAAACAGCATCATCGCCACAGCGAACGTTATGCCGAGGAGCGCCACGAAAAACCGCTTCCTGTCGCCGGCAAGCTGCAGCCACGCCACGGGAATCCCCAGCGGCACAAGCCTTTCAAAAAAGCCTTTGCGATTTTTCCGCACTCCTCGCGCCTATTGCTTTTTGACCAGTATGCGGACGCTCACCTGCGAGCCTATCAGGTTGCGGAAGCTCCCGGGGGAATCCAGCTTTATTTTGGCGACTACGACCTTGAGGTTGGAATAGTCGCTCGGGTCGCTGCTGAAAAGCCTGTTGGACTTCACGTAAGAGGAAATCTGCACCACTTTCCCGAAAAACTTTTTACCCTCTAACGCGTCCGAAAATATTTCCGCCGAGTCCCCCACCGACACGCGCGAAATGTCCGAAACGTACACCTCCGCCTCCGCGTACATGGAGCTCGTGTCGGCGATCTCGCAGATGCCCTCCATGCCGACGGCCTCCCCCGGGACGACGTTTGACTCCACAACCTCCCCTGTTATCGGCGCGCGCACCTCGTACTCCGCGTATGCGGCCCGCGCCTCATCGGCGGCGGCGGCGGCCTCCGCCACGGCGAGCTCCTGCGCCCGCTTCACGAGCGGAACCATGGACTTCGCCTGCGCTATCTTGCGCGCGAGCGACTCCTGCTCGTAGTTTATCTCCTCGCGCTCGCGGCGGGGGGGATCCTTTTCGTCGAGAATCTTCTGGTTTTGCGCAAAAGACCCTTCGAGGTCGGCGGCGAAATTTTCCTGTTGGAGGATTTTCATGTCGGCGTTCGCCCTCGCGGCGGCAAGCGCGCTCTCTGCGCGCGCGAGCGCGGCTTTCGCCCTCGCCGCCCCCCTGAGAACCGCCACGACATCGCCCTCATTGACAAAGCTTCCCCTGCGGATGTTGAGCGTTTCGACTATGGGCTGCGCCCCCCCGAGCGACGGGGCGGCGAGCGCCGCTATGCGCGCGCCAGGCACGATTTTCCCGACGCACGCCACCGCCGAGCCTCCCGCCGTTTCCGCGGCGGAGAGGGCCGCCGAGAGCCCGAGGCATATCAGACAAAAGAAATTTTTCATAGGCGAACAAATTACTCCGGCAAACGCGCATTACAACACAAAAAACCCGCGCGCAAAATTTGCTTGCCCGACGCGCTGAAAAGCGGGAAAATGCCGGGACTATGAGAAAACTTGCGCATATAGGAATCCCGACGGACAAAAAGCCCGAAAAGGCATCGTATCTTGCCGGAGCAAAGCTCTTCGTCACAGATCCGGCGGACACGAAAAACAACATAGAATTTCTCTATTTTGAGGAGGGCAGCCCGATGCCCGAAATTCTGAAAAAAGCCACCCACATAGCGTATATGGTGGACGACATCGAGGCGGAGCTCAAAGGCGCCGAAATCCTCATGCCACCGTTCGAGCCGTTCCCGAACCTGAAAGCCGCGTTCGTAATCGAGGACGGCGGGGTTCCCGTGGAGCTTATGCAGAAATTCTGACGCTCCGGAGCGCCCGGGGCGGAATCGGATATTTTCCAGGCGGGCGCGGGAATCGCGCCCGTTTTTTGCGGATCGGAAATTCCGCGCGGCGGAACGCAAAAAAGCGGGGAACGGGCCGCGTGAACTTGGCCGGCGCCCTCCCGCGCGCGGAAGCTCCGCGGCAGACGCGGAAATCAGTTTTCGGAAGCGCCCATTGTCCTTTTTATGTACTCCGCCTCAGCGGGGTCGTAAGGCGAGCCGTCGGGCTTTAAAACGTCGTGGAACCACCTGTCTTTGGGATAGTCCTTTTCCATATGCGCCCACGGGCGGTCGGTGTGCGTCCTGCCGTTGACGAGCCCCCAGTTGTACGCGGCGACCCCGCATTCTTTCATAATCCCGAGGCAAGGGTCGAACGTGCTGAAAGGCCTCGCCATGTATTCGGTGCAGAAAACCGGCCGGTTGAGCTTTTTGAATTTTTCGATGTTCGCGCGCATGGATTTTCCGCCCCCGTAGCAATGGAAGCTTATTATGTCGGACTCCGAAAGCTGTATGGGGTTCATCGTGCGCCCGACGGCGGATTTGTCGCCCGCGTAGACGCCGGCGGTTATCGGCTGCGAAGGATTCGCCGAGCGCGCCCATTCAAACGACAGCTTCAAGAGCTTTTCGGTTTTCTTAAACATCTCCACATTCCCCCGAAGAGCCCCGTGCTCGTCCACGCTAACCCCTATTTGGCCCGGCTCGTTGAACACGTCCCAGCCGACGACGCGGGGGTCGTCCTTAAACCTCGAAACCACTTCGACAACGTATTTTTCAAGCTCCGGCCAGCGCGATTCGTCCCCTAAAATTTCAAACGACGGCGATTTCAGCCAGTTTGAGTTGTGGCGTCCGCTCGGCTCGGGCTGTTTGCCGTATTTTGAATCGGCGTTCCAGCAGCTGTCGAAAAACACGAACAAAGTTTTTATGCCGCGCGAATCCGCGATTTGCAGGTATTTCTCCACGCTGTCGAGAAACTTTTCGCCCTCGTTGAGCCAAACCGCATCGCTCAGGAACACGCGCATGGAATTAAACCCCAGCTTCTGCGCCATCGCCAGCTCCCTGTCTATAAGGGCGGGATTGAACGTCGCGGAGCTCCACATCTCTATCTGGTTGGAGGCGTCGGACGGAATGAAGTTGCAGCCCGCCATAAAAGGCTTGCCGGCATACCATGCGTTGGCCTCCTCCTCCGTCCACTTTTCGCGCGAGAACGCCGGAAGAAAAGCGGACAAAACCGCCAGACCCCCCCCAAAATTTGCGCATTAGCTCAATTCCTGTTCGGAGTCTGGACGGACACGTTCAGAATCTGCCCGTCCTTTTCGAGAGTCTTGGAGAGCTTGGCGTAGTCCACGTCCTGGACGGCGCAACCGTCGTCGATTGCCTGCGCCGCGGCGGTCGCCGCGCTCTGCCCCAGTATCATGAACACCGGCTCCATGCGTATCGAGCCGTAAGCTATGTGCGACGCCGAGCACGCCACGGGAACCAGAAGGTTGTCCACCTGCCCCTTCTTGGGAACTATCGCCCCGTATGAAATCTTGTACGGGGCTTTCAGGCGAACCTGCACGTCGCCCTCGTTCTGGACGTATCCCTCTCTGGTAACGTAGCGCGAAGTGTTGTGCGAGTCGAGCGTGTAGGAGCCCATTCCGACGGGGCGCGGGGTCATGCGCGAGTTCTGGCAGTCGTGCTGGGTCATGACGTATTCGCCGTTCAGGCGGCGCCCCTCGCGGATGTACAGGGTGTACGGCCAGTGGCCGGTTGAGGCGAACTCGTCCTTGGACAGTCCGAATTTTGCTATCGCCTTGCGGGTCTTTTCGGGCACGCGGGGGTCGTTTTGGAGGAAGTACATCAGCCCCTTCTGGTATTTCAGATGCGCGTCGAATATCTCCTTGCGCCTTTCGTAGGAGGCTTCGGGCCACTCGTAATTGCCGCCTATGAAATCCGTGCTGAAAGCGTCTTTGTTGTTTATGTCGGTCTTGCCGTTGGGCATTCTCGAAACGGTAAGCGGGAAAATATTGGGCTCCGCCTCGAGATAGCGCGCGCCGAGCTCGTAGTCCGCGGGGTCGTAGCCCTCGGGCTTTTCGATTTTCACCATGTTTTCCGGAACGTCGGTAAGGCACATTCTGAAACAATACGCCTGAACTTTTTTGTCCGCAACGCCGTCCGGCAACGGGGATTCGGGGCTTATAAATTTGAGCAGCCCGCTCGACTTGTCGCCCTTTACCTTATAGGGGTCGACCTTGGCGTGGAAGCGGTGGCCGTTGTATTCGTTGGTGGCGCGGAAGCCGTTGTAATCCTCGCCGAAGCGCGAATTGCTCTCGCGGCCTACAAAGTAGTCCGCGCCCGCGGCCGCCATCAGGTCGCCTTCAAAAGTGCAGTCTATGAACATTTTTCCCGGGTACCTGCCGCCGTCGAGCGTGGAAATGGCGACTATCCTGCCGCCAACCTTTTCGACGCCGGACTCCCTGTCGAGCCGCTCGTCGCGCACGAGCCTTATGTTTTTGTGCTCCTTAACCCAGTCTTCAAAGACTTTTTCGGCGACTGACGGCTCGAAAATCCACATCACCTTGCGCTCGTCGTCGATTGCCTTCGTTCCCTGCCCCCTTCCGGCAAAGTTTTCGCGCTTCTGCCACTTCCATGTCTCGGGCTTCCGGTACTCCCTCCACACCCTGTGGTAGAATTCGCGCGAGAGGCCGCCTATCGTGGCGGTCTTTCCGGAGTCCGTCATGCCCAATCCGGCGCTCGACATCGCCCCGAGCCTCCCCTCGGGCGCGATGAGGACGACGCTCTTGCCCTCTTTGGCCGCCTGGACCGCGGCGGTGACGCCAGCGGAGGTCCCTCCGTAAACCACGATGTCGGCGGGCTTTTCCTCAAAGAGCGACGCGCAGCCCCAGAATGCCGCGGACGCGGCGGCGAGAAACGAGAAAAACGGAATTTTTTTCATAAGATTGTCGGCGTTTTGTCGTTGAAAAGGCGCGGCGAAAACCGCGCATGTCTTGCCGGAAATAATGCGCGCCCGATCGTTTTCTTCAACAATAAAAATCTCGCAGGTCTTGAAATCCGCGCAAAAACCGTAAATAATGGCGCCATGAAAATTCTGAAAACGGCAATCGCGCTCGCCGCGTGCGCGCATTTCTGCGCCACGGCGGAAGTCAAAACCCCAGCCATATTTTCCGACGGAATGATGTTGCAGCAAAACTCCGCCAACATCTGGGGAACCGCCGAGCCCGGGGCGAAAATCGAAATCGAAATCCTCGGCGAAAAATCTTCCGCGCGCGCCGGAGAAAACGGCGAGTGGAGCGCGCGCGTCAAAACGCCCGAGGGTTCCCCGGAGCCGCGCGAGGTCAAAATTTACGAAAACGGAAAGCTCGCAAAGACTTTCTCCGGCGTCATATTCGGCGACGTGTGGATCGCCGGAGGGCAGTCGAACATGGATTTCGCCCTGCGGGGAATCGACGGCGCGAAAGCCTATATCGACTCATCCGCTGGTTCCAACGTCAGATACTTTGCGCAGGGCGCGTCGAGCAGCCGCATGTTCAGCGCGCGGGGAATCGGCAAAGACCCCGAGAGGGAATTTCCCGAGGGGAGCCGATGGATCTCCCCCACCCCGCAAAACGCGGGGGGCTTGCAGGGCATACCATACATATTCGCGGCGGAACTCGCAAAGGCGTCCGGCAAGCCTGTCGGCATAGTGTATACCGGAACGCCCGGCACAAAAATGGCCGCATGGGTGAGCCGCCAAACCTACGAAAATTCGCCGCTATTTAAAAGGGAGCGCGAAAATTTCGCCGAGCGTTCGGGAAAATACGACTACAAAAAGGAAAAGGCGAAGTTCGACGAAGACGTGCGCACCTACGACGAGCGCGTAAGGAAGGCTAAGGCCGAGGGCAAAGAGCCCCCGCCAGCGTGGACCGTTGCGCCGTTTCTCGCGCCGTGGCCGGACTCGCCCGACAAGTGGTCTACGCCGTCGATGCTCTTCAACCTGCGCGTGAACCCGCTGCGCGGATACGCCGCGCGCGGCATAATCTGGTATCAGGGCGAATCGGATTCGCACGATGGGTTTGCCGACAAATTCGAGGGGTTAATAGGCGAGTGGCGGGAGGTTTTCGGCTCGCCGGACATGCCGTTTTTCTTCGTCCAGCTTCCGTCGTACAACTCATGGAAGTGGGAGCTCACGCGCGCCGAGCAGGAGAAAATCTCAAAAAAGCTCAAAAACGTCTCCATGGTATGCGCCATAGACACGGGCGAGGAAAACGACGTCCACCCGCGCGGCAAGATTGAAATCGGCAGGAGACTCGCTAAGGCGGCCCTTGCTGGGAGCGGAAAAATCTTCCCGTCGCTGCGCTCAATAGATTTCAGGGGCGGAGTCGCGACAGTGAAGTTCAAATACAGGAAGGGGCTGGAATGCCGCGGCAAATGCAGGGGATTTGAAATGCTGTCCGGCGGCAAATGGTCGGCCGCCGACGCGGAGTTCGACGGAAAGAGGGTCGTATTGAAATCCCCCGACGGCGCTGAAATAGAGGGCGCAAGATACCTCTGGAAGCCGTGGGCGAAGCCCGACGCCTGCCTGTTCGACGCCGACGGGAACCCCGTGCCGCCGTTCCAATCCCTCAAAGGAGAAAAATAGCCGTCAGAACGGCGCGGGAAGAAGAATTCCTATCCCGAGCAGCAGCCCGAAAAGCAGCATGTTGCGCGCGGTGCCGGCGAGCGCCGCCCCGTATTCTTCGGGGGTTTTCGCGCGCAGCATTTCAGCCCACACCGCCGCGTGAACCGGCAGGTAGAGCTGGGGGAAGAGGGCGCCCCACAGGTTTTCCCAAAAGAACGCGGCGCATATAATGCACGCGGCCGCGCCGAAGCACAGATACATCGCGCTCCCGACGCGCCCGCCGAACAGGACGACCGTAGTGCGCTTTCCGTTTTCGGCGTCCTGAAACCTGTCGCGGTAGTTGTTCAAAACCAGCAGGGTATCCACGACGAGGCCGCACGCCAGCGCCGCCGCCAAAACCCGCGCCGTCACCGCGCCCGCGCAGACGTAGTAGGTGAAGCACACGGGCACAAACCCGAAGAACGCGACCACCGCGACGTCGCCGAGCCCGCGCTCCGAAAGCGGGAACGGCCCGCCCGTGTAGAGGTACGCGAAAACCATGCATGCCGCCCCGACGAGCGCGAGCTCCGCCCCGCCGTAAAATAACAGCCCGCAGCCGCAGGCCGCCGCGCAGAACGCGAAAATTGCGATTCCGGCCCGCATTGACCCCGGTGAAATCCACCCCTGGGCGCACGCGCGCCTCGGGCCTATCCGGCCCTCCCCGTCCGAGCCTTTCTTAAAATCTATGAGGTCGTTTATGAGGTTCGCGCATATCTGCATGAGAAACGCGAACCCGAAGCAGAGCGCGACCGCGGCGGGCTCGAAAAACCCGTCCGCCCTCGCGAGCGACCCCCCGACGATAACCGGAACGGCGGCGGCGGAAAGCGTCTTGGGGCGCGCCGCCAGAAACCACGCTTTCAGCGCCCCGGGCTTTTCGGATTCGCGGTTCACGGCTCCGGCCTCCAATCCTTTTTGAGCGTGGCCTCGCCTCCGCACAAAAACTTTTCCCCGCCGTCTTCAAGCGCCACGCGCAGCCTCCCGCGCGAATCCACCCCGCGGGCGACTCCGCAAAATTTATCCGCGCCCGCCTCGGCGTTCACGCGCCTGCCTTTGAGCCAGTCGAATTTTTCAAACTCCTCCCCTGTCCGTCCGAGGTATTTTTCCGAGCCCAAAACTCCGGCTACCGCCGCCGCCGCGACGTCGCATACTGAGAAATCCCCGCCGGAGAGGGAGCGCAAATCGCATGCCGCGCCGCGGATTTCGTCGGGAATTTCGCCCTCCGAAAGTCCGGAAAAATCCACGTTCACGCCTATCCCGAAAACCGCCGCCGCAGAATCCGCGCCTATTTCGAGCTCCGCGAGCATTCCCGCGACCTTCATTCCCCTGCGCGAATAGATGTCGTTGGGCCATTTTACGAACAGCTCAGCCCCGCAAAGTTTCCTAAGCTCTTCACAGACGCCGAGCCCCGCCCTCACGGTAAACGACTCCATGACCTCCGCCGACTTCGCAAGCTCCACGCACACCGACATGGCAAGAGACGCCCCCTCTTTCGAGAACCACCGCCTGCCGAGCCTCCCGCGCCCCGCGCTCTGGCGCAGGGCCGCCACCGCAAACGGCGGGCGGGCGGATTTGGAGCGCAAAATCCGCAGCCCCTCCGAATTGGTGCTGTCGAGGCAGCCGCGTACGATTGCCGCGCAAGCCGCCCCGCGGGCGGCGAGGCGGGCGGAAAATTCGGCCGCAAAGCGCGAAATTTCAGAAAAATTTTCTTCCATCAGAATAAAAATAAAGTGCGGTCGGAAAAAGAGTCAAGACGTTGCCGCCGCGGGAACTGCCGAAAGCGCGATTGATGGCGCGCAGGACGCGATTGTCGAGGCCGCCGGAAAAGGCGCGCAGACGGCGAAAGATTTGACGCGGGGAAAATGGCGCAGGCCGCCGCGGGGGATTTAAAGAAGCCGTTCCCGCGATGCGCCCAATGGCGTTGTCGGGCAATGCGCGGCGGATGATTGAAAAGCTGAAAACGGCAGACGAAGAACTGGATAGGCGCATTGCGCAAATAACCGCCGCAAGGGCGGAGGCATTCGATGGAAGCGGCACTGCTGCGAATAACGGAATGGCGCATTGTTCAGACATATTCCGCGGTATGCCGTGCCATGGCGCATTGCCGAAAGAATCCGCCGGAACATGAGCGCAAAGTCCGGCAACGGCTACGCGGCGCCCCTGAAAGTCGCGGCGGCGGACTCAAAAACTTCAATCCGAAGATAGACGACCGAAACAATTAAAAATAAATAGAAACGCCGGCTTTCCCGCTGCCGCGAATTTTCATATCAAAACGCGGTCGGAGAGAACGGGCATTTTGGAGCGGATTTCGTCCGCCTCCGAGAGGTCGATGTCTGCGAACGCGAGCGCCTCGGCGTCGGGCGGGCACTCGGCGACAATTTCGCCCCACGGGTCGAACACTGCGGAGAGGCCGCAATACTTCGCGGTTCCGCCGGGCAGACGCTCCTCCCCGCACTGGTTTACGGCGGCGACGAAAAACTGGTTTTCTATCGCGCGCGCGCGGCAAAGCACACGCCAGTGCTCCGAGCGGGGATGGGGGAACGCCGCGCAAATTACCGCGAGCTTCGCGCCCGCCCGCGCGAGGCGGATGAAGAGCTCCGGAAAGCGCAAATCGTAGCAGACGGCGAAACCTATTTTTCCGAACGGGGTGTCGGCAACGACGGTTTCGCGCCCCGCCCCGACATGCCTGTCTTCGCGGAACATTCCGAAGAGGTGGATTTTGTCGTAGTGCGCTATCTCCGCGCCGTCGGGGCCCATGAGGCAAAGCCTGTTGCGCGGCAGCCCTCCGCCCGCGCAGATGTGCGGAACCGAGCCCGCCGCGGCAATGGAGTTTTCGCGCGCAATCCGCGACATTTCCACTTCAATGGCGCGCGGGCTGCTTTCGAGAAATTCCGCATTCTTTTTGTAGTCGAAACCCGACGCGAACATTTCGGGAAACACCGCAAGCTGCGCGCCGCCCGCGCGCGCGGCGCGCGCCATCTCGCCTGCGCGCGACAGATTTTCCCGAAATTCGCCCCTTTTGACGTTCATTTGCGCGAGCGCTATTCTCATATAAAGCGTATGGATTTTACGGAGGAACAGCCCTCTATCCCCCTGATTTTTTTAAGCATTTCGCGCGCGGCGAATTGGAGCTCCTGGCGGATTTGCGGGTTGTCGGCGGCGGCGTAGAGGACGCCCGCGCGCACGTTCACCGGCGAAGATTTCGACGCGAATTTTGCGGGGACGCACTTCTTCCAGTTTTCGGAAATTGCGGAAAGCGGCGAGGCCGCCTTTGCCGCGAACTTCGCCAAAAACCTGCGCGAAAGCTCTCCGGACGACACCGGCAGCCCGCCACTCGAGCGCGCCCGCGAAAATTTCGGGCGGTACGGCATCGAGCGGAAGCCGCTGAGAACCGCGCTGTCCTCGTTCAGCGGCACGCCCCGCCCTCCGCATTTTCGCCGAATCCGCCGGCCAAAAATTTTTCGAGAAAAAACGCGCAGTTTATCGCGATAGAATGGTAGATTTCGCCCGACATTACCATCGGCCATAGCCCGGAGGCGCGCACGAGCTTGGACTGGATTTCCTCGTTGGAATCCCATCGGGGGTCTGCGACCCTGCGGCAGTTTTCTACGACCACGAAGTGCGCGAGATTTTCGTGCAGGGCGGGATTGGGCGAATAGGACGCCAGCAGGCGCGGGCTGCCGCCGGAATAACCGGTCTCTTCAAGCAGTTCGCGCGCGGCGGCGGCCTCGGGAGGCTCGCCGGCTTCGACTATGCCGCCCGGGAACTCCCAGGAAGTCCTCGCGCTCCCAAACCTGTACTGGTTGACGAGCAAAACGAAGGGGTCGGACGGGTCGCCGGAATCGGAGAGGGCCGCAACCTGCACCCAGTCCGCGGAGCGGTTGACGTAAAAATCGCCCGTCCGCCCGTCGGGGTGACGGAGGGTTCTTTTGACGATTTTGAAGACTTTACAGTCCGCGACCGGCGCCTCGGAGAGCAGTTCCCACGCGCGCGGGGCTTTGTCCGTATCCATAAAAGACAAGAATGGTTTTGGCGGGGCGCGCGGCAAGCAAAATGTGACCGCGCAAATGCGGCAAGTTGCGTAAAAAACAAAGCGGGCGCGGCAAAAATCCGCTCAAAAACGGCGGAAAAATTTCAATGCGCCCGTTTATTTGTACGACTTGTTTGGATTACGCGGATATGCCAATCCGGCATGAATTAAATCTTGACATATTTAACCGTCGGCTTAATTTGAAATTAAATTTACCCAAAGACTACCTATGAAAAAAATCGCACCGTCGAAATTCGCGCCCTCCTGCGCGCTCCTGCTATCGCTCGCTCTCGCGGCCCCGCTTTCCGCCGAAAGCCTTTCGCTCAAAACGGGCGAAGACAAAGTCGTCACCGAATGGTGGGACTGGAGCGACGCCTCCAAATGGTCGCCGTCTGTTTCGGAAGTCGCCGGAAACGATTTGTCGGTGGATATAAACAACGGCGGACAAACCCTCAATTCCACAATTAATCCCGGCTTTCGCGCCGGAGACGTGTCCATAAAAGTCGCGAATCCGACAAACCATGTTTATTTCGACGTCGAAGGCGACGCCGTTTTCGATTCGCTTTCAGTAGGCCAAAATTCGAAAGATTATTATGGAACCTACATCCGCGTTCTAACCGGCTCGACGCTTACCGTCAACGGCGACGTAAATGTGTCGCCGAGCAGCGCGTATGCCGCCAACGCAATATCCTTAGGACACAATCACTCAGACTACGGCGGAAGCTTTCACATAGGCGGGAATCTAAACCTCAACGCAAATATCGGCGACGCATGGTATAATTTGACATTCTCTACAAACAACGCGTTTATTGTCGACGGAACTGTAAATACAACGGAAGTTCAAAATGGAAGACAATTCGGAGTTATATGGAAAATTGGCGGCGAAACCACGCGCATAGGCGGTTTGCAGGGTTCCAACCTTTACGGATACAACAAGTTGTCGATAAGCGAAAGCAAGGGCGACCGCACTTTGACGTTTACAAACAAAGCCGGAATCACCGCAAGCTGGAGCGGCGCGATAGACAACGGCGGAAACAGGTTCAATATAGTTATGGACGAATCCGCCGCCGGCTCCCAGGATCTGGACATTGTCTCCGGAACCGTAAACGACATCGCGCTCAAAGGCGGAATTTTTTACATATCTTCCGTTTCCGCAACCACGGGCACGCTGTCAATCGACGGCGGCTTTTATAATACAAAGGGCGACGGCGCCAAATTCGCGGCAATCGACCTCTCCTCGGGCGGGTTCATATTTGAAATCGGCGCCCTCGAAAACGGATACGAAATTTCGGCGGGTAAAATTTCAAAATCCGGAACCGAAAAAATAGCCGTAGATTTCAGCGGCCTATACGCCCCGGACTATTACGGATATGAATTTGTACTGATTTCCGCCGACGCCGTTGACGAAACCATAGACCTCGAAAACGCGAACGGCGACTTCGCCGCCGCCAACCTCTACGACGGCTACGCAATATTCAAATGGGTTGAAAATGAGGGCAAGTACGCGCTTTCGGTGACGTTCTCGGAAGTGCCGGAGCCTTCAACGGTCGCCATGCTCCTCGGCGCGGGCGCGTTGTTTTTCGCTCTCCGCAAAAGGAGGGCGTAGACGCGCGGAAAGGCGATAAAATCCAAAATTTATCGGGCGGCGGCGAATCATTCGAAGCCGCCTTGTTTTGCGATAGCGCGGCGCAACTGCGCTTAAAAAAACGCGCAATAATACCCTGCAACGCGGGGGAAATATTTTTCCGGCGCAAAAAATCTTCGGAAGGCAAATAATTTAAAAAATTTTGAATCTTTTGTCTAAGAAAATTGTTTGACAATTAACGCTCTAAGTTTAGTCCGAATTTAAAACGAAAGGAAAACAGTCTATCATGAAAATTCCCTATTGCCGCTCATTTTTATATTCCATAATGGCCGCTTCCGCAATCGCGCTGAACGCGGAAAGCCTGTCGCTCATCACGGGCGAAAACAAGGAATTGACCGACTCGGACTGGAATTGGTCGGACGCCTCCAAATGGTCGCCGTCGGTATCGGATGTCGCCGGCAACGACTTGACTATCGACGCCGTGACGACCACTCCGATAACCTCAACCATTTCCGACGGATTCACCGCGGGCGACTTAAACGTAATCCTCAACCAGAACGCCCCGTCCGCCAGTTCCGGCGGCTCCGGACACTTCACGCTGAATATCGACGGGAATGCGGCTTTCGACAGTTTTACCTGGAAAACCACGTCTGCCGGATGGTGGGGAAGCTACCTAAAAATAAAAACCGGCTCGACGCTCACGATACGCAACGACCTCACGGTGGGAAATTCCGCATCCAACGCTTATTTCATAAATTTTGCATCCAACGGCGATTCAAATTATATCGGCAATCTCCTCGTTGAAGGCGGCGTAAATATCAATGTCACAAACGGCGCGAACTCCCACGTATTCTGGACGGAGCTCAATTCGTTCACCGTCAAAGGCGCGGTGTCCATGATAACCCAAAACGCCGGCGACGCCGGAAGGTGGCGCATAGGCAACGCCAGCACCACAATCGGCGGCCTGTCGGGCGCGGCCACATCAAACCACCAACTTTATATCGACAAAGACAACACTTCCATCACCTTCACGAATTCGGGCGACTACTCTTGGAACGGCCTCATAACCGACGTAGACAGCGGCGCGGCAAACTCCAAAAAGCTCAACATAGCCATGGACGCCTCGGCGACGGGCAGACAAACCATGACGCTGACGGACGGCTCGCTCAACGACATCACGCTGAACGGCGGCAAGTTCGTCCTCGCCTCCGCCAACGCCACCACGGGAACGCTCTACCTCAACGGCGGATATTTCGGAGCCGCCAACAACAGCACCGTAATAAATTCCGCGCAGTGGAATTCCGGCGGCCTGCTCTTCGATATGGCCGCCCTCGAAAACGACTACAAGATTTCCATTGCGGGAGAATTTTCGAAGAACGCCGACGGGCAGGTTGAAATAAACTTCGACGGGCTCGACGGCGCCAACTACATCGGCGACACTTTCGAGCTAATCTCCGCGGGATCTCTCGACGGCTTCAATCTCGACGACGCCAATGCCGACTTCGCGGCGGTCAACCTCCTGAACGCAATAGCGGAATTTTCGTGGAACGACGGAACCCTTTCGGTGACGTTCGGGCAGATTCCCGAACCCGCGGCGGCGGCCGCGGTTCTCGGCGCGGCCGTCCTGTTCTTCGTTTTCCGCAGAAAGAGGGCGTAAAACGGCAGGTTGAATTAACGCCGGAAAAATAAAACAATTCCGCATGGCGGTTCCGTTTTCGGAACCGCCTTTTTTTGGCAGAAACGCGGCGCGACAACGAGGAAAATGGACACGGCAGATGGCGCTCCGGCGTGCAAAAAGCTCGCGGAATCGGATAATCCAAAAGCTGTTTCAGATTTTTCCGTCAAAAAAAATACTTGACATATTACACCCCAAGTTTAGACCAATTTTTACAGAAATCGAACTAAAAGGTAATTTCATGAAAATCTCTTATTGCCGCACACTAATATATTCACTTGCAACCGCCGCCTCCGCGATTGCCGCAAACGCGGAGAACCTGTCGCTCATCACGGGCGAAAACAAGGCATTGACCGCCACGGGCTGGAATTGGTCGGACACATCAAAGTGGTCTCCGACAGTCTCGGCAGTCGCCGGCAACGACCTCACTATCGACGCCGTTACGACCACCGAGATAACTTCAACTATTTCCGGCGGATTCACCGCAGGCGACGTAAACATAATCCTCAACCAGAACGCCCCGGCCGGATCTTCCGGCGGTCACGGACACTTCTTCCTGAATATCGACGGCAACGCGACTTTCGACAACTTTACCTGGAAAACCACGTCTGCCCAATGGTGGGGAAGCTACATAAAAATAAAAACCGGCTCGACGCTCACGATACGCAACGACCTCACCCTCGGGAACTCCGCATCGAAAGCGTATTTTATAAGCTTTATCCCCGACAACGACATAAATTACAAGGGAAATCTCCGCATTGAGGGAGACATAAACTACTATGCAAACGGCTCTAATAGTTCCAACGCACTCTGGACGGGGGTCAATTCGCTCACCGTAAAAGGCGCGGTATCAATGATAAATCAGAATGGCAACATCGGGAAATGGGAGATAGAAAATAACAATACCACAATCGGCGGATTGTCGGGTGCGGACACTTCAAACAATGCAATAGTCCTTCGTAAAGATACCGCCATCACTTTCACCAATTCCGGCGACTACTCTTGGAACGGCAGCATAAATTCAAGAAAGTTTGATATAGCCATGGACGATTCCGCGACCGGCAAGCAGACAATAAAGCTGACGGACGGCGCCATCAATAACCTAACCCTCAACGGCGGCAAATTTGTCCTCGCCTCGGCCAAAGCCACTACGGGTATGCTCTCTATCAACGGCGGATATTTCGGAGTTGCCGACAGCACAACGGTTATAAACTCCGCACAATGGAATTCCGGCGGGCTGCTCTTCGACATGAATGCCCTTGAAAACAACTACAAGATTTCCGTCGCGGGAGAATTTTCGAAGATCGGCGACGGACAGGTTGAAATAAATTTCGACGGCCTTGACGGCGCCGAATACATTGGCTACACTTTCGATCTCATCTCCGCGGGATCTCTCGCCGACTTCAATACCGGCGACGCCGATGCAGATTTCACGGCGGTCAATCTCACGAACGCCCTGGCGAAATTCGCGTGGAACGACAAAACCCTCTCGGTGACCTTCGAGCAGATTCCCGAACCCGCAACGATTGCGGCGCTCTTCGGCGCGGCCGCCCTGTTCTTCGCCATCCGCAGAAAGAGGGCGTAAGGCGGCAAGTTGGACTTTCGCAAAAAGCGGGGCCGGAAAGCTCCGCTTTTTTTACGCCCAAGCGGGATAACCGCTTAGCGCGCCTTCTTTAAATGCGGGCTTTTTGCGCGAAAATTTCCGGCGACAAATCTTTACAAAACCGGACGTTTTGCGCATTATTTCAAAAATTTTCTTATGAACGAAAACCATTTGATTTTAATCGCAAAAGAGCTCTCAGTTCCCGTGATGCAGGTGGCCGCGGCCGCCAAGCTCCTCGGAGACGGGGCTACGGTGCCGTTTATCGCGCGGTATAGAAAAGAAGCCACGGGTTCCCTCGACGAAGTCGCGATAGCCGCAATACGCGACGGGCTCGAACGCCTCAAAGCACTCGACGACAGGCGGGAGGCGATAAAAAAGTCGCTTGCCGAGCGCAACCTTCTCACCGACGAACTCTCCGCCGCAATCGCGGCCGCCGAAACGCTCGCGAAGCTCGAAGACATATACCAGCCATTCAAGCCAAAGCGCAGAACGCGCGCTACCGTCGCGCGGGAAAGGGGGCTGGAACCGCTCGCAGACTTCATTTTCAACAACCAGTCTTCGGAGTGCTCGGCAAAGGCCGCTGAATTCGTCTCCGCCGAAAAGGAGATTCCGGACGCCGAGGCGGCGCTAGCCGGCGCGCGCGACATCATCGCAGAAGCAGTGAGCGACTCCGCAGACGCCCGCCAGTCAATGCGCGACTACTTTGAAAGGGAGTCCGTAATGTCCTCGAAAGTAATGTCCGGCAAGGAAGAGGAGGCCGCAAAATACCGCGACTACTTCGATTGGAAGGAGCCCGCAAAAAACGCGCCGTCGCACAGGATTCTCGCCGTCCGCCGCGGCGAAGCCGAGGGATTTTTGATAATGCGCGTAGTCCCCGACGAAGCCCCCGCAGTGGAAATCCTCAAAAAAATGTACGCAAAGGGTTCGGGAGAATGCGCGGAACAGGTAAAGCTCGCGGTGGAAGACTCGTACAAAAGGCTGCTTGCGCCCGCCTCGAAAACGCACATGCGGCTGGAACTCAAAAAGCGCGCCGACGCCGAGGCGATTTCCGTGTTCGCGTCGAATTTGAAAGAGCTGCTGATGGCCTCCCCGCTCGGGCAGAAAAACGTGCTCGCCATCGACCCCGGGTTCAGAACGGGCTGCAAGGTCGTCTGCCTCAACAGGCAGGGGGACTTGCTCTTCAACGACGTAATTTACCCCGAGCAGTCGGCGATGCGGAAGAAAGAGGCCGCCGACAAAATCCTCGGCCTCTGCGCGCGCTTTGAAATCGAGGCGATAGCAATCGGCAACGGCACTGCGGGGCGCGAAACCGAGGCCTTCGCGAGGTCGCTCGGGCTGCCCGCGAGCCTTCCGATAGTGATGGTGAACGAAAGCGGCGCGTCGATATACTCCGCAAGCGAAGTTGCCCGCGAGGAATTCCCCGACAAGGACATCACCGTGCGCGGGGCGGTCTCGATAGGCCGCAGGCTCATGGACCCGCTCGCGGAGCTCGTGAAAATCGACCCGCAGTCGATCGGCGTCGGACAGTACCAGCACGACGTCAACCAGACGCAGCTGAAAAGGTCGCTCGACGACGTGGTGGTAAGCTGCGTCAACAGCGTTGGCGTGGAAGTCAACACCGCGAGCAAACAGCTGCTCTCCTACGTCTCCGGCCTCAACGCCGCGACCGCCGCCAACATCGTCGCGTACCGCAACGAGCACGGGCCGTTCAAGTCGCGCAAAGAACTCATGGGCGTGCGCGGGCTCGGGGCAAAGGGTTTCGAGCAGGCGGCGGGCTTCCTGAGAATCCGCGGCGCCGAAAACCCGCTCGACGCCTCTGCCGTGCACCCCGAACGCTACGCGCTCGTCGAGCGCATGGCCTCCGACATGGGCGAAGACGTGAAGTCGCTCATGCGCGACGCCTCCGCGCGCTCGAAAATAAAGCTCGAAAACTACGTCGGCGAAGACATCGGGCTGCCTACCCTAAAAGACATCATGCAGGAGCTCGGCAAGCCCGGCCGCGACCCGCGCGAAAAATTCGAGGCGTTCAAATTCTCCGACGAAGCCCGCTCAATCGACGACCTCCGCGAGGGCATGAGGCTGCCGGGGATAGTGACGAACGTCACGGCATTCGGGGCTTTCATAGACATAGGCGTGCACCAGGACGGGCTCGCCCATATAAGCGAGCTCGCCGATTTCTTCGTCAAAGACCCGAAAGAGGCCGTCCGCCCGGGGCAGAAGGTGAGCGCGTACGTTTTGGAGGTGGACAAGGCGCGCAAGAGGATATCGCTGTCGCTGAAATCCAACCCCGCAAAGCGCGTTCGCGGGGCGGGAGAAACCGCGGGTGCGGGCGGTCGAGACCGCTCAAAAAGCGGCTTCGGCGGAGGGCGCGGAAAGTTCGGCGGGAGGGGGGAGGCCGGATTCAACTCCTTCGGCGACGCATTTTCAAAACTCGGCAAGTGACCTGCCATGCGGCGGAAATTGAAAAAGCTTTTTCTCTGCCTGATGTTCGCGGCCGCCGCGGTTTCGCCCGCGGGCGCGGACATCGACTACTCCGCGCTCGCAAATCCCGAAAGCTACAAAAATATCGACACAACCTACCGCTCCGCCTCGGGGGAGACCGTGGCGCGGATACGGTTAAAGTCGATGAACTTTGAAAGCCGCGTGAAAAAGTGGGGCATACCCATTCCGCAAACGCTGCTCATACGTTCGCTCGCGGTGGACGTGTACTGCCGCAACCTCAGCGATCCGGAACTTCAAAAACTAAAAGCCCCTCCCCTCTTCTTTATAGCCGCCGAAAATTTTTCCCTCACCCTCTACGGCAGGAGAAACAAAATGACGCTGCGCGCAGACCACGCGCTGCTCAAAAAAGATCTCACCATGGTACTCTCCGGCGACGTGAAAATTTCGACCGACAAGGGCGAAATGCGCCTCGGGAGCCCCGCGACAGTGTCTCTGGCCGGCCGCATGTTGAAGTTTTCGTCGGAAGCGGGAAAGTTTGCGATAAAATTCTGACGCGCCGCCCCGCTTCCTCGAATAATCTTGCGATTTCCGCAAACCGGCGCTTTGATTTTGCGCATGAAAAATCTCGCGAAAAGCATTTTCGGAATATTGGCGGCAATGTCGCTCTCATGCGGAACGCTCGCCTTCGCCGCGGCGGAAAAAAGCGGGCGCTGGACGATAAACGGGAAAGTCTCCGCGGAGCCCGACGGCGCCCTGCTTCTCTCGAAAGGCGCAAGCGCGGTTCTGAATCCCGAACTGAACGAGGGGGCGTTCAAGGACTTCGAGATGTCCTTCAAAGTCCGCACTCTAAACGGCTCGACGGGTTTTGCCGCGTTCCACTCCGACGCCGCATTCTCAAAGGGCTACAAAATCGCCATCGACAATTCGCGCGGTTCCAAGGCGTGGTGGCGCAAAACCGGCAGCCTTCTCGGGGTGAGAAACGTCGTAAAGCGCATGGCGAACGACGGCGAATGGGCGGAAATCAGGGCGAAAGTCTCGGGGAACCTCGTTGAAATTTTCGTGAACGGCAAACAGCTCGTCGAATACGCCGAACCGGAAGAGCCGTACAGAACGCCCGAAAACAAAGACATGCGCCTCGGCGAGGGCGCAATAGGCGTAAAATGCTCTTCCGGCGGGGGAATCGAAATAAAGGATTTCAAGGTGAGGAGGCTCAAACCCTCGGCGGCGCGCGCGGAAGCGGAACCCGAAAGCGCCGACGGAGCCATTGGGCTGCACCAGTCCGACTTTCCCGCCGTGGACTACCACGTCCATTTGAAGGGCGACCTCGACGCGCAAAAGGCGCAAAAGCAGGCGCGCAGGTACGGCATAAACTACATAGTCGCGGTAAACTGCGGCAAAGACTTTCCGGTAAACAAAGACTCACTCGCAATCGAGTTCATCGAAAAAAACAAGTCCGAACCCTACATACTCGCAATGCAGGCGGAGGGGCGCGAATGGATGAAGTTGATAACAAAGCCCGCGCGCGAAAAATTCGCATACGTGTTCACCGACGGAATGACTTTCGAGGACCGCGACGGCAACCGCGTCCACCTATGGGTGCCGAAAGAGGTGAAAATAAAAGACCGCCAGGAGTACATGGACATGATAGTCGAAAAGATATGCGGAGTGCTCGGCGAGCCCGCCGACATTTACGCAAACGCCACATACCTGCCCGACGCCCTATCCGCCGACTACGCTAAGCTCTGGACCAAAGAGCGCCGCCAAAAGGTTCTCGATGCGCTCGCGAAAGGCGGAATGGCGCTCGAAATCAGCGCAAAATACGGAATCCCCGACGCCGAATTTATAAAAGCGGCGAAAGCGCGCGGAGTAAAATTCACGTTCGGCAGTAACAACAGCGACTCGAATTTCGGAAAACTGGAATACTGCCTGAAAATGAAGCGCGAATGCAGCCTTACGCCGGAAGACATGTACAACCCCACCCTGCGCCAATAGAGGCGCAAGGTGGCCAGCCAAGCCCATAGCGCGCCGACCATAGAAAGGGTACGGCAGTACCGCTTCCATGAAATGGCTGATACCCCTTGCGAAGATTGGGTTTCTCTCCCCCTCTCTAATCCTCAACAAAAACGAATCTCCTGATAAGGTTCGGACGGTACAAGCAGCCAGCCATTGAAGGGGCTATGCCTCTCACGCCTATTGTTCAGCAAGGATATACCCCATCACTTCCGAAACCCGTCATAAGAAAAACCCGGCTTCCCCGATTTGGCACAATTATTTTGGAAGCAAAACAAGAGCGGGCGCAAGGCGCGCCGGCCATTGAAAAGTACTGCAACGCCGCTGCCATACATTGGCTCTGACACCCCTACGGCGATTGGCAAAGCCAATCGCGCCTATCCCGTTTTGCCGACAATACCGTTTATCCGTTCCCGCAAGCGGAAACAGCCAATCCCCTCCCAATCTCCCCTCGTTTTCGGGTTAAGGCTCGGTTCAGGCGAGTATTTGAAAGAGTCCGCCGGTGGGAGCGTACTGGCGTACGTGACCAGTGGCGGAATCTTTCAAAACGGAGCATCAGCGGCAGTTTCACGCGCCCTGGGTGAATTAGGTGAATTGGGCAGACTTGAACCATTGAAAATGGTCTGCTTCGAGTTCGTCCTTCGACGGCATCGGATAGAAGAGCAGTTCGTCGCCGGCGCCGACATAAAAGCCGCGGCCAACTGTACGGTAGAGGATTTCGCCCACTGAACGCGCGACGATTTTATTGTTCTTGCCGCCCTTTGTGCGCACTGCGTCGAGACAGTCGCGAAGGTGGTGGCGGTTGGTGTACGGGAGGTCTCCGAGATCTCCGTTTACGGGGTCGCGTTCGAGATCGCCGAGCTTCATGTCGAAAAACGCGATTTTCTCGAAGTGCACGAGCCTCTCTGAGGAGGTGAGGCGCTTTGCATATTCGGCGGGATTGAGTATGCTCGCGACCCTCGGGCGGCACGGAGCCAAATCCTGATAAAGATATATCTTGCGCGACGCGTCAGCCTCGAAAGGCTGCGGGGAAAGCTCGAGCGTCTTGCCGTCGCTCGTGACGAGATAGAGATTTTTGAACGCCGCCATAGGGGCGTGTTCCAGCACCCTGTACACTGAGAGATTCACCGACTTGTGCGCGCTGCCGTCGGCGTGGGGCGCGCATAGTTCGGCAAATTTGTCCATGGGCAGATAGTCCGACTCAAAATTCGGGTCGAGCTCGAAAAAAATCGCGGGGTCGCAGTTGCGGCGGAACGCGCCGGTCGCGTAATAGTTGCCGAATTCTTCGGGAGACAGATTCGAGGCGATGAGCGCCTCGGGCACAAGGGATAGGTATAGGTACTGTTTCATTTTGTTCCTTGTTTTGACTTTGTTTGCGGAGAACATTATCCGCCCCGCTGAAACCGAATTTAACGGCACGGCGGGAAATATCAATTAAAATCGAACATGCCGGCGGCGTTTTGTTCCCGCAGGCGGAAAAGAAAAAGGCGCGGAACGGGCAATGCCGAACCGCGCCGAAAGGGATTTTCCGGACTACTCCGAGAGCTCGATTCCCTCGGGGAGGTCGAGCTTTTTCTCGAACGAACCGTCGGGGAGCTTCCTCCATTCGAGCCTGATTTTCCCGCGCGGCGTAGGCCATACGATGCTGCCGCTGTCCTCTATGAAGAGCGGGTTGAAGGATACTTTCCTCCACGCGGGTGCCGTCTGCCTGATTCCGCCGAGTATGCGCGGCATCAGAAAGAGCGGGTGCGCGCTCCACGCGTGAGAAGACGAGTTCGCCGAGCGGCGGGTTTCAAAATTCTCGAAAGCCGTGCCATAGTCCGCCATTTCGCGCCATTTTTTGAGGATGTCGGCATAGACCTCCGCGCCGTGCCCCTCGCCTGCCATGAGGTCGTACAGGTACACATGCCAATAGCTCGACGGGTCGGCGTGCGTCTTGAGCTCGCCGCGCAGGAACGGCAGGAGGATTTCCGACTTGGCCTTTTCAAAATCGAAGCCTTTCAAGTTTGCCATACGCCCGAGAACCTGCGACTGGATACCCTTCAAGGGGTTGGGCTTCCCGTCCGGAAGAATGCCGTCGCGCACGAGACAGTCGGAATCGACGAGGTTCTTTTCTATCGCCGCCCTGAGCTTTGCGGCGCGCGCGGAATACTTAGCCGCCATCTCCGCGCGGCCTGTTTCGGCGCACGTGCGGGATACGGTGTCGAGCGCGTACAGCAGCCAAAGGTTGAGCACGGCGGGATCGCCCTCGCGCTGGATATTCGTCCAGTCGAGGAACAGCCAGAAGCGCGGGTCGTAGGAGACGAGGCCGGTGGCGGGGTTCGTCGCGCCGTCGAAATACGAGAGTATCCCGTCTATGGTCTTTTCGTACTTGTCGAAAATCGAGGCGTCGCCCGTCTGCCAATAGTAGTCATAGAGAGTCAATATCCATATAACCGAATAGTCCGGCAGTATGCAGTGGTGCGCCATCGTCGGGGCGTGCCCGTACGTCAGCCCGTTGGGGGCGGTCTGCATGGCTATCTGCCGTATGCCGCGCCACAAGAGCCGCGGGTCGTCGCAGAGCATAAAGGTGTTCCAGGCCTGAACGCGCGCGTCGCCCCACCACTGCGCCTGCTCGCGGTGCGGGGTGTCGACATAGGCGTCGAGCGAGCATACGCGCTGGGTTTGTTCGCACGCCTTCCAGATTTTGTTCGCGAGCGGATTGGAGGTCTCGAACGCGCCGTCATGCCCGAGCGGATACGCCTCCCAGCGGAACGAAGGCCTTATCTCGAGCTCCGAATCCGGGTTTGCGCGCACGCGCAGCATCATGTAGCGCGCGCCCAATGCGTGGTAGAACTCGTGGCGGTTGTCGCCCGCGCGGGCGATCATGCGGTTGGACATCGCGGGCGCCGAATGGGTCAGATATAGGTTGACGGGCTCGAGCTTGTCCGAAACGCGCTCGACAAGGCACATGTCGATTATCTCCCCGCCCTTTGCGCCGCGCACTTCGAGGATCGGGACGCCGACTGCGACCTTGCCGAAATCGAAAAGGTAGCTGCGGAATCCGCCCTTGGGCGACGGCGGAACTTTCAGGACTTCCGAATCCGACGACACAGCGCGGTGCGAAGTGTCCTCGCGCGCGACGAGCTCGCTTATGTTGCGATACCGCTCGGCATCGGACGCGGACTTGCCGGAACCCTCGCCTATCAGCTTGACGGGAACCATGCGCGACTCCCCGAGCGGAGTGAAGCGCGGCTCGTATGCGTAAAAAGGCATCTGGTTCCAGCGGCGCGCGCTCTCGGTGTTGACCCACGCGGAGTCGTCGAAATTCGGAAGCGTCCAACCGGCGGGGTCGGCGCGCATATCGATGTGCTCCTGGTTGTTCAGCTGCATCGAGTACGGCGCGGTGTCCCTGTCGCAGGAATTTTGGCGCAGGCACTTGGTAGCCTTGCGCGAAACTATCTTTTTGCCTCCGCCCAAATCCACGCCGTAAAGCACGCCCGCGAAGCCGGCGCTGAGATAGCTGAAAGTATTCCTGCCGGCGTTGTATGCGCGCACGGCCACCGCGTTTTTGCCCTTTTTAAGGAAGGGGGCTATGTCGACTTCGTCGTACGGCCACGACTTCTGGAAGCCGCGCGCCGGCCCCTTGCAGACGTATTTTCCGTTGACATACAGGCGGTAATTCTGGTCGGCGGTAATGTACATCACAGCCCTCTGCGGAACCTCCGAAAGTTCGAAAGTCTCGCGGAAGAGCGCGTAGGAATTCGCCACGTCGACATAGTTGGACGGAAACGGCCAAATCCAGTCAGCCTCTTTGAGAATCGGCGGGATATTCTTCCAGATATCGGGCGTTTCCCTTACGGGATAGGCGTCCCATACGCGAATATCGTAGGCGTTGTCCGCGACGGCGGAAGGCGATATGTCCGAAACGCCTGCAAATCCCGCCGAATGCGCCCCGAAAAGCGCAATAATTGCGAAAAGATTTTTCATGCTTGCTCCCCTCTTTGACAGAATTGGAATTTGTTGTAAAATGTTTGTTTTAGGAGCGTATTTAAAAGATTTCAATATTAAAGTTAATGTTGACAAAACCCGCCGCCGGAAAGAATTTGAAAGCGATGGAAAGCAAGGCGGCATATTTTATAACCTCCGACGACGACTTCATCGCCGCCAACCGCGCGCGCGAAATCTTTGAGGAACTGTCGAAAGACGCGCTCGACGAAATGTCCAAAGAGGTCATAGACGGCGCCTCGCAAAAGGCGGAAGACGCAGAAGAAGCCGTTTTGCAAACGCTCCAGGCTGCGGCTACCCCGCCGCTGTTCGGGGGCAGAAAATTTGTCTGGCTGCGCAACGCAAACTTTTTCGGCGACTCCAAAATCCTCAAAAACGCGGGGGTCGCGGCCGCCCTCGGCAAGCTCGCCGAATATCTGAAAACGCTCTCTGCCGACTCCGCGGCGGTCGTCATAAGCGCCTCGCCCGTGGACAGGCGCTCCAAAATTTTCAAGGAGTTTGCGGCGCTTGGCGGCGCCGAAGACTACCAGTCGAAAGATCCGGTATCGGCGTGCGTAGGCGTTATAGAGGCCGAAATCAAAAACCTTGGGGTACGCTTCGACCCCGGGGCCGCCGAGACGCTCGCCTCCATAGTGGCGGGCAATCCGAGAATGTGCGCGCAAGAGGCGAGAAAGCTCGCTGCCTACGCGAATTTCAGCGGAACTATCTCGCAGCGCGACGTAGCCGACATGGTTCCGATTTTCGGGGAAAGCGACTTTTTCGACATAACGAACGCCTTCTATTCCGGCGACCTCGACGCGGCGCTCGCGGTTTTGAAAAGATACTTTTTCGCGAACAAAAAGGCGTCGGCGCGCCCGATTATATCGGCGATACAAAAGCAAAATTCGATACTCATACAGCTCAGGGCGCTGATGGATTCCGGCGAAATTTCCAAAACCCAGGGCCAGCAACCGAAGGGCGCGATAGAAGCGGCGGGCGCAAAATACGCCGAAATTTTCAAGAATTGCGAAGAGAAGACGCCCTACAACGTGTTCTCTCAAAACGCGTGGTACGCGGGCGCAAAGCTCGCCCCGATAGCGGCCGGAACTACCCTGAAAAAGTTAATGGACTGCCAGATGCAAATCGCGAGAGCCTTTGAGGAGCTCCTCTCCCCCGACGCGACGGACGAAACGGTAATGCGCAACTTCTTCGTCCGCGCCATGGCCTGACCCAGTCCCCGAAAGACGGGCGCGCACTGACGTTTTTCAAAGCGCGCGCCTTTTGCGGAATGCCTTTTCTCAACTCCAAAAACGCAACCGCCATAAGGATTGCCGCGCCGCAAAATCCCGACATCCGCCCGCGCAATATTGGCAGGATATATCCACGACGTAGCGAGGTTTTTCGAGGTGCTCAATGGCGGCTCGTTGCACCCCGATTATGAGCTGACGTTGAAGCCGACCTCGGGCTACATGCTCCGCGAATACTCGACGCGCACAATGAAAAAAACGGGAATCAATTACTCGCGAGGAAGTGACATTTCACACGTCTTTTCCAGACTTGTCAAACAATGAAATTTTCGTCCCGCAGCAGGAAACCGGCACTGAATATAACGACATCTCGCGCGAGACGACAATCACGCCCGCGCAATAGAAAGCGAAAGTTGAGGCGGGCGAGTTGTTCATCTATGCCGAACCGAAAGTCGCCTACAACGCCGAAAACGGCATCTACGAGCTTTGCGTCAAGAAGACCCCCTGCAAATTCCGGCAACGGAATTTTAAACGGCTTGCAACGCCCTTACAACCCTCACGAACACCCCTTGTACACCCCTTACGAAAATCCCCAAATATGGGTTTTCCCAAATCTAACTTCATTTTTCCAAAATCAAATTTCACGATACACCGGACGCCCACCGGCGCGGCAGAAAGAAAATTTATCCGCATTCTTCCGCGGCATTTTGATTGCGCGCCGCGTATGAAATGTGGCGCGCATTTGCAGCTTCCGCGCAATTCATGCAGGTGTTTCAATTCCTCCCTTACCGCGCAAGGCGCAAATCCGGAAACGGGCGATTCAGGCGGCAAGGCAACGGGGGCAATGCCGCCTTTTAGCCGCACCGGCAAAACAGGAATTTATGCGGACAACCCCGCAAAAAATCCCGTTGCGGGTTTGCGGCAAGGAAACGTATTCCGCCCGCGTTAGAACTCTTCGGAAACGGTGGGAGAACAACGCAAACGGCGCGCCTCCGAAAAAACCTCCACCCCTCCTGCATGCGGATTAAAGTTGACTCGTGGGCTCCGCCCCGTCTCGCCCCTTCGAGGTCTGCTCTCTCCGTTCGCAGCTCATTCGCGCTCCGCTTGAATTGACTCGCGGGCTTCGCCCCGTCTCGCCCCTTCGGGGTCTGCTC
>ERZ1673738.861-NODE-861-length-50126-cov-5.119650_pt1 | contig 50126 bp, 49 predicted proteins | sample MGYA00580198_ERZ1673738 | MGnify/ENA primary metagenome ERZ1673738 (study PRJEB41218, sample SAMN15661784) | gut metagenome | host: Homo sapiens | place: Canada: London | collected 2015-08-20/2019-03-30 | study: EMG produced TPA metagenomics assembly of...
TAACGGGTATATTAATAATATAAGAGAGAGCAGAAGTTGAAAGAGCTGAAACTATCGCAACAATACATATATAATTCATAAGCATGACGGTATCAGATATATAGGCCGTCATTTTTTTTGGCGAAAAAAGTTCGCTCCTCCATGCAGGAAAGTCTTTTAGAAGTTCTCCATTTGGAACAATTGGACTTTTTTGTTACAATATTCTTATGGATAAGAAAATTTCAGATAAAGTTATTAACAGATTAACCTTATATCATTGTATTTTATCGGATTATATTAATGATAAGATTGAATTCATCTCGAGCAAACAAATTGCTCAGTTATTGAATATCGATGATTCACAGGTAAGAAAAGATATTAATTTATTAAATAATTCAGGCAAATGCAGGGTAGGATATATAGTAAAAGAATTAAAAATTTCTATTGAAAAAACCTTGGGATTTAAAAAAACAAAAAAAGCCTTTATTATCGGTGCAGGAAACTTAGGTTCCGCTATTGCAAAATACGACAACTTTACGGATTACGGGCTGAATATTCTTGCATTATTTGATAATGATCCAAATAAAATCGGAAAAATTGTAAACGGTCTAAAAATACAAGAAATAACAAAATTACCTCAAATTGCTTTAAAAGAAGATGCTGATATAGCAATATTGACAGTACCGCGACAATTTGCACAGACAACTGCCGACTTTTTGGTTAAGGCAAACATTAAATATATATGGAACTTTACACCTGCTGTATTATCGGTTCCTGATGATGTTCAGGTTTGGAACGAGAATTTAATGGGAAACTTTTTACAATTTACATATAATATTTAGACGGGCAAAAAAAATTCTGCTGGAGTTTTAAACTCTTGTAATGAAAATAAATCTGTCAGAAAATATAAAACCGCTAAACAGTTATCCGGTTAACAATATTCAAGCACCACAGCAATCAGCTTCTTTTAAAGGTTTAAAATTTAAAAATGACTTAATAAAAGACATTATAAACTTTAAACATAATTCTTCTGATAATGGGCTTGCGGCAATAAAAGGGATAAAAAGCGGTGATTTTGGAACAATATGCAAAGGTTCCATTCCCCTTAAAAATTTTTTAACTGAATTTGGTACATCCGAAATTGCTTATTTATTTAAAAAAGGAGTTTCAACAAATTGCGACGGATTTCCAAAAAGTTTTTTGAAAACATCCGCAGATAATCCCGTATCAACTTCATACGTTCATGACTGCTCTGCTTTTTACCTTTACAATAAAGACACAAATACTCATTTCCTTTATCATGCTTCACCTTATGATGTTGAAGAAGAACTTAATTTTATGATTAAAAGATTTATGAAAGAAAGTTATACAAAAGCAGACATAATACCCGGTTCTAACCAATGGACAGAAACTCACCAGGAAACTTTGCCTTTACTGTTTAATGTTATAAAAAATAATAATCCTGATACAGTAATTAATGTTCATCATTATTCAAGCAAATTTCCTGAAATTACTGGTTATAAAGGTGAAGTTTATGAAATTCCAAACCAAAAAGTAAATATACAGCTTTGTGATAAACCTGAAGATTACGGACAAGCAAGCTTTGAAATAAGTGATATACAAAAGACTTATACATTAGAAAAAATTGAAGTAGAGGGTAATTCATCGCAAAAATTATCAGAACTAAGAAAACACTTTGAAAATCAAAATTATGATTCTGAAATCAAAAAAGTTTTAAATGAACTGATAGCCGAACGAGAAAGAGAAATAGCAGAAATCGAAGCCTGCTCAACATTCGAGGAGTTAAAAGATTTAATAAGTATGTACAATCCAAGTTATGTACTAAAACATTTTGAGGCTTTTGATATTCAAAAGCAAAAAATTATAAAAATGAACATTATAAACGAATAATTATTTTACAGCCAAAGGCATTTTATTTATTTGATATAAATATCTCAAACCTTCAAGCGTCAAAGTAGGATTAATAAAATCAAAAGGCCGCTTCAAATAATTAGCAATTAATCCTGAATAACCTCCGGTAGCAACCAAAACAGCACGCTGTCCGAGTTCTTTTTCGCATTGTTCAACAAGTCCGTCAATCATTGCTGCTGAACCTCTTAAAACTCCTGATAAAATTGCATCTGTTGTATTATGCCCGATTGCAGCATTAGAAAGTGTAACATCAATTCTTGGAAGTTTTGAAGTAAATTTGTTTAGAGCCTTAAGCTGCAAGGTAACACCCGGAGCAATAACCCCTCCAATGAACTGCCCTTTCCCGTTAACTATGTCAAAAGTAGTTGCTGTACCGAAATCAACAACTATAACAGGGTGGTTATACAAAACATAAGCTCCTGCGGCATTTGCTATTCTGTCAGCACCCGCTTCAGCAGGATTGTCCAATAATATTTCTACACCTGTATTAATTTCTGTTGATAAAACAACTGATTTAAATTTAAAAACATTATCAACTGCACTTTTAAATTTATTTGTTAATTCTTCTACAACAGAAGAAATGATACATCCGTCAACTTTAAATTCTTTAAATAAAGACTTTAGAAGAACTTCATACTCTTCAAGAGATAAATCCTTGTCAGAAGCAAGCCTGTATTCTTCAACCAGAGCATCTTCTTCAAAAATTCCTAAAGTTATGCTTGTATTTCCTATATCAGCTGTTAGTAACATAAAAACTAGTCCTCTTTTCGAAGACTAGTTTATATCAAATATAATCAATTTGCAAAGACATTAAACCTGAGTTGCAGCCTGTCCTGACCCCTTGCCGCCAAGCAAACCTCCGATATTTCCAATATCGGGAAGATAAGCTGTTTTCATCGGAACACCTGATAAACCTGCTGTTAATTCTTCGTCAAACTTTTTAACTTTTTTATTATTTGCATCAATAGGCAGACTGCCGAAGCCTTCCATTGTTTTTTCACCGAAACCGATTGCTTTAATAGGACCTGTCATAGTTTATACTCCTCAATAATATACTCTTATTTCTTATATATATATATATTAAGGATATATTTTCCACAAAATTGACTTATTTAATCATATTTGTTACATAAGTTAACAATTAAACTATTTCAGGATATTTTTTTCAAGAGCTGCTGCTGTTTTAGTCTTTGCCAGACCGCCTTGAGAACTTTCTTTTAATAAAGGAGACATTAATTGACCTGTCTGTTCCATTGCATCTACAACTTCATCAATAGGAATCTTAGATATTATATCAGCCATAGCAAGTTCTGATGCGGTTACAGCGTGTATTGCAAGAAAAGGATTACGTTTTACACATGGGATTTCAACCAATCCGCAAACAGGATCACAAGTTAATCCCATAATATTTTTTAAAGCAAGTGTAACAGCATTAATAATTTGTTTGACATTTCCACCGCGCATTTGTGTTAAGGCAGCTGAAGCCATAGCTGATGCAACGCCGCATTCAGCCTGACATCCTCCAACAGCACCCGCAAGCGCCATTTTATTAGCAACGAGCCTTCCGACTTCGCCTGCCGTAATTAATGCATTTATCTGCTCACTCTCCGAAATATTATTATCTTCCGCAAAAGCAATTAAAACAGCAGGAACAATCCCGCAGGAGCCTGCAGTAGGACAAGCAACAATTGTGCCCATTCTAAGGTTTTGCTCGCTTGTTGCAAGCGCGTATGTTAATATTTTTTCAGCTGTTGAGCCTAATATTGAAGGGTATTTTTCAAATCTTTTTTGAAGCTTGTTACAGTCATCCCCGCTCATCCCGCTGGGAGATGGCTCAGTTGATGATAGACCTGCTTTTACAGCTTCTTTCATTGCATCTAAGCTTTTTTTAGCCTGAAGCCTTACACGATATTCTGTATATTCACCGTTTGAGGCCTCATTATCCAAAGCTATTTCATATATCTTTTTATTTTCCTCTTTGCAGGCATAATAAAGTTGTCTAAATGTGGTTATATTTCTGTCCATTAATGTTAGCTTTCCAATTTATTTATATATCTTACAAGGTACATATCATGAAGATTACATATTGCACTTAAACATTTTTTTGAAAGTTCTCCGTCAAGACAAATACACATAGATGCATCTCTGCCTTTGCCGCTTCTATCGCAATGCAGTGAAGCAATATTTACATTATCTTCCTGAATAATACCGGATACTTTTGAGATAACTCCCGGCATATCATCATATACAAGCAATAAGGTATTGTATTTCCCGTTAAGATTTACTGAAAAATTACCTATTTTAGTCAAAACAATTTCGCCAGCTCCAACAGAATCACCTGATAGCGTCATATCCATATCACCTTCAAAAATAAAATCAACGGCGTTTGGATGACGATTAAAATCTTCAAGAAATTCAAATTCGTAATTAATTTCTTTTGCTTCAGGAGTATCAAAAACATTCTTTATTCTTTCATCATCAACCGAGAAACCAAGAATTCCGGACAAAAGCCCCTTATCGGTTCCATGCCCTTTTCCTGTAAGCGCATAAGAATTATACAACTTAAAAATAACTTTTTTAGGCTTAGCTTTGTAAACATTGCGCGCAAGAAGCCCTAATCTTACGGCTCCTGCTGTGTGTGAACTTGACGGGCCTGCCATAATCGGGGAAATTATGTCTATAATTGAAGCTTGGCGCATATAATTTTTCCTTATCTATTGATAATTATATCATCTTATTACATATTGTAAATAATTTGTAAATTTTTGACAATATGTAAGATTTTTATGGTTTTATATATATACGTAATTGTGTAGGGAAAATTTTTAGTGTAGCAAAGGAGTAAAATGTTTAGTCCTGAATTCATGAAGTATTTAATTAATTATCAAAAATCCGAGTTTGCCCCAAATGAAACAAAAAAGGAAATCAAATTTAAAAACAATAAATCAGGCAAGCTTGCAGAAGTGTTTGCAGTAGTGACAAAATAGCCTATTTGCATTTAGTTTTACCGTTCCAGGTCAAATCATCGCAGTGCAGATAATCCATATTTTCGTTCTGTATAACCCAAGCTGTACAGCCAATACCGTTTAAATAAGAGTCACGGTTTTTGTTGCATGACGTTGAAAAGGGATATTCATAACCTTCAATGCCAAACGGAATGATGTTAGTTGGTGTAAGTACAAAACCAAACATATCTCTGCCCCATTGATTTGGAGGATATTTACCGTTTATATCCGTATATATAAAGCCGCAAGTTTTATGTGATGCTGAACAACTTCCACTGCTCCAGAACAAAAATAAAGTTCCGTCCTGCAAAACAAATGAAGCAAAATTTGAACCTTCCTTACTGTAATTTACATGTTTTGTACCATTTAAGCGTGTGTACATGACATCAGGAAAACAGGAGCCATTATCACACACTTTAATAACTTTTAAATTTTCTCTCAAATAGCCGGCAAGAGTTTGCGGGACAGGATACACCAGCGGACTCCATGTCCATTCATCCGGAGAACCGTATTTGTTAAAAGCAGTAATATATGCCTGTGATAATACAGAATAAGTCTTTTTTAACTTAGCAATCGTTTCTTTTTCTTTGTAATTACTAATCACTGACGGCATTGTAAGTGCTGCAACAACGCCGATAATACCGAGTGTGACCAAAACCTCGGCTAATGTAAAACCTTTAAGGTTGGAGCTTAAAAGTCTGCCCCCCCCCCGCAAGCGGTGCTACGCACGTAGCCAATACAGCTTGACCCGTCACATTGGAGCTTTATCAAAACTTCTCCAACTAACGTAGCAGCTTTTTTACTTAATCTTTTCATTTATTGCTCCTTTCATAACATTTTAATTATAACAGTTCTTATATAAGTCGTCAATTTTTGCATTAACAAAAGAATAAAAAAAACGCCGTTTCGTTAGAAACAGCGTTGGAATTCTTTGAATAATTCCTCGTAATAGTGTGAAGTGTAGTGTGCAATAAAACGTTTTTTGATTCCTCGTTTTATGCTTTTCCTCGTGTTCATGTATATAAACAATTTTTTGTATATATAATTGCTATATTTGAAATATCATTTATATATTTCGTTACAAAACTTAATGATTATGAATTCATAATGTGGTAATTTTATTGGAATAATTATAATATAGATATTGAACAGTTTTAGATGGTATTAAAGGAGAAATATGAAAATATTGGTTTCAAACGATGACGGCATTGCCGCTAATGGTATAAGATGTTTGACCGAAACACTGGCTCAACAACATGATGTTTATGTAATTGCCCCGGATAGAGAAAGAAGTGCAGCAGGTCACTCTTTAACACTGCACACTCCGCTTCGTGTGGAAGAAGTGGAAGCTTATCACGGAGTAAAAAGAGCCTGGGTTACAACAGGAACACCCGGAGATTGTGTTAAAATAGGCATAAACGCTATATTAGCTCCGGAAGAACAGCCTGATGTCGTAATCTCAGGTATAAATCACGGTCCGAATCTTGGCGCTGATATTTTATATTCAGGAACAGTAAGCTGCGCAATGGAAGGAGCAATGCTCGGAGTTCCAAGTATTGCAATGTCTTTGGCAAGCATGAATTATGAATATGATCATTTTAAATATGCGGCTAAGTTTGTAAATTTACTCCTCCCAAAACTTAAAGAATTTAATTTTCCTAAAAAGAGCATTTTAAATATTAACGTTCCGGCTTTAGATGAAGATGATATTTCAGGAGTAGCAATAACTGAGCTTGGAAGAAAAATGTTTACCGATAACTATGAAAAAAGAGTTGACCCGAGAGGAAAAGTTTACTACTGGATGGCAGGAGAACTAATTACAGAATCTCAAGATTCAAACACTGATATTGCAGCTGTAAAAAACAACAAAATTTCTATTACACCTGTAACCTATGAAATGACAAAAGAAGATGTAATGACAAATCTTGAAAATGTTCTCTGTAAAGGAGATGCCTGCAATTGGTTTAATTAAAAAAAGAGGTCTTAAAACCTCTTTTTTTTATCTGAAAAATATTACATATATTTTAAAAACTATATAAAGAATTAAAGCCCCAAAAATTAAAAAGCTCTTAATTTTCATATCTCTGATTGTTTTATCTGTTTCGGCAAGAATTTTATCTGTATTTCTGAAAATATCAATAGATTCGATGCTATCTTTGATTAATTCGATTTTTTCAGGATCTTTTTCAACAGCCAAAGCTTTGTTATAATCCTCTAAAGCTCCCTCTCTGTCATCAAGTTCGATATTCTTAAAGTCACCTCTATTCGAATAACAGGACTCATCAAGCGCAACTGCTTTATCATAGCATTCAAGCGCCTTGCCATTATCCTCACGATAAATATATATATCAGCTAAATAACAATACGTATGTGCATCTGCATTACCTTTAGTAATGTCTTCTTTAATCTTTACCAGCAATTGATTACAAGCTTTTTCAACTACTTCTTTATCAATATCAGGCTTTTTATCATCTTTTGAAGAAAATTGATAAAGACGCCAGTAAGAATTAAAAAGCATACTGTAATTAAAAGTACTGTCATCACCCATCCTTATTTCCTGAGAATACTTCTTTACTTGTTCTCTATACTCCCGAATTACCTTTTCTCTAAAATCTTCGTGCTCATCAGCCATAAAACAATTTCCTTTCTATATAACCTTTTATTCCATTATTATTCTTGCAGGGTAATTGTTTCTTAAAAGTTCGTTAGCCATAACTTGAGCCTTTTCACGTGTAGAGTATGAACCGACTTGTATTGTATATGCACCGCCAATATTTCTTACAAAAGGTGAAATATTTAAACCTGATTCGGCAATAATACCTTTAGCAACTTCTGCCTGTTCTTTAGTTGTATAATAACCTACAATAACTTTAGCTGTCATAGATGTAGAAGGCTGCTGAACAGATTTTGGCGCAGGAGAAGCTGTTTCTGCCGGTTTTGGTGCCGCTTCCTTATCCGGCAAAGTTATCGGAGCTTCTTCTTTAGGAGTATCTTCAGATTTTTTATCTTCTTTTTTATGGTCAGGAAGAACAACTTTTTCTTCCAACTCATTTGCAAACATGTTTTCGTCAGAATTTAACGAACCGTTATCTTCTTCTTTCAACAGCTTTAATCTTTCATCAACTGAAGCTTTATCCAATGCTTCGTTGGTTACAGCAGAATCATCACCGATAGACACATCAACCTCCGGTGAAATTTGTTTGGCAATTCCCAAGAAAAGCAAAAGCAAAATAAAAAATGCCGAAACGAAAATTATAATCCCTTCATTAGGATTTTTAGTAACTTTTTTTTGATATTCTTTGTAACTGATATGTGAAGGTCTTTTTGAATCGTCTTCCATTATACACCTCTAACTTTTGTTGATGCCAGTATTATATCATCAATTTCCTGTTCATATTTAGTCATTACTTCTTTTGCAAAATCTTTGATATCAGTAATCCCCAGTTCGCTTGTCAAGCCGCTTGCTTTAACGGGAGCTCCCTGCGAATCAATATTAATGCCTGTATGAATTAATATTGAAGTCATTGATTTTGTAGCAATAGATACAGTTAATTTTTTCCCTTCAAAAAACAGGTCATCACCGTTTCTGGTAATTTTAAAACCGCGTTTTTCAAGAGCTTCTTTGATAGTACAAATTAAAAGCCTTTGTCTGAAAACACCTTCAACAAGTCCAACATTAAATTGCTCTGAAATAAAGCTGAGCATAGATTTGCTGTAAATAGGCTCATTATTAATTACATCTTCAATATCAACCATTTCGGTCAATTTAACTTCGCATTCACCGATAAAAGCAACCGTTGAATCGCCTTGAATCTTAAAATTCTTATAAATCCAATGCGGCGCAAGCTGCCATCCCTCGTATTTAATCTCTTGTTCTAAAAATTGTGTTTTCAAAAAAGTTCCCTTATAAAATATGTGTCATGGTTATGTATTAAAGCGTTTTTTAATCTTGTACAGGATTCACATTTTCCGCAATGCTTCTCCCCGTTTTGATAACAGCTTCTCACATATTGAAGCGGAATATTATTATCTAACGCCAGTTTAACTATATCATTTTTATCAGAATTTATCAAGGGTGCAACAACTTTAGGATGCTTTTGAGTTGAGAATTCAAATCCTGCATTAATTCTATTAATAAATTCCTGTGTATTATCGGGGAAAGTCTGTCCTTCCTCTTTATTTGCACCGATAATTATATAATCATAATTTTCTCCGTCAGCAAAGCTTCCCGCAATATTCAAAAAAAGACCGTTTCTGTTAGGGACCCATACATTTTTTGCAGACTGCTCAGGATTTTCAAGTTCATCACCCTGAGGAACATCTTTATCACTGACAAGCGCTGTGTGAGTAATTTCTTTAAGCCAATCAAGCACCATAACCTTGTGTTCGATTTTATAATACTCACAAATAGCCTTTGAGGTTTCTATTTCCTGCTTAACGGATTTTTGCCCGTAATCAAATGTCAACGCCAGTGAAATACCGTAATTTTTAATTCCAAGTCCAAGACTTACCAGAGAATCCAAACCGCCCGAAAGAAGAATAATTCCTTTACTCATTTTCACCTTCATCATCTTCTTCATACTCGGAAATCATAGAAACAGCTTCCATTTTCAATATATCAGGATAATCAGAGCTGTTAGCAACTTCATCCAAAATTTCACGCCCGATAAGATTATAAAGAGCAATTAAAGCATTTTTCTTTACTTCTTCATTCTTATCTTCAATCAAACAGGTCTTGATAGTATCAACAGCATGAGGATTTTCGCTCTCCATAATTGCTTCTATGGCATTAATTCTGATTTGCGGAGATTCATCCACAAGCGAATTTTTTAATGCATTGAAAACTCTTTCGTCATCATCAAGCCGTAATTTACCTAAAGCTTCAATAATACGTTCTTTCAAAAAGGTAAACTTATTCCAAATCCCTTTTTGAGTTTCCAAAATACTTACCAAAGGATCAACTGCTCGCAAATCACCAAGCATACCCAGAGCAGAAGCTGCTGTTTCTCTTAAATAGACAGACTTCTCATCTTCATCTTTAACAACTTCAATCAGAGGGGCAACAGCATATCTGTCACCTATTCTTCCCAATGCATCTGCACATGCCAGCCTCACCTTGTAATTTTCATCTTTATTATTAAGACAATACAAAAGCGGTGTAACTGCTGATGTATCCTTCAAATTCGCAATTGCTTTTGCACACATAGCGCGTACATTTATGAAAGCATCTTTTTCATTCTCAATATTTTTCATCAAAAGAATATCCAATAAAGCACCTAAAGTAGATTTATCTCTTATTCTGTCAGCACATTGGATAACATTCATTAAAATTTCAGGCTCTTTAGAAACAGATAGAAAATAATTATAAATTTTCACAAGATTTACACGTTCATAAACCTCATCCAACGCCTGAATTTTGCGGATAACAGAGTTAATGTCAGAATTATCAAACAAATTACATTCTTTAGCTATTAAATCTAAATCCAGGTAATCTTTTTCCACTGTTTATACCCCATTTATACTGCAAAATATACTATAAATGTCTTTTTTTTTCAAGCTAATCAGAAAAATCTACTACATATTTAGCAACAGTTTGTGTAATTTCAGTATAAATGCTTAAGATTTTGCTTGATTTTCAGCTTTAGCTTTCTTATGCGCAAGGTACTTTTCACAAAGAATATTTGCAGGTTTTGTTACCGCAACAGGAACAATATAACGGTAAACAAGAGCAAATACTATCATTGATCTTAGCATTCCCATACCTTTTATTTTGCCCATAAATGCTTTAGCTTCTTTCATATCGCCGCCGATAGCTTCTAAAGATTTATAGTAATCATGCTTTCTAACTTCTTTTTCAACTTTTAAAAGCGATTTTAATTCCGGTTTTATGCCTTTTTTCTTAGCAGCAGCTTTTATAGCCTTGTTTTCTTCTGCAATTTTAATATTAGCATTTTTAAAGTTTTCAGCGAATTTTTCATCTCCAAGCTGGAAGCCTGCATATTTTGCAGTTACATTTTCCCACCAGTTTTTCAATGACTTATCAAGTGTATATGCGCCGATTGTTGAAACAACAAAAGTTAAGCCTTGGTTTACTGCTAATGTACGTTTTCTGTCTTTATCAAGCTTGTCATTTGTTAAAGTTTTCTGCATATACAGTCCGCTTGTGATTATAGAACCTGTTGTAAGACAATGTTGGAAAAGATTATCGCTGTTTTTAAGTTTGTCAGCTATCCAAAAAGTCGGTTTACTGTCAATAACTTTCGAAGTGAATTTTTCAGCGATTTTGTCAGTACATTTATCATAAAAATCTAAGAACGGTTTGAATAAACTGGATTCTTCACTTGCAGCTTTTTTTAGAACTTCTTCTGCCGCATCGACTGCTCTTGCTGAAGGATTTGCAGTAAAGTTTTGCTTAGCTGCGTTATTTTTTTGATTGTAATATCTGTTATTATTGAAGGTGTTAGTATTTAATGTAACGTTCATTATTGAACACCTCCTTTGAATTGCTGAAAAGCAGGTTTTTCTATAAAGTCCATCTTAGGTGTTTCCATATTACTGTCTACTGTTTTTGTTTCAGCATTGCTTGGGGTTTCAGGTTTCTTTTTCTTTTCAACACCGAATACGTATTTAAGAATAGGCGGTATAAGTGCAATTGTTAACGTTGCTCTCGGAACTGCAATAATCCAGTCAGGAACGTTTTTAACAAGAACTTCCATTGCACCCTTATGTTTTCCGATATTCTTTAATAACTGTTTAGATTTAGTGTTAATCAATTCACCTGCTGCATTTTTTAAATTTGCTCTTTTAGCCAAATCTTTTTCAATTCTGAGCATTTTAGCTAACTTTTTGCTCTTATATTTTTCAGGATTACCGAAAACTTTTTTAATAGATTCATCAAACGGACTTGTAATAATTGTAGAAGCTATAAAACCGATAATACCGGATGCCATTGAATGACCTGATGCATAAATTTTATCTTCTTTATCTTTCTTGCCCGGCAAAGCCATGATTGTTGCAGGTCTTAATACACCTGCCAAACCTAATGCTATCAAAGCGCTTGTTGAAATATTATGGTTATAGCAATAAGAAAGGAAATTACCAAACCAATTCTTGGTAAGAATTCCACCTTTCTTTAAAGCAGAAGCGGCAGCTTCACTCTTACCCGTAAAACTGCCGCTATATGCTGCATTATATCCTCTATTATCGTTATTTTTATACACGCCTGCACTATTCTTCTCTCTGAAGTTCTGAGGTTCCGAATGGAGCGCTAAACTTCCCTGCTTTAGGGACATATCACGTTGTATAGAATTTATCTTCATTTTTTCACCAAATAATTAAATGTCTTCTACGTTTATTTTAAAACAAAGGAAAAATTTTTTTGCCATGTATTTTAAGAAAGTTTACAATTATTTTTCTAATAATAACGCTAATATAATTAGAGCCTAAATTTTAATAAATTCAGGCTCTTAACAATTGGTGTTGAGTATACACTATCTATATATCAAGTCCCAAATCCAAAGTCGGAGCTTTGGCTACAATAGCACTTGAAGAAATAATGTCTACCCCGGTAGAGGCAATAGCATTAACCGTTTCAAGGTTTACATTCCCGCTTGCTTCCACAACAGCTTTATGATTAATAATTTCCACGGCTTTTCTCATAGTATCAACAGACATATTATCAAGCATAATAATATCTGCTTTAACGTCAACCGCCTCTTTGACTTGTTCAAGAGTATCACATTCTACTTCTATTTTATGAGCATGTGAAATACTTTCTCTTAATTTTGTAACGGCATTTGTAATAGAACCTGCAAGTCTTATGTGATTATCTTTAATCATGGCGCAATCAGAAAGATTAAATCTGTGTAACGCACCGCCTCCGATTTTAACAGAATACTTTTCAAAAGCTCTGAAATTCGGAGTAGTTTTTCTGGTATCCACTATTTTAGCTGCGTATGGTTCGATTGCATCCTGATATTTTCTTGTTTCAGTGGCAATACCTGACATTCTTTGAATATAGTTCAAAGAAACTCTTTCACCCATAAGAAGATATTTTGCAGGACCTGAAATATCTGCGATTTTATCGCCTTTTTTGATTTTATCACCGTCTTTAAAATAAAATTTTATTTTTATATCATCAGAAAGTACTTTAAAAACTGTTTTAAAAACTTCACATCCGCAAAGGACACCTTCACTTCAGGTATTCAATTCACCTGACAAAAAGTCATTATCATCTGCTAAATTTTCAGTAGTAATATCTCCAAAACCGATATCTTCTTCAAGCGCCATTTTTACATGGTCTTCAATATAAAACTTATTTAACAAAATTTTTCTCCTTATTCCGCGGCTCCAATAATAATAGCTTTAAACCTTATCAGGCATAGAGCAATTTATAGAATTGGTAATTCCATCTTTTTTAGTTAAACAACTGTGAATACATTCTTCATGGGTTTCAAGATAATCCAATCTGTAATGTGCTCCTCTTGATTCTTTGCGCTGCAAAGCCGAATGAGCTATCAAAATTGCAACGGTAAGCATATTCTTAAATTCATATTCGTCACGGCTAGCACATTTGTCAGTTCTGGGAAATTCCTGTTTTAATTCTTCCAATTTTGCTAATGCTGTAATCAAAGATTCTGCACTTCTCAAGATTCCCACGTAATCCCACATAATATCCTGGAGTTTCTTTTTCATTGCAGGAATATCAAGTTCATCAAGTACAACATCTTCATCAGAATATCTGTCTAGAATTAATTTAATATCTTCATCAATTTGTTTCGGTGTTTTTAATTCAACGGATTTTAAATATTCCGCTGCTGAATATGCGCATACAACGCATTCCAAAAGAGAGTTGCTTGCAAGTCTGTTACCGCCGTGAAGTCCTGTTGATGCAACTTCACCTATGGCAAACAAACCTTTTATGGTAGTTTCGCCTCTCAAATTAGTTTTTACACCGCCCATAAAGTAGTGTGCAGCAGGTGCAACAGGTATAAAATCATGCGCAATATCTATACCGTTTTCAAGACACTTTTTGGAAATATTAGGAAAACGTTTTGCCAGTTTCTTTTCATCAATACAAGTTGCATTAAGATAAACGTTATCAACGTTGTTTTCCATCATTTCATTAAAGTTTGCACGTGTAACAACATCACGTGGTGCAAGTTCTCTTTTCTCATCGTACTTGTGCATAAACTCAACACCGTCGGCATCACAAAGCTTTGCACCTTCACCTCTTACAGCTTCGCTGATTAAAAATCTGTTTTCTTCACCGTCAATGGCTAAAGCAGTCGGATGGAATTGCACAAATTCCATATCCTGCATAACCGCTCTCGCATTATAAGCTAACGCAAGACCATCGCCTGTTGCTCCCGCAGGATTTGTAGTGTATTTATAAAGCTGTCCCAATCCGCCGGTTGCAAGGATTACTGCAGGTGAATAAATTGTTTCATATTCACCGATGTCATCGTTAAATACCAGTACACCTTTGCATTCACTGTCAGAATTAACAATAAGTTCAACAGCATCAGTCTGTTCATAAACATCTATGTTTGAATTTTCGCTTACTTTCTTGCAAAGAGCCTGCTCAATCATTTTACCTGTTGCATCCCCGCCAGAGTGAAGAATTCTTCGAACACTGTGAGCAGCTTCTTTCGTAAAACATAGTTCATTATTTTCATCTCTGTCAAATTCAACACCGAATTTCAGTAAATCTTTTATTACGGCATCAGAATGTTCTGAAATATATTTTACTGTATTAAACTCGCTTAAACCTGCTCCGGCTTTAATAGTATCTGATATATGAGAAGCAGTTGAATCTGATTTATTCTCTTTCATAACCCCGACCATACCGCCTTGAGCATATCTCGAGTTACTTTCTCCCAATTTTGATTTTGTAATCAATAAAATTCCGTCAGCAAGCTTTACCTGCTGTTCTATTTTTAAAGCGGCATATAAGCCTGCAATCCCGCTTCCTATTATAACCGTTGAATATTTTGAATATTTCATAATTTAAACCTTATGTATATTTACCATTGACATAATATCGCAAAATAAATTATTTTGCCAGTCTTAAAACATAAAGTTTTTATTAAGTTTTAATCTGCTGCGTTAATTTTTCATAAAACATCATTTAACGGCTTATATAAATAATGTTCATTTTTTGAAATCCGATATTAAAAGAAATATCACTTACTATATAAATCCAAATAATAGTTCTCAATCATACCTGTATAATATAACCCTCAAAAGTTCTCACATACTGGATTAAAAGATACAGAAAAAGCCTTATAAGTTATATATCGGGAAATATACTTTGAGGAGTTAATATGACAGATACACCAATAAAAATGTTATTAGTAGAAGATCAAAAGCTTATGCGTGTCGGACTGAAGTCGCTTTTTGAAGATCAAAACGAAATTGAAGTGGCATCAGAAGCACAAAGCGGAAAAGAAGCTGTTGAAAAATTCCGCCAATATCACCCTGATGTTGTTTTAATGGACATAGGTCTCCCTGACATTTCAGGAATTGAAGCGACAAAAAGAATTCTAGAAATCAACGACAAAGCAAAAGTAATTATTTTGACATCTCATTTGAGCGAGAAAGAAATACTTGATGCGCTGCACGCAGGAGCTTGCGCTTATGTAATGAAAGACATAAACACAGAAATTTTAAAAATGATTATTAAAACTATCAAAGAAGGAGCAATGTGGCTTGATCCGCAGGTAGTTCCCATATTGAGAGAGAAAAACTGCGGGGTTATTCCACCACGCCAAATGTCACGTGCGATGTTCAAGGAACAGCACGCCAATCTTACTCAGCGAGAATATGAAGTCCTGAAACTTGTAGTAGACGGTATGTCAAATAATGAAATAGCAGAAAAATTAACCATTTCGGAACATACTGCAAAAGCACACGTATGCAACATTATACAAAAACTTGTAGTAGATGACAGAACTCAGGCTGCAGTAAAAGCCTTAAAAGAAGGTCTGGTTTAAAATATTGTGAAATCTCTGCTGTTCTGTTATAAATGATATATAAGTTTATAATAGAGGGATTTTAACAATGAAAACAAATATTTTTTCCAATCCTAAAGGAGATATTTTAGGAGGTATAACGGCAGGCGTTATTGCTCTGCCGCTGGCAATTGCACTCGGTGTTGCAAGCGGTCTTGGAGCAACTGCTGGTTTATACGGTGCAATCATTGTAGGATTGCTTGCTGCAATATTTGGCGGCACACCGACCCAGATAACAGGTCCCACAGGTCCTATGGCAGTTGTTTTAGCTTCAATGGTTGCACTTAACCCTAATAATACCTCAATTGTATTTACAACTATTTTTATTGCAGGTATTATTCAAATACTTTTAGGATGTTTTAAAGTAGGCAAATTAGTAAATTTCATACCTTATCCTGTTATTTCAGGATTTATGAGCGGTATAGGCGCTATCATAATACTCTTACAGCTTAATCCGATTTTGGGACTGGAATATAACGGAACTCCTTTTGGAGGATTAATCAATGTTATTAAAAATGCTGATTTTATAAATTATCCGAGTTTGATATTAGGCTTAATCTCGCTTTTAATAGTGTTTTTTACACCTAAAAGACTTGCTTCTAAAGTTCCACCTCCTCTAATTGCTCTTGTTGCTGGAACAATTATTTCTTCAGGGTTGGGATTAAATGTTTCTACAATAGGTGAAATACCGGTAAGTTTTCCAAAGTTTATTATGCCTGTATTCCACTTTGCAGATTTAAAAATTATAATATCAATGGCAGTGACACTTGCTGTATTGGGTTCAATAGATTCATTGCTGACATCACTTGTTGCTGATTCTTTGACAAAAACCAAACATCATCCTAACAAAGAGCTTATAGGGCAAGGTATAGGTAATGCATTTGCGGGACTGTTCGGCGGAGTTGCAAGTGCGGGAGCCACTATGAGGACTGTTGTTAATATTAAAACAGGAGGTAAAACAAGGTTATCAGGGATAATTCATTCTGTATTTTTGATGATGGTAATCCTTTTCTTTGCACCTGTTGCTTCTCAAATACCTCTTGCCGTTCTTGCCGGTATTCTTGTGAAAGTAGGAATAAGCATCATTGACTATAAGTTCTTAAAAGTGATAAAAGCTGCACCACGTTCAGATTTGTTTGTTATGCTTGCAGTTTTCTTTATTACTGTATTTTATGACCTTATAACGGCTGTCGGGGTTGGAATTATTTTGTCTGCTGTGCTTTTCGCTTCTCATATAGCAAAAGAATTCCAAATCGACATCGACAAACTTCCGAATTGTGCAAGTAATGAAGATTGTTTTGATGAAATAGTCCAAAACAAGATTATGATATTAAAAATAGACGGCGTATTATTCTTTGGTTCTGCCTCACAAATTATGTCCAGGATTGATGAAGTTATGCATGAAGAATGTGTTATTATTGATTGCAGCAGTATTACAAGTATGGATATCTCAGCTGTTTTTGCTCTTGAAGATTTAATTATGACTTTAAAAGATAAGAAAATAAAAGTAATAATAATTTTTAACAACAGACTGCTTGCAGCAAGAGTTCTTCGCTCAGGATTACGCAAAATAATTTCCAAAGATTCATACACTTTCTCGAAAAAAGATGCTGTTGAAAAAGCACAGCAATTCATTGCAAATATAGAAAAAAAATGATAATATAAACTTCAGGAGGAAAGTTATGAAAAAATTATTAGCTTGTTTATTTATGGTTATGGCTTTGCAAACAGCTGCTTTTGCTGATGCAGAAACTGATATGCATCAAATGTACATTTCAAAAATCCAGGCACAAGATGTCAAATACAGTACTTACAGCTTTTTTAATGCTATCAGCAGCGGAAATGTTCAGCTTGTAGATTTGTTTTTAAAATCAGGAATGAGCCCCGATGCAACATTTATGTCTACACCTGCAATCTATATGGCAATTGCAAGTAATCAAAATGAAGTAGTAAAGTTGCTTTTGGAAAACAAAGTTGATCCCAATAAAGAAATAGCAGGTTTAACACCACTTATTATAGCAATTAAGAAAAAAGATGCTCAAATTGTTGAAACATTAATTGCTTACGGGGCAGACGTTAATAAACAAGCTTCGTATATTAACCCTTTATCATATGCAATAAAGAAAAAACAGCCTAAAATTGTTGAAGTTTTGGTTAAAGCCGGAGCAAGACCTGACAACGAAGTATTGATTAATGCATTAAAATGTAATGATTCATATATTAAAGAAACTGTTCTTAAACGTTATAAAGAAATGGATTAAAAAAAAGAGGCTTTTTATAGCCTCTTTTTTATTTGTTTTATTTTTCTTCATCCTTAAGTAATTTTTCTTCATCTTTAGCGATTTTCTTTTCGTCTTTTTCTTCTTTGTCTTTTTTGTGTTTTTCTTTTATATCATCTGCTTTTTCGACAATTTTTTCTTTGGCATTATGAGCCTTTTCTTTAATGTCTTCTTTTAAAGCGTGTGCCTTATCTTTGACTTTTTCAGCACCCTCTTTAATATCTTCTTTCATAGCGTGAGCTTTGTTTTTTGCTTTATCAGCCGTATCATGCATTTTTTCTTTCATTGTTTCTTTATCTTTTTCGTTTTTCATAGCAACATCCTTTCGTTAGTGTGAACAAATACATTATTTACTATGATTGAAAAGATTTAATGCGAAGAAAGTATAATTTAATTATTTTTCATAAATTGCAACTTTGTCAACATTAACAGAAGCTTTTGCAATCTTATTACCACTAAACCATTTATTGTAAAGATAATCGCTGCAAGGCTTTTCAACCAAATGATAAGATGTTATTCCCGCAATTACCGATAACAAGATAGGCAAAACCAAATTAATTACCGGATAATTTATTACAAAACCCGAATGCATTTTCCAAACATATTCCCTAAAAAGATTAAGGACAACAGAATGTATTATATATATTGAATAAGAATATTTGCCTAAAAATACAGAAAAATTTTGATTAAATAATTTACTTATATAACCTTTTTGGTTCACAAAAAACCATAACAATAAACAAAAAGTAATAAGATAAAACAAATAAATATCAGGAGATTTAGATTTATAACATACAGTATTATAAACCACCGTTATCAACAGATAAGCTTCTATTCCCGTATAAATTAATTTTTTCCATATATCATTAAAAGCTGAAAGCTGCCCCCCCCCCGACATTTTCAAACATATCAAGCCGATAAAATATCCTAAACCGGTGCAGTAAATACCTCTTAATAAACCTATATTATTAAGAATAAATACATCTTTAGCAGACATTCCGTTTGAATGAATTCTTGCTGATAATGCAAAAATAACCATAACTGTAATTAAAAAATTTACGTGTTTTTTGGGAACATATTTTATAATATAAAAATAAAGTAATATACACCAAAAAAAGGCTGAAACATACCAAGCAGGCAAAATATTACCGAAATGAGTATTGATTCCTACATTATTTACCAATAATAAAGTTAAAATATTAGAATATTTACAAAATTCAATAGGCGTAAAAAATGATAGAATCCAGTAAATACCTAATGTAAATGCCAGAACAGGCCATAATCTCATAATTTTTTTCTTTGCATAATCTATGATATCAATATTAAAATTGGTTTTTGTTATTAAGAAAAATCCTGCAATTATGAAAAAGTATTCTACACATAAATAACCGTTACAATGACGATTTAATTTAGAATACAGCTCTATGGAATCACCCAAATTTATAAACAAATAACCTGATACCAAATGAAAATAAACAATAAATACAGCAAAAATAAATCGCAAAAATTCTATATTTTTGATTTTAACTGACTGCTTAAATGTTTCCATAATATTTAAATCCCTCATTATCATACTGTTACAGCAGTTTGTGCAGCCTGCTTTTTAAACTGCATTTCATAAAGTAATCTGTAAGCACCATTTTCAATTGTCAATAATTCTTCATGACTGCCTATTTCAACAATCTCACCTTCATTAATAACAACTATTTTATCAGCATTTTGAATTGTAGAAAGTCTGTGTGCAATTACAAATACTGTTTTATCCTGCATCAAGTTTTCTATTGCTTTTTGTACGATTGCTTCAGCCTTGTTATCCAATGCGGAAGTTGCTTCATCCAAAATAACAATCGGAGCATTCTTCAAAAATGCACGAGCAATAGCAACCCTTTGTTTTTGACCTCCCGAAAGAAGAATACCTCTTTCACCAATTTGAGTATCCAAACCATTTGTTAAGCCTGAAACAAAGTCATCTAAATATGCCATTTTTACTGCTTTATCAACATCTTCTTCAGAAGCATTTTCATTACCGAGCATTATATTATCTCTTATTGTACCCGAGAACAAGAAGTTATCTTGAAACACTATTGCAATATTTTGTCTTAAAGATCTTAAAGTTAAATCTCTAATGTCCATATCATCTATCTTTATCGAACCTGAATTGATATCATAAAATCTGGGAATAAGGCTGACAATAGTAGACTTACCACCGCCTGAATTCCCTACAAGTGCAATTGTTTCGCCGCATTTAACACTTAAATTTATATTTTTTAATACGGGTCTGTCTTTAATATATTCAAAATTAACATTTTTGAATTCAATAGAATTAATATTTTTTAATTCAAAAGCATTATTTTTGTCTTTAATCTTAGGCTGTGAATCCAATATATCAAATACCCTTTCAATAGCAAGGAAAGAGAATTGAACCGCGTTAAAGTTATTACCGAGATTTTTAATTGGTGTATACAACATGATTAATGCTGTAATAAATGAAACAAAGTTACCGCTTGTGATTTGGTTAGTTAATATTAAATGGCTTCCGTATCCTATTGCTATACCAATACCGATAGAAACAATAACGTGCATCATAGGAGAAAGCCAAGATGTTCTTTGAATCATTTTTATTTTTAACGAGAATAAAGAATCCAAAATATTTTTAAATTTTGACTCTTGAATCTTATCAAGATTATACGATGCAATAGTTTTATTGCCTGCAAAGCTTTCATTATAAGAAGTAATTATAGAAGCTGTGATAGAAATAGATTTATCTAAAACATCTTTTATTCTCTTTCTTATCTTAGTCAACGGCAAAAATGCACAGCCGAGCACAAACACTGCAATCAAAGCAAGCTGCCAAGAATTATAGAACAATACTCCGACTAATGAAATAGAAGAAAATAATCTTGAAACGAAAGTTTTTAAATTATCAAGCAAACCGGCACAAGCAGCATCAGCATCATTATTAAATCTGAATACTATATCGCCTGATTTTTTCTTATCAAAGAATGCTGTTTCTAAAGTAAGCATCTTCTTGTACAAATCAAATTTTAAATCATTGGTAATCTTAGTACCAACCCACGTATTCATATAAGTTGCCATATAATTTAAGAAGCCCTGCAAAGTTGTAAAAGCAACAATTGCAAAAGGGATATACATAGGAGATTGAACCGACTTATCAACCATTACCAAATCCATATATGGCTTTAACGATAAAGCAATAACAGCATCCAAGGAGCCTATCGGTATACAAATAAGCACGGCTAACAATGCTCTGAACCAATAAGGCTTAACATATGGCATAATCTTGGAATAATTAATATAAGCTTGAGTAGACTTAATGTATCCTATAAAATCTTTTGGTTCTTCGTATTCTTGATTAATTACACCGGAGAATGATAAAACATATTTGCAATTCAGCATTAATCTTTCAAACCAATAAGGGCAGTTTTTAAATCTAACGATATATTTATCATCAAATTTTTTTTCAACAAGTTTTACAAGCTTATAAGCTGCCGATGTCGAAATCTCAACATTTTTAAAGTCAATTATCAAATCAAATTTATATAACGGAAATCTCTGTTTAATATCAATTGTTGTAAATTTTCCTGCTTCAAGAATTTTTATAAATTGACGGCCTTTATCAATTCTTACAATAGGGCTTAAATTCTTTAACCATTGAACGTTATTGCCTACGTGGTGGAATTTAAAGAATAATTCATGAAATTCTTTGTAAGGTACATTTGTATAATCTTTTTCTGACAAACACCTTCTAAGGCAGTATAAATCAAATCCGACAGGTAAATCAATGCCTCCGAATTCAAAACCTATTAAATATCTTTTATTTTGATAATTAATTATATTTTGCGGCTTGAAATCGCAATGAGAACGAACCATTTTAATTTCATCATATTTACTCAAAAGCTCTTTGTATTCAATAAAAAATTCACTGCTAACAAAATTTTCTCTGCTTTGCATATTATCAGGACACCTTTCCTCGATAATACTGTTCATTATTTCGTCTATTTTTTCCGGGGTGAGTTTTACAATAAAAGATTCCCTTTCATATATTTCATTTAATATATTTTCATAAGTAATACTTTCACATAGCTGTCCTCTTGTTGTATTTTCTAAAAAGGTGTATAAAACAAAAAACACATTATCTTTTTCACCATAAGTAACAGGCATATTAAAATCAAAATATTTTGCCCAAGATAATGATTTGTCTGTTATATTTTCAACAGTCTTTTTTAATCTGTATTTTTGAGCATCTGAAAAAGCTAATGTAAGCCAATATTTTTCATTCGGATTATTTTTGTTTGCACATATATATCCAACCTGACGTTCAAAATTAGGTTTTATATTATTTTGTTTGATTAATTCTAATTTTATACGATTATTTTTATTAATTAAATCAAATATATTTTCCAGTAAATTTTTTTTCATATATATACAAATTTCCTTATTTCTTAATTAAAAACATTTGCCCGCTATTCAAATAAAGTGGTATAAAATCATTTTTATTATCTTCAATAAATTCCTTTACAGCCTTTTGACCACCTATTAATGTAGGAGTATGCCCATAGTCCTCTGCTATAATTATACCATTTGTAACAACTTTATCTTTAACTTTATATAAAGCAGCTTTTACAGCCTCGTATAAATCAACATCGATATTTACTACACAAATCTGCTTAATTTCTTCAGGTAATTCATCTTTTATAATATTACCTTTAACAAGTTTAGCGTTACTATATTTTTCAAGTCTTTTTGATACACTTTCCAATGAAGTATCTGTATGGCCGCTTTTCCAAAAAGTATCATTTGAGTTAAAAGCTTCATCGTAATTAAAACCTTCATAAGTATCAATAAAATATGCTTTTTTATTTATTCCTGATTTCTTCATATAATTTAATGCAGCAGAAGCAGAATCACCTCTAAAAGTTCCAATCTCTACATAGTCACCCTCAAGAAATTGACCGGCTTTAATTGCCTGAAATATATTTTCAAAATCTACTGGACAAAAATGCCAGCTGTCAGATAATGATTCTTCTTCCAATACTTTAAACGCCGCTTCATCTGTATGGAAATATCTTGCATGAGGGAAAGATTGTATTGCCGCATAATACTTGATGTTGTATTTATTTAATTCATCTATTAAATCCAATGCTAAATAATCTTGGTTAAATGCAAGAACAGCCATTTGTGTATCGGACTTCATACTTTTAATATCTTCTTTATCATAAACTTTAAATTCATTACCCAAATCTTTCACATCAGAAAATAAAAAAGCCTCATATTCAGGATAACGATTATGAAAATTTTTCATTGCTATACGCATTATTCCTTTAGATATTCTATCTCTATAAATTGGATAAAATTTTCTGGCTTTCATTTCTTCTAAAGTGTTATAAACAGACAATTCCTGTTCATAAAAATCTTTGTTGCCGATATTTTCAATGACCCATTTTTTTCTTTCCTCATTGTTTACACAAGCAATTTTTTTACTTAAAGAATTAACAGTGTCAGTAAGCTTAGAAACTTTATCTTTATTATTGTTAAGCTCAATATTCATAGTAACAAGTTTGTTGTAAAATTTTTCCTGTATAAATGAGGTTCTTTTAAAATTAATCTTAAACCCTAGAAAAGTTAATGTTTTATGCTCTCCATGATTTTTTACTGATAATATATTGTCTAATATTTTTGACATAATTTCTCCTTTAAATTACTGTATTTGCTTCGATTCTTATTCCATCCATTGAATAATCATTATTTTCAGCAAAACCGTTTCCAGAACAAGCCCCTTTATAATGTGCTTGAACTATTTTTATTGTTTCTGAATTATATTTCCAAAACGGGTAAGCTAAAAATTCAAAACCGTTTTTGTCCAACAGTTTTAAATATTCCGGACAAATTAATTCATCCTCAAGCTTACGAATATCCTCTGTCAAGCTTAAATCAGGATGTGATTTGGTGTGATATTGAAGTCTGCCTCCTGCTTTTATAATTTTTTCCAAATCTTTTTTATTTAAAAGATTTTTGTCACCTTTTTCAGCTCTTTTGTAGAAATCTTCTACAATAAAAACTTCAAAAGGATAACCAAAAAATTTCAAAACAGGAACAGCATATTTCAATACACTTTTGTAACCGTCATCAAATCTTAATACAACTTGGCTCTTATCATTCATATTGTATTCACTCAAGTATACAACCTTATATTTTTTGGCTGCAAACATCTGTCTTATAAAATTCCATAAATTTACAGTAATTTTATCAGTCTTAATAAGTGAAATTTTATGATAAGTTAAAATCATATTTTAACCACCTCTTTATGAGATATTCTTTTCACATCGTTAACGATTTTCTTAACATCAAAATCAGGCGAATTTACATATTCATTTACGTTTGATGAAGAACAAATCTTATTTAATGTGAAAAGTTTCAGCCAGTCTTTATTTGAATAAATAACAAATAACTTCTCACCGAGTTCATGCATAATATCTGTAAAACCGCTTCTCGGCGAAATTGTTGCAACACAATTATGGGATAAAGCAACAAGCTCTTCGGTTGTAAAATCAGAACAGCATACAGCACCGTTTAATTTTAACTTATGCAAAAAGTCATTAACAATAATTTCATACCCTTCAAGTTTAAGTTCTTTTATTAATGAATTCCACATATTTAAATCATTTAAAGGAAGCCATCTGGCATCAGGTGAAATTAACACAGTATTGTTTATATCTCTTATTCCTGAAAGCTTCTGCTTTAAAGTTTCGTTAATTTCAGGATACCAAACAGGATGGTTTAAAGGCACCCCTTTTAAATCCATTGAATTTCTTACGAAATCGAGGAAATATTCCTCGCTTACACGGGTTGTTTTATTATAAGTCCAATGAGCGTAGAAAGGAATACCTTTCACAGGTTTAGTTGTCATATTTATTGCATCTGAGAATGTACCTTGTTTTTGCACACTCATAGTTTCCAATACCATATAATTTGTTATTCCATACATTTTTAAAATGACTTCATGAGATTTTACGACAACCCAAAATATTTTAGTTCCGTATTTTGCCTCAAGTTCTTTCCAGTATGAAGCATACATCATAGTATCACCTATACCGTTGATGCATACAAATATCATTTGGTCCTTAGGCGCCATTTCTTTTATTTGTCTGTCAAGTCTTTCAAGCTCAAGATACAATCTTATGCTTCTTTGATTTTCTTTTAACGCATTTATCTCTTGCTTTAAAGAACATATTTGGTTTTGTAATAATTTTTTATTTTTAACTTTCAATTTAATACGGGCACCCATAATTGTAACAATTTTATGAGCTTTTTCACTATTTTTCGGACAATCATTTTTAACAGAAAATACTTGTTCTAATAATTTACCCGAAGATTTCTTTTTGTACATTTTGTTAATTTTTCTCTTTTGTTTCAAGGAATATTTTTGATTGCTGTTAACTAATTTTTGCGAGAAGAAATCCCTTACTTTTTCGCCGCACCAATGTGTGCCGTCAGCACATTCTCTATCACGCATTTCTGTATAAGTAGGCGATTTAAGTTCAGGTATTGCACCAAAAGTTAAAAATGCGTGAGCATTATAGCAGTGTGATTCTCTGCAGTTATTACCTACTGCTCTAAAATGTATAGGTTCATCGATATTTTCATAAATATTTTGTAAAATATCACCTTTATAACATTGTTTCATTTCGCCAGTACCGATATTTAAATATAATGTCCAATCTCCGGCATAGCAAAATTCTTTACGCTTTTTATTAAATACAGAATATTTATAATTAAATAAACCTGATTTAAACTGTCCCCAAATATTTTTGTATTCCTGTTTTGAATGAGATGTTAAAATTGGAAGTTCGTATTGTGTATTATCTCGTGCAACTGTAATATGAGGAAGGGCTTTAACATTTTTTAAAGCAATTTCTTTAACTTCTTCAATATAAGGTATCAACTCATCACTTGGAGTAATTTCAAGTGTAAATGAAGCTCCTGCATCTCTGACTTTTCTAATATTGTCAAAGAATTTATCCATCATATTTAATCTTTTCATTTCAAGAAAATGGAATGAAAATTTAAAGAAAAGTCTTTCCAAAAGTTCTTTAGGCATTTGTGCTATTTCATCAAATCTTTTAGACATAGTGCCGTTAGTAACGACCATTACATAATGCCCTTCTTCCAATAATTTTCTTATAATACCGATCATTTCAGGAGGTAATAATGTTTCCCCACCGCCGCAGAAATTTATACAGCATGCACCGCCAAGCCTCTCTTTAGATAATGCTTTTGCAACATGCTCTGCTGAATATTTAAATTCCGGCAACTTTGCATCAAACTTTCTCTGCTGGGTAATATAGCAGTAATGGCATCTTAAATTGCATGTTGTTACGGGCACATAACAATCTATAAATCGTTTAATTTTGTCCTTTTCCATTATTTTACACTCCATATTGTATCTTTAATTGCTTTTTCATATTTTAACTTACCCAGATAAATATTAAAAATTTTCTCGATATTTATCGGATTATTTATTATACTTAAATCTGCTTTAGATTTTTTTGTTTTCAGATTATCTATGCACACCTCATTTAATGATGAAACTATATGGGTGTTTTTATATGATTGCATAGAATACTCATAGATTCCGGAAACTTTTTTATAAGAATTATCTAAAAGATAAACTTCTTTACCCAAAAGGGAAGAAACCAAACCTATATGTAACCTGTCTGTAATTATAACATCAAAAGAATTTAATGTTTCAATAAATACTCTTGAAATTAAACCTACAACTCCTGAATCTGAACAAGGACTGTTAGCAAAAATTGATAAATCAATGCTCGGGAAGGCAATTTTTTCGGATTTCTTTTCTGCATCTGTTCTTAACAAATAACCTATTCTAACATTATCTGAATTTGTTATAACTCTATCACTCAATGCACACTGAACATTTTGATATAATTTTTTTATTTTCGGATAAATCTCGTTAGCCAGTACTGCAAAATCTTTACTGCCTAACTTTTGCATATTCTCTTTTATTTTAGAAACATCATACTTTTCCTGCAAATCAAGATTTAGTGAAAATGCCATATCATCAGCCTGAACAAACTTTGCCCTTTTATTCTTTGATATGCAGTAATTATAGCTGTAAGCTTCTCTGCAAAAAACCGTGAACCTTTCATCAAAACACTCAAGAACATCATCACACTCATAGAAACTTGATGGGAGCACAACACATTTTTTCAAATTTTTATCTTTGAAAATGTCTAAAACTTTCTTATAGTTCCAATATTTTACAAAAAGTCCGCCTCCTCCGTAAACAAGGTTATATTCTTCACAAGGAGCAAAGGCATTGTTTGAATAATTATCAACAATCTTATAATTATATTTACCGTTATTTAAAATCTGGAATTCAGCTTCTGCAATAATACCGTCGCCCATATTACCAACATTCGGATAGAAATAAAATTCATCAAATCCTTTTACTGCATCTTTAATTTTGGAATCAAAATCCGGGTATCTGCCTCTAAACTTATTTTTTTCAGCATCTGAAATCAATTTATCTTCCATAAAATATTTTGTTAATTCCATACTGTTCTCAACATTTTTTGCATACAAATTCTTTTGTTGATTTAACTTATAATATATATCATTAATTTTATTATTTAATATCGCATTCTTATCTTTAAAAAATAATTTTATTCCAAAAATTTTTACAATTTTTTGGCAATTTTCTTTCTTTTTTGAGTATATATCTTGTTTTTTCAAAGAAATTTTTATACCTAAAAGTCTAAAGATAAATTTTTCATTTATATCAGTGAAGCCAAATAGCTTATTTCCAAAGTTATACTTTGGAGCATTAAGGTTACTAATTTTATAAAATTTTCCACGTCTTACAAGGTCTATTATATTATTTTGAAGTATGTTATTATCAACACGCTTTGCCAAATTTCTCAACTGTTTTTCAATGAATTTACGGTCGTGAGAAAACTTGTATGTATTCCACAAGAAACTGTTAAAAACAAAAGACAAAAGTTCTTTGTGACATTTTATTAAGTTTTTGGCCTCATAATAGCTGTAAATGCCGTCATAGATTTTTATGTAATCTGCAACTTTCTTTGACTGCTTACTGTTAATTTTTCCGATAATAGAACTAGTCCTTTGAAAATAATTGTACAGATATTTGTCAATGTAATAAGCACTTTTACAGTAAACTGCATATTTGAAGAAAAATTCATTATCTTCATACAACAATCCGTTAGGAAAAGTTAAATTGTTATCGCGTATAATTGATATTTTAAATAATTTATTCCAAACAGTTACGGTAGTTTTAGTCAAAACGCTGTCAGTGACATTATGATACCCTATTAATTTAAGGTTATGGTAGTTTCTTGCAGATGCAATACTCGGAGTTTCTTCTTTAATATCATCATCAAGAACAATCTTTGCACCCCAGCTTACGAAATCAACATTATTTTTCTGTACTGCAGATAAAGCAAGTTCATATGTATCAGGTTCTATCCAATCATCTGAATCCACAAAACCAACATAATCACTTGTAACATATTTTAAGCCTTCATTTCTCGCAGAAGATAAACCTCCGTTTTCTTTGTTCACAATTTTTATTCTATTATCTTTTTCAGCATAACTTTCAAGAATTTTTAAGGATTCATCAGAAGAACCGTCATTAACACAAATAATTTCTATATCTTTTAGAGTTTGGTTTAACAAACTGTCAAGACATCTGCTCAAATATTTTTCTACGTTATATACAGGTACTATTATTGATATTTTGTTACTTTCCATCTGCGCTCCTCTAGTAATTTTGTGAACTGAATATATTAAAAAATCTTCCGAAAAGATATACATTTTTGGAATACATATTCTTATAAACTATTTCTAAGACGGGTACACCCAAAATATAATATTTTTTCAAATGCCATCTTTTTTTGATTTGAAAAATCGGTATTATATTAAATAATTTGAAGACTATAAAAATCGGATAATTTAATTTATTATGTAGCAATTCTAATGCTGCCATATCGAGCTTTGCTATTTGTTTTAAAGTTTTGTTGTTTATTTTTAATGACTTAAAAAAATCTCCTGCAATATTAAGGTAAATTCCACGTTCATGGCCGCATTCGGTCTGCGATAAATAGTGTCCAAGCACACGGTGTATATTAGAAGTCAAAAATTCTATACGATATGTGTTGTATAAATTTCTTTCATTTAAAAAATTATAAATTGATTTTGCAACATTAACAGGATAATCAAGACACTCATGAATCTTTGCATTTGTTAAAGATGTGTTCAAATCTGTTCTATATACAATATGTTTTACTTTTGAAAACTTAATTTTTTCAGCATAAAGCATTACATATAAAGCAAAAGCAGAATCTTCTCCCGCAGGAAGATTCAAAGGGAATTTTATATTGTTATCGATAAGTAAGTTTTTTTTATAAAACTTATCCCATGGAAACGGTGAAAATTTAAATACATATTTAGAGAAATCATCTTTTAATAAAACTTTATTATAATCTTCATCATCATACTCAAAAATATATTTTCTTAGAGCATCAGGCAGTAATGCAGCTAATTCATTATTATACTCATAATGATTATATGCTAATAAATCCAAGTTATCTGCTTTCATTTCATTATAAATTTTTTCATAAGAATTTTCCGAATACATCCAATCATCAGCATCAAGAAATGTAATTATATCAGAAGATGAATTGTCAATACCCAAGTTTCTGGCATTAGCAGGACCTGACTGTTTTTGTCTAAATATCTTTATTCTTTTATCCTTATCCGCATAGTTTTCCAAAATCTCTAAAGACTTATCTGTTGAACCGTCGTCAATACAAATAACTTCTATATCTTTTAAACTTTGGTTTAACACGCTTTCAATAGATTTTGCAAGGTACTTTTCTGCATTATAAACAGGTATAATTACCGATATCTTAGGCATTTTCCCTCCTTAGTTTAAACTTAATTCCTAAAATAGTAACAACTTTAAATCTTTTATCAAATGAGTTTTTAACAGAAAAAATTAATGATATAAAATATTTTAATAAATCCGTAAAAATGCTTCCTTTTTTAAGATGCAATAATGTTTGATACAAATATTCATTATAAACTTTAAGCTTCTCCATATCATTCTGAGATAAATTCAAAGCAATGAAATAATTTTTTATATCATTTTTCATAAACAAGAATTTTATAAAAGAAGCTCGTTTTACCCTTACGAGAATATCATAATATAAAGCCCCAAAATAATGCTCAATAAATTTGAATTTATATTCTTCATATAATACTTTATCATCCAGTAAATTCTTAGAAAATTTCATCATTTTAACTGCATCTTTATAAATTTTTACAACGTTTGTGGTAGTTGAAGATTTAGCATTTAATCTGTAAACAATATATTTTTCATCTTTAATCTTGATTTTTGGAGAGCTAATCTTTAACAGAAAATTAAATAAAATATCTTCCCAAAACATACCTTCTGCAAAAATTATATTATTTTTAACAAGAAAATCTCTTTTATAAATTTTATCCCATGCCATACCTGTAAGTTTTATATCGGAAGTTATAACGTCAGAGTTATTATTTATATCAAAACTGTTATAAATAAAAGGAAAACGTTTTAGTTTCTCATCTTCAACAAGAATATTTTTGTCTTCATGGTATTCGTAATCATTAAAAACAAATATATCAATGTCGTTGTGAGATAATTCTTCATACACTGTTTGATAAAAATTGTTATCCGCAAGCCAATCATCAGAATCAAGAAAATGGATATAATCGGATTTTGCTTTATTTATACCTATATTTCTGCAATACCCCTGCTTTTTATTCTCTGAATTTTCAATTAAAACAAATCGCTCGTCGTTATCCGCAAACTTTTTTACGATATTCCAGGAATTATCTTTGGAACAATCATTTACGCAGATAATTTCTATGTCTTTTAAAGTTTGCGATACAACACTTTTCAAACAATTTTCCAAATACATTTCTGAATTATATACAGGTATGATGACTGTTATTTTAGGCATACGGTTTCTCCTTTAATAACAGATAAAATATCTTTTTGCGAATAATTTTGGACATTATATTCATAAATATTGTTAACATTTACATTTGGCAGTTTTTTCAGAGAAAAAGCCTCTAAGACCTTGTCAGCCGAAAGGGCAAGTAATGGACCTCTTTCATAAAAATCAGAATACAAACATACAATAGGTATGTTATTTATAGCTGTTAAAGGTTCAATCAGTCCGCTTCTCAAACCGATTATACCTTTACTCTTTGATGCAAGGCAATAAGCTTCTTCAAAAGTTAAAAAACAAGACTTAGCAGTGCCATAATCATCACTTAGCTTCATAACATTGCTAAAAACATCATAGCCAAGACTATTTAAATTATCAATTAAGTTCTTCCACAATTCACTCTGTAAAGGGATATTCGATTGGGATTCCGGACACAAAAATATAAATTTATTTATGTTTAAACCTATTTTACCTGCTTTATACTTCACACTTTTTTCTGTATCTTCTGAAATCAAAGGTATACTTGGAGAAATATTCTCATTTTTTAAACCTATTGTATCAAAAATTCTTTCATAATAATGAACACCTGATTGATTTCTTATATCATCTTCCAGTTTTAAAAAATGTTTATAAGGCAATATATTATAAAAAATTCTTCCTTTGTATTCTTCCCTAAATTGAAGATCAATGCTTCTGATCTGAAACAGCTCAGGAAGATAAATACATTTTATTTCAGGACACATCATTTTGCATATATCGATATGATATTTCTTGCAAGCAATAAATAAAACTTTATCATTTTCTTTTTGGTTTATGTATTTAAACAAAGAATAAAACAAATATGTTTCACCACTGCAATTATAATTAATATAAATATCAGTGTATTGATTTTCAATATTATCAATTACAATATCATATAATTTATGTTTAGTAGATTTCTTAAACACCGGCAATCCGCACAAATAGAACTTTTCTATTGTGTAATTAACATTGGTTTTGAAAAACGGAAAGCCCAAAATTCTTAATTCGGAACTTAACCTAGATTTACTTTCTTTAAAATAAATAAGACCGAATAAAAATATCTTTTTTATTGCGCCATCATCACTTTTATTCATATATAAGCGGGTTAAACTTAATAAATTTCTAAACTGCAATTTTATTACCCCCTATATCTTTAGTTATTTCATTAATCAAATTTTGATGGTCATAATATTTATAATTATATTCGTTTATCAAATTCTTATTAACATTAAGTAATTTACGAATACTAAATCCCGACATAACTTGTTCAACTGACATATCATCATAAAAATGTCTGTTTCTGAATTTAGTATACAGCACATCTACCGGAATATTAGTTTGGACAAGAAATTCAGTTAATCCACTTCTTAAAGAAATAATTTTTTTTGATTTTTGCGCTAATGCAAAGACTTCCGAATAAGTTAAAAAGCAGCTTTTGTATTCAGCACCTGTTAAATCAACACTGTTATCAACTAAATTCACAAAAACATCATAGCCTTTTTCTTTAATACTTTTTATTAAACTAACCCAAAAGCTGTTATCCACAAGCATACAGGATTGTGCTTCCGGAGCAATAAAAACAAAATTATCTAAATTTAATTTTAAATCTTCTATTTTTTTAAGCATCAATGCTTGATTTTCATAAGAAAGAACCGGATTACGAAAATTAATTTCATTCTCTTTTATTTTCAGCTCCTCACACATATAAGTAAAATAATGATACGTATTTATGGTATTATTTTTTATTGCAAATTCAACTTGTTTAAAATAACCATTATTGAAAATCATATAAAACTTGAATTTATCAATATCAAAAGTACTAAATTTAATTTTGGCATTGAAGTTATTCAGATATATAGCTGGAATCTCAGGGCACAGCATTTTTATCATTTCCAAATGATATTTTTTTGTAGCAATAAGTAAAGGATTTTTGCTGCCGTTTTTTATAATAAATGCATCGGCAAGATATGTTAAAAACAGGTATATTTCTCCGCTATTAGCATTTAATATATAAATATCATCGTACTTTTCATCAATATATTTAAAATATAACTTCTTAAACCTTTCTTTCAAAGATAGCTGTTTAATTATATTATTAAATAAATACCAGGTTACAAAGTTACCGTCATTAATATTTTTTAAAATCGCACACCCCAATATACTGATTTGTTTGTTTAAATAATATCCGAATTCATCATTAATCTTACAAGTTTTTATAATTCCCCCAAGAAAAGATTGATAACGTGTGGTTTTTACGCAATTCCCTTCAATATTAAAATCAGTAGTTTTTTTGTAAATTGTAATACCAAAAAGTTTTACAGCTCTATTTCCGTCACTTTTCAGAGTTTCGAATATTTTCACAGACAGCCTCCTTGAAAATTTACGGGCTTATTCAATGATATTGAATCTTCGCTACTCATTCTATTACAAATCCTCATTAATTTTAAATTCAATATTTAATTCTTTATCCCTGTCTTTATTTATAGCATATGCAGTGTTTAAACCGCTTGGCTTTCTGTCGTTAACCAATATTCTTTCTCCAAAAGGCATTCCTGTAAGTATATAGTCATATCTTAATTTATTTTTCATAAGAAACATCTTCAATTCTTCAAGATATTCATCTTTTCTTGCTGTTAAAAGAATAATTTTATCGTCGTCTGATATTTTCGAATAAAAGTCTTTAACTCCGTCAAGAAGTACATCTCCTCCGTGCAGATGACCGTTGTGTTTTAATATGGTACCGTCAACATCCAAAATCCATGTTTTTGCCAATGGCGATAATTCTAACATTTTACAGCATTTCTCCTGCAAGAATTGTTCCGTTATAAAATGCTCCGCATATTGAATCGTAATCTTCCCAGGCATATGTTGTTAATGAAAGCCAAATTACACTATGCAAAGCTTTAATTTTATTTTTATCTATATTCGGAATATTATCAAAGAAAAATTCTTCCATATCTTCCCAATTGTTAGGTTTTATGGCTAATTCAACTTCTTTTTCTTTAATATCAAGTGTAAACTTCTTACGGTTAAATTGGTCATAATTACCTTTTAGAGAATAATAAAGTTTAGCCCAATCATAGTCTACATCGCCATATAATTTTGTGTTTCCGAAATATCCTCTGGGATCAATTAAAATAGTTTTCATGTTAAATGTATCGAACATTAAATTTGAGAAAGTGCAATCGCCATGAATTAATTTAAATTCTTTAGGCATCATTTTCTCTAAAATATTGGTGAAATTTTCTTTGTCAAAAAATACATTCTTATAGTAATGACCGTTTATTCTAATAAATTCTTTATCTGCAAAAGGAACAAGTTTCTCAATTTTAGATAATCTTTCAAAAGTTTTATGAATATAATTCATTTTTGCATCTTCTATATTTGCAGGCTTTGCAGGAACAAGATTATGCAGATTCTCCAAAGCTTCAATAATATTTAACAAAATATCTTCTTTTTGGCTTCTTGTTAAGCAATCATAGTCATAAATATTTTTACCCTGAACCTTTTTCATTTTCAAAGGTTCATATTCATATATTTCAGGAATAAATTCATAACCGTTTTCTTTTACGAATTTGTACCAGGCTCTTTCATCAACTGCAATTTTTCGTCCTTGTTCATTAATACCTTCTTTAATAACCAAATCACCATCAAACTTCATAGAATTAAAAGGTCTCCATCTTCTTAAACATTCATTATTTTCTGAATAAGAAAGCATTGTTCCTATTTCTTTTGAACCGTATAACGGCAGTTCTGCAAAATCAATTTTTTGAGTTTTCAACCAAGGAACAAGCGCGCCTTCTTCCGGAATATTTTCAAGGCATTTTTTGGTTTCAAATATAAACAAACCTGCAACACCCTTTTCAACAGAAGGTTCATGAATAAACTCATTATTATCAAAAGACCAGCGGCATTCAAATTCCTTTGAAATACCTACAAAATTCCCTTTTGTTTCCGGAATTTTAAAATCTTCGGATAAAATCAAATCACACCACAAAATCATAAATTGTTCATTTTCAGGATAGTCTTTTATAGCATCTTTTATCCCTGAGGCAGTTCCTTTTTTATGAGTTTTAATAATTTTGTAGTTATACTCATTACCAAAACTTTCCAAATATTTTTCAAGAACGTCTGTTTTGTAATCGGCAATAATTGTAAATTCAGCTTTAGGGAATTTTTTAAAAGCATAAAATAATATAGGTAAATTATTTACAGGAACCAAACATTTAGGTTTATTTCTAGTTAAACCTTCCAGTCTTGTACCTTTACCGCCTGCCTGTATAATAATCTTAGTCATTTCTTAATCCTCCGATTACTAATAAGAAACCGTCTGACTTACTCTCACTATCATTTTACCAACATCTCAACCTACATTTATCATTATAGGATTTACTAACAACAAAAACAGATTAATACGTTGTGATTTTCTTATATGAGAAATAGTATCACGAACACAATATATGTTAAACCAAATTAAACATAATTGTTAAATAATGCTAAACATTTAGATTGAGGCAACACAACCAAAGGCTGTCATAGCAATAGTTTCAGTCAATAATAGCATCAGTTAAAAAAAGTTATATTTTAATAATAAATAACAAATTTATTTTCTGCAATTTATATATACTGCAGAAATTCTTAAAGACTTAACAAAATCCCGGCTAGCAAAATTACTAACCGTCTATAATTATGAACCCTTTTTAATCAATTCATCAATTGAGTTTTGCAGTTTAGAGCCTTTGGCTTCAAATCTTGCTTTAGATGCTTTTGCGGCCTGTGCTTGAACATATTTGTCCAAATTCTTTTTAGATTTTTCATTTATGATTTTTTGCATTTCTTCATCCGCTAATTTAAGATGAGAATCCAGCATACCACCGCGATAGCTATCACCTACTTTTCTTTCAGGCGAAATCTTATCTATTAACTCAACAGTACTTTCTTTAAGGCTTTGAGGAAGTGAATATTTATTTCCCCACGCATGTAATACAACTTTATCATCAGTATTTCCGGTAAGTTTATCAAAAAACTTTCTGGGCTTACTTTTAGCAACATTATCAAAGAAAATATTTATAGAACTCGCAACAGCATCTTGCATTTGCTTTACAGCATGAAACACAATATTGACATCATACTTTTTGCAAAACTCCATAGCTTTTGGATTTTCTTGAAATGCGGTAACCAACGCATCTGCAAATTCAGGATATTTTTTGTATAGTCCTTCACATCTTACGCTTTTAATTGATGTAAAATTTGGATTATTCATTTGCGAATAGTTGTTTACATTTTGTACTTGCATTTATATTCTCCTTATTATTTTCTATTGTACTAAAACACGTAAAAAAAATTTTTTGCCAGTTGTAAATAAACAAAATATAACATTAAAGTGACAAACCGGCATAGTATAAAAAATATTTTAAATAGATATTTTTCTATATTTATAGTATCATAATCGTACTTTAGGACTGCAAGAAATGAAATTATCAAAAACTGAACGTTTGTCATTTTACAAGACTATTAAAAAAAAATTATCAAAGTATACTAATAATGACATTGAAAATGGCATCATGTTCTATTGTTTAAGTAATTATGGTTGCAATGCACTATCTTATCACAATGAACAAACTGAAGATATTGCTATAATTCTTGAAAATTCAAATTTTTCGACAGAATTAGAAAATATAATAGAGTTTTTTGAATCTTTATTAGAACAAGAAAATATAAATGAAAATGGAATAGTTTTTACTCCACAATATATAGCTGAATATATAATTAAAACTGCAATATCAAATTCGCATACAGAGAATAAATCACCACAAATTATAGACCCTGGATGCGGTTGTGGCATTTTTCTGGTCTCTGCTGCTGAAACAATATTAAATAGAACAAATAAACCAATTGATAACATTATAGAAGAATGCATATATGGAATTGATATTATTGATCATAATGTACGACGTTGTAAATTGATACTTAAACTATTAAGTGCAAAACATGGGGGTAACTTTGAATCTGTTAAACCAAATATTGTTTGTTGCGATAGTCTTAAAACCAATTGGAAAGAGATTTTTCAAGTAAAATCATTTGATTATATTATAGGTAATCCACCTTATGTAAACCCACATGACTTAAACAAAAAAACTGTTAAATATCTTAAAAAAAATTTTTATTCCACTCAAGATGGAGTTTTTAATATATTTTACGCATTTATTGAAAAAGGGATAAAAGAATTGCATTCAAAAGGTATTCTTAGTTATATCATTCCAAACAATTTTCTCACAATTAAATCAGCTCTAAAATTGCGTGAATATCTCCAAAAAGAAATGCTCATTAAAAGCATTATTGATTTTGGCGATAATATGATATTTAAGCCCGTTCGTACATATAATTGTATAATTCAGTTAAGTAAAAATAATAATATTGAATTTGATTATTGTGTCCTTCCTAAAGTTGATAATATAAAATCTTCCATTTCAAATGCTACTTTTGAACATATGGAAATAAATGCATTAGATAAAAATAGTTGGAATTTAGTGGATAAAAAAACACGAAATAATTTACAAAAAATTGAAAATCAGCTCGTACCTATTAAAAACTTTATACGTACAGGTATTGCGACATTACGTGACGAAATATATATAGTAAATAAAGATGACATAGGATATTATAAAACTATAGATTCAAAAAAATTTTATATTGAGCCAGATTTAGTTAAACCATTATACAAAGTTCCAGATTTAAAACTTGTTGACAATATTGAAAAAGCAAAACGCTATATTATATTTCCATATATAAGATTACAATCTGAATATAAATTGATAGGTGAAAATTTATTTGCGACAAAATATCCACAAACATATGAATGTCTTAAAATGCATCGTTGCGAATTAGATTCGCGAGATAAAGGTAAAGGCGCAAATTATGCTTGGTATGCATATGGAAGAACTCAAGGCTTAAATAAATATGGGAAAAAGCTATTGTTCCCAACATTTGCCAATAAACCAAAATTTATGTATACAGAAAACAAAAATGCATTATTTTGCAATGGATATGCTGTATTTGAAAATGAAAAATATGATCTTGATATTTTATCTAAAATATTAAATTCTCGACTGATGGAATACTATGTATCTAACACAAGCTATTCAATAGAAGGTGGATATTACTGTTATCAAAAAAAATATGTTGAACGTTTTTCATTACCATTGTTTACAGAAAAAGACTTGTCTTTTATTCGTAAAGCATCAAAAGATGCCCTCGATAAATATTTGTGGGATCTTTACCAACTTGAATAAACAAACTATATATTTATCTACAAATATTTTCAAGATTATAACGATTTGAATATATTTGTAAAATATCACTGGCAAAATTTTGAAAATTTAAACTAGCATATTCAATTTCAAAATCTTCAGCTATAAGCCCTGCTTGTTTTAATTCTGAACTATTCTTGAAAAGATAAGGTTGAGATTGATTAAAATCAACTATTAACAAAGCGCATCTTTCATAAGCAAAGTCATTACCGCCGATATTTCTATTGTTAATAGAATTAAAAAAACTAATATATTTTTCTATATTTATATGCTTTTTTTTAAAACCGACAATATTGCGCTTAACCAAGTCATCATCATACTCATGGGTAGGTATAAGATACACCTCACCCAAAACTATATTTGGATATCGCATATGTAAATTTTGAGCTTCAGCAATGGTTCTTTCAAATAAAGTATCTGTATTTTTAGCGAGACTACTCATTTGACTCCTGATATTAATTACAAGAGTATTGGTTGAATACTCATAACCATATTTATCTTTTTTGTTTTCAAATGCCATAGCTCCCCAATTAATAAGGGTTGGGACTTGTTGAACATTTGATGGAATAATACATACATCTTGATTTTTTTGCTTAAAAAAGCCTGCCAATTTTAGCTCTGGCTTTGTGCTTCCCAGATTTGGAATGACATTTGCAGGACTAATACCGGCTTCTATTAAAGAGTTTTTTACTGCATCATGTATAAGATTAATCAAAACAGAAGACCTAATCATTGATTCTTTGCCTTTTGCGCCTCCATTAATAATAGAAGCTTCTATTAACTTTTTAAACTTAAATAATTGTCCATCTATATATGACATTAATTTTCTCCAAACTTTCACTGGTCTTCTATTGAATAAATTACAAACCTTCAAATAAATCACTAAGAGAGATTTGAAGTCCGTCTGCAATTTTTTTTATATTCAAAATTGCAATATTTCGCTTACCATTTTCAACAGAAGAATAATAAGTTCTATCCATATTAATTTTCAAAGAAAATTTTTCTTGACTTAAACCTGCTTTTTGTCTTAATTCACGTATTCGTTCACCTAAATTTTTAGTAATCATAAAAATCCACCTTTATTCAAATTATTATAAAATATGCAGTTTTTACGACAACGGATTATAAGTAACATTAAATTTGCACAATCTTTTGCTTTAAAATTGTCCGATACCAAACTATTTGTCAGACAATTAGTTTGATAAATTAAAAAATTCTGAAACCATATGTCAGAAATTCTCTAACTGCAAGACTCTTTAACAAGAAAAGAGATGAACTAAGTTCATCTCTTTTCATTAAAACCTACGCGTGGAGGGATTCGAACCCCCGACCTTTTGGTTCGTAGCCAAACACTCTATCCAACTGAGCTACACACGCTTAAAAGGTTTATGGGTTACACTGCTATTTAATGCCGTGTAAATATTTCACAATTTACATTTTATATAAAAAAATAATTATTTTCAAGTTTTTTTCAAAAAAAATAAAAAAAAGGAATATCATTAATATTTTCTAATTTCTATATGTTATCTTTTATCTATCAGGAGGTAAGATGGAAAGATTAACAAATAGAGAGATTGATATTTTAAGATTATTAACATTAGGTTATGCAAATTGGCAAATCAGTGAAATTATTTATGTAAGCACACATACTGTTAAGGCTCATATTAGTTCTATAATCAGAAAACTTGATGCCAAAAACAGGACAAATGCTGTTTACATAGCTATTAAAAACAATATTATTGATATATAAATTGTTACAATTTGATAGCTTTTCTTGCCCGTTATATAATAATAATGAGCGAGATTTGATTTATGAAAAAATTATTTATTATATTTACTTTATTTTTAATCACTTTATTTACATTTGTCCAAAAAACTTGTGCTGAAGAAATGTACAAATTTACATCAGCCAACATTGACACATCCAATTCAATGATTGTACTAACCGCGCAAGATACTGAAACAGGCTCTGTTTTGCCTGAGGTTAAACTTGTAAAAATGGAAAATCCGTCAAGAGCATATTTTGATCTTGATGCATCTATCATTACATTTCCAAAGCAGGATTGGACTTTTAATTCCGGACATATAAAACAAATTAAAATAAATCAATTCTCAATCAACCCGAATAAAGTAAGGGTAGTAATGTATTATGATAACGATTTTGACCCGGATAGCATTAAGTTTTTAAAATTTAAAAACAATGTAATAATTAAGTTTAAAAACGGCACTACTTGTGATAATCCTTATTTTCATAACACATATAGAGATGAGCATTCATCATCAAGTGATTTTTATGAATATTTAACTGTCACAACACCAATCCCTGTCCAAAATCAGGATAATATAGCAGCACAAATCCAAGAAGCTTTTAACACTCAAGTTGAACAGGCTATGGCAAAAAAAGAGTTAAAGCTTAATACAAAATATTATCTGAATAAAATCACTCCAAGACAAAACGGCGTATTGCTAAACGGTTTCGGTGCCGTTACAATTGAAAGACCGATGATTTTATATAATCCGACAAGAATAGTTTACGATTTACCTAACACCCTTGTTGATATGGGTATACGTAATAAAGAATACAGAATTAACGAAACAGAAACTGTTAAAATCGGACAATTTTCAGTTAATAAAGCAAGAATTGTAATCACAACAGATGCAGTTAAGGATTACATCCCTATTTATTCTAGTGATAACCAGTCATTGATTATTGCAAACTATAAAAAGACCAACAACAGCACATTATATAATACTGTAAGCAATGCTGTTGCATACAATAAAGAAAAGATTAACGATTTAACAACTTCAATGATTTGGAAATTTGATACACCTATTGTTCACGGTGTTGACAGATATAAAGATAAAATCATTATATATTTATATAATGTATCTAAATATAATGATGCTAATTTCAAATCAGCCGCTGCAAATTCTGTATTTTCTGAATCAACTGTTGATTTGATGCCTAAAACAGGTTTAAAATTAACTATTCCTCTGGAGCAGGATGCAATTGCAAGCACTTATCTGGGGGCAGACGGAAAAAGCCTTAAGGTTACGGTTAAAGAAGTGAAAAAGAAACCTGCAGCGGCAGCAGCAACTAAACCAACACCTGCAGTTATATTAAACCCTTCATCAACAACTCCTGTTACCACAAGCACAGTTAAAAAAGTTGTTATAGATGCCGGTCACGGAGGCACTGATGCAGGAGCAATCGGCGGCGGGACTTATGAAAAAGATATAACACTTGATGTTGCAAAACGCGTTGAAGATTTATTAAAGAAAAGCGGCTTTGCGGTATTAATGACAAGACCTAACGATGCTTACGTTTCTTTGCAGGACAGAGTAGCAATGAGCGAAAACTATAATCCTGACATTTTCGTAAGCATACACGTAAATTCAAGCGTACGTCCTGAAATTACAGGTGTTGAAACTCACTATTATCATCAGGAAAGCATGACATTGGCTCAAACAGTGCACTCGTCTTTGGCAAGTGCAGTAGATTCGCCTAATCGCGGATTGTTTAAGTCTAAATTTTATGTTATAAATCACACCACAGCTCCTGCCATTCTGGTAGAAATAGGATTTATATCTAACAGTGCAGAAAGAGCTCAACTGGTTGGAGAAAAACGTAAGCAGGCAACTGCAAAAGCAATAGCAGATGGAGTAAAGAACTATTTTAAACAATACAGATAAAAATTCAGATAACAGACCGTTAGCATTTTTCGATTCGGGAGTCGGCGGATTAACAGTATTTGAAAAGGTAAAAAAAATATTGCCTGATGAAAATACTCTTTATTTCGGCGATACAAAAAATATGCCTTACGGTGAAAAAACAGAAGAACAATTGATTGATTTTGCAGATAGAATATTTAAGTTCTTTGAAACACAAAATGCAAAAGCTGTTATAATGGCTTGCAACACAACATCTGCAATAACTTACGAAAAATTAAAAGATAACTACAATTTTAAAGTTTATCCGATAATTCAGTCTGTGTGCTCTACAATTGCTAACCAAAAAGATATTAAAAAACTTGGAGTAATAGCAACTCCTGCAACAATAAATTCACACGCTTATTCAAATGGAATAGCAAAATACAATCCTGACATGGAGGTGTTTGAACTTGCTGCTCCAAACTGGGTAAGAATTGTTGAAGAACACAGGATTAACCAGCCTCAAAGCATATTACAGGTTCAGGAAATTTTGGAAGCTATTGAAGAATTTACACCTGATAAGATTGTTTTGGCATGTACACATTACCCTTATTTAATGAGCGCGTTAAAAAAATTCATGCCCGAAGATAAGTTTATTGATCCTGCTGTTTATTTTGCAGAAAATATTAAAAATGATTTAACAAAAAATAATATGCTCAATAAAAGGTGTGAATATGAAAAATTTTATGTAAGTTCAAATCCTGAAAACTTTAAGGAAGCATCTGAACTTTTTTGTAAATTAAAAGATTTACCTGAACTAAAAAGCATCTGATATAAATCAGATGCTTTTATTATTTATATTAATCTTATTGTTATTCTGTCTGCCAAGGTGTTATAGGAAGTCCGTTGTTAAGTTGCTTTTCTGCATCTTCGGCTTGTTTTCTAATTTTTTCTGCCTCAGCTTCTTTTTTCATCTTTTCTGTCATTAACGGGATTTGAACTTCTTCTTCCGGCATTTTTTCTGCTTCCTTAGCTAAAGCTTCTGCTTTTCTTTTAGCTTCGTCGATTGCCTCTTGTTTTTTCATTCTTTCGGTTTTAAGAGGGATTTCAACTTCCTCTTGCTGGCTGATTATAGGATCAGGGAATGCCGGTCCGAATTTTTTTTGCAACTCATCCATACGTTTTTCTGCATCAGGATCAAATTTATATTTATCAGGTATATTCAACATTCCGGAAGAACCTTTACCGAATACATATTCGTACATTGAAGCTCCTCTGAATCTGTCTTCAGCAGTTCCGTTCGGAACAGTAAATCTATAATCACCCGGTTTTACCCAATCTCTGTTTTTATTACTTGCATCTATCGCATCTTTAATCATATTTAATGCTCTTACTTTATCTTCATTTGATAGTTCTTCATCGTATATGATTGCAGATGGAAGCGATTTGTTATTACCTGTTGCTTTATTAAACTCTGCAAGTACATCTCTGACGTTTTCACCGGTAAGTTTTGTTACTTTAACTTTTGGATTTCCTTTATCGTCATAGAACACGTGAGGAACTTCATCTTCTTTTTGAGCACCGCCTGCTTTAGGAGCTTTCTTAGCTTCAGCTTTATAAGTTTTTGCAATATCACCAGGCAGGTCTAATTTATCCCACTTAGCATTATCTTTTACTTTGCCGTCTTTTTTATCAAATACGCTTGGATTAAATTTAGTAACATCCTGAATTAACTTATCTTTATCAACTTTTGCAGGATCAATTCCATGTGCATTTAGCAATGCGTCAACGGCACCGGCAGCATCTTTGGCTTCCATAATTTTAGAACCGTGTCTAAAGCTTGATGGAACTCTTGACCAACCTTCAGGAAGCTGGAGTTTGCCTGTGCCTTTTTTAGGAATTGCAGCAACAGGTTTTTCCTCAACAACATCTTTCAACTCTGGTGCTACTGTTTCTTTTGGAGCAACAGTTTCTTTAATACCTGTTTTTAAGTCATGAATTATTTTTGATCCGTTTGAAAGGAATTGAGTAGTCTTTGTAGCTGTGCCGTCTTCTGCCAGCTCAGTTTCTTCTTTCGTAACATCGTTTTTAATCATTTTACCTTCATAGGTAATGGTTTGCTTGGAAGCTGCACCTCCACCGCTGTACTCGTATTCAGTTACTTTAGTTGAATCAGAATCTCCTTTAAATGAGTCAACTACACGAACGGGTTGGTCATTACCATTGATATTTTCATATTTAATAAATGTTTCATTTTGACCGCGTGTTTCAGTCATTGAATTTTTATGACCATTAAAGTAGTCATATTTTCTTTCTGCTTTTACACCGTTTTCATCGACGTATTCACCTGTTAAGACCTGACCTTCTTCATTATATTTTTCAAAGACAGCTCTGTATGCCTTTCCGTCTTTATCATATTTATGTTCTGATTTTTCGGCAAGATTACCATTCTTATGGTACTGTTCTGTAAGAACACCTTCATCAGTTATTACTTGAGCATATTTAATTTTATTATCCTTTGTATAGAAATGTTTTTCATTCTCGCTCACTTTTACAGGATAAATATCATCATCTTTCAGCTCACTTGATGCAATAACATCCATTGTCTTAATTGCGTTTTTAATCTCTTTTCTGGAGCCATCAAGCCCCATAGCTCTTGCTTCTTTAACCGATAGACCATTTTCGTTTTTATCAAATTCTTTTTTCAATTTCTCAATATCTGTTGAGTAAATCATAGAATTTTCATCAAAACCTGCTTTTTTGAAATAATTGAACAATAATTCATTGTCCTTTTTCAAAGCTGCTAATCTTACCCCTTTAGAACTGAATTGTTGGTTCAAAGGTCCAATGCCATTTGTTTTATCAACCATTTTTACCGCCTTTCTACATTACACACGTACACTTATAGTCGATAATTCACACATCGGCACATGACTAAAAAAACTTTAAGAAAGCAGTGATTGTCGTTAACAATTGTTAACAATAAAATCCAAACAAGCGTCGTAGTCAGGCATTTCAATTATTGAAGAATTTATTTTTTCAGATGTAATATCCAAAGCGGTTACATTCTGCTTTACCGCAAAAACTTTTATATCTCTTTTTAAGGCTTCAAACACAGGTGTAGAACCCAATGCATCATAAGGCATTACAAGATAATCAAGATTATTTATATTAATACCGTCATTTTTAACTAATACGGGAGCACTGCTTAAGCCCAAAAGAATACAAGGCAAAAATGTAGGGGTAATATATTCTGATGCAGCTCGTCCGTCAACAAGCTCGGGATATATTTGGTAATCCGTAAATGCAGGAGAATGCGCACAAGGAACTTCCAATTCCTTTGATATATAATGCGACAATATTGCTTCAACTCCGCCTACCGGATCAGTTCCTATACCGTTTGCATAATCAAGGTTGTCATCTTCGGGATTATCAAACAAACAAACAAGTGCTATTGCTTCAGCGCCTCTTTTTAAAAGCTTTTTGCAAGCATCAAGCATTGTTTCTATATTTTTCACACTGCCTGTCGATATATTATTTTCCTCAACCTTAAATTCTACTCCTACCTCATCTCCTGTAACTTCATATCCTATAACATCAACCCCGTAAACACATTTAACTGCATTAATTGTGTTAATATGAACGTTTAAAACATCCTCAGGTAAAGCTTTATCAATAACTACACCAATTTTATTATGACAAGAAGGTTTTATATTGATTTCCCCCTTAAAAAATCTGTCAAGAGTATAACCTTCAACATAAAACATATTGCTGTTAATTCCGGAAAAACATCCTGCATTAACAACATTAGGATTAACAATTAATTTAGAAATTTCAGAAAATTTTGCTGCATAAGGGCTTGCATCTCCGGCATACCCCCCGACAGAAGCACCAATTCCCGTAGGAACAATAAAAGCACCGAGTTTTTCACCACTTTCAAGCATATTAATATATTACAACAAAAAAAGCGGTCTAACCCGCTTTTTAAGTAATTTACTATTCAATTGTGCTAACTTACTGTTGGACACCTCCGTATGAAAAGTCATTCTTGATATTTGTTTGTAACAACTTAGTCCAGCTTGATTCAAAAGTGTTAATTTCGTTCAATTTAGTTTCTAAGTTATTTTTTTCAAGCTCTAATTCTTGCTCCCAAGAGTTTAAGTTTGCTAATTCAAGTTCATGCTCTTGCTGGCATTGTTCTGTAAGCAATTCGTAATTTTCAGGATCATCTTCATAATAGCCGTAATATATTTCATTCATTTGGTCATTATACTTAGCCTGATTTTCAGCAACCTGCTTTGATGAATTTAACATGTTCATCATTACAGTAGACAATTTTTCATTAACCAATGATTTTTGTTTTGTGTAAAGTAACAATGTTTCATGAATATTTGAAATTGCCATCGCTCTCGTCCTCTTGTTTTAGTTCTCTTATATATATAAACAAATTGAGAAAAGTCCGATTTCAGCAAGTATATTTTTTGTTACATTTGTTAATATTAAAAATAAGACGATAAACTATTGCTTATTTCAATTATTTTATTTTTATACTATAATATATATTATTATATAGGAGAGCAAAAATGGATCAACAAACTTATATGAAAATAATGGGTTACGTACCTACTGTTATTGAAGCTTCTTCTCGCGGGGAACGCTCATTTGACATATTTTCAAGACTGCTCAGAGAAAGAATTATATTCTTAGGCTCTGAAATCAATGATGAGGTAGCAAATTCAATCGTTGCACAATTACTGCTATTGGACAGCGAAAATTCAGAAAAAGATATTATGTTATATATTAACAGTCCCGGTGGTGTTATTACTGCAGGTATGGCGATTTATGACACAATGCAGCTTATTAAATCTGATGTAGCTACAATTTGTTTGGGCGATGCCGCTTCAATGGGAGCTTTCCTTTTATGCTCAGGCACAAAAGGTAAAAGAATGGCTTTGCCTAATGCAAGAGTTATGATTCACCAGCCTTTAGGCGGTGCGCAAGGTCAAGCTACTGATATTGAGATTGAAGCTAAAGAAATCTTGAGAATGAAAGATATGTTGATAGAAATTATCGCAAATAATTCAGGTCAGCCTATTGAAAAAGTTAAAGAAGATTGTGAACGTGACCACTTCTTAACAGCTCAAGAAGCTTTGGAATACGGGCTTATAGATAAAGTTGTCAGAAAAGGCGAAAAATAGCCTTGTAACAAAACTTAATAAAAGGCGGAAATGCATGCAATTCTTAGGAGTTGCATGTTTTTATATAATTGTAAGGTTAAAAGGTTACAAAGGTTAGTTACAAAAATTTAGGTAGGAGTAAACAAAATGTCTCTATTGATTTTCGCATACCGAAAATTAGACATTATGCATCGAAAGAACGATTTAAATTATCGTTTGATGAACTTGACCAGAAAGTTATCTGACATGCAGCAATATGCCGCAAACATAGCAGACGGTTCAGTTTCAATGAGCGATATGATGAACACTCCAAGTTCAATGTTTGGTCGTCAAATGATGTATATGCAATATGCTCACAACGGAGCATTATTCGGTGCGCAACAAAAAATGGCTATGATGCAGCCGCAAATTGCTATGCAAATGCAGCAAATGCAAGATCCTAATTATCAAGCTATGTATCAGCAATGGATCTTCAAGAGTCTTTATGACCAAGAACGTGAAAGAATGGGAAAACAAGAAACAAAATTGCTTAACGAACAAGAAAAACAAATTCAAGCAGAAAAAGCAAAACTTGAAACTCAATTAAAACTTCTTGATCAGGAACTTGAAGCTTGCAAACAGGGTGAAGATGCCGCTGTTAAGCAATGGAAACCTGAATACACAGCTTAAAAACAAGTTTTACCTATAATATCCTATCCTTAACTAACCTGTAAAGGGGCTCATTTTTCGTGAGCTCCTTTTTAACCTTTTATAATAAAATCCGTTTTCATATCATAATCTTCACGAGGAAGCTTTTCAACACACAATTCTTTTGCAATAGGCACAACCGTAACTGCTTTAGGATATTTTCCCAAAAACCTGTCATAAAATCCGCCCCCGTATCCTAAACGGTAATTTTCAGCATCAACCATTAAAGCTGGAACAAAAATCAAATCAAGAATTTCAGGACTGACAGGACTGCTGCAAGGTTCTTCAACTTTAAACCCTGACTGCTTCAGCTCATCGCCTTTTTTAAAAGGGCATACATAAAGATTATCCCCATTTACTTTTGGCAGATAAAAATTTTTGTCATTGTTTAATAAATCAAGCAAATCTATTTCATATTTCATAGGATAAAAAAGAAGAACATTTTTTGCATTAATATAATAATGTTCTTTTCTTACCAGCCGAATAATATTAGAACTTGCCGAAGAAATGTCAAGCTCTTTACGGAGAGCTTTTGCTCTAATCCTCAAGTCGGTTTTCTTATCCATAATTTTAGTATATAATAAACATATTATTTTAAGAGGTTATAACAATGTCAGATTTTTGCACCAACAACCTAATAAACCCGAATTGGGAAAAGCACGGATACATACAGGTTTATACAGGCAACGGCAAAGGAAAAACAACAGCTTCACTCGGACTTGCAATGAGAGCACTTGGAAGATGCTGGAAAGTTCTTATTGTTATGTTCTTAAAAGGCGGAGATGATTACGGCGAGCTGAACTCTTTCAGAAACCTATCGCCTGAAATTTCTAAAAATTTAAACATTGTTCAAGCAGGTCTGGATAGAATTGTTTATTCCGATAACAAAACCCCTGAAGATGAAAAAGAAATAAAAAAAGGCTGGGAGCTTGCTAAAAAAGCTATTCAAAATGATGAATACAATCTTATTATTCTTGATGAAGCCAATGTTGCTATTGATTTAGGATTTATCGACGTTGATGAAGTTGCACAAGTACTTAAAAATAAACCTGAAGAAATGGAAATTGTTCTTACAGGCAGAAACGCAAATCCTAAAATCGTTGAACTGGCGCATCTGGTATCAGAAATAAAACCCGTTAAACATTATTGGGACACCGGAATTGTTGCAAGAAAAGGAATAGAGTATTAGTAAGTGAATTACCAAGGGTAATCATCTTTTATTTCCCATCCGTCCATTTCTATTAGAGTTGAACAGTACGAGCCAACACCCAAAACACCACCTCGTGCATTTTTATTACATTGCCCGCTTGTTCCTTCTGATATAACATCTTGTCGTCTGGTCATACCTGTTTCATACTGTGAAAAAGTTCTTAACGCATTGTTATAATATGTAAAAACAAATAAATCTCTACCTAACTTATTTGGCTTCTGTTTTCCGTTTATATCAACCCCTATATGAAAATTTACGTGATACCACTCAGAAAAGTAAATAAAAATAAATGTTCCATCCGCCAAAATAAGTGTCGGCCAAGTACTATAAGCATGTGACTGTCCTGTTAAATCAGTATATGAATACCTTTCTTTTTGACTGTCTACTATAACCTTTAAATACGGCTTAAAATATTTTTGCCCGAATTCATAAGGATCTGAATAATCCCATTCACTAACCTCGCCATATTCTTGTTTTGCAAAAGTAGTTGCCTGTTGAAGCACGCTATATACTTTCTTTAATTTTGCAACTGTTTCTTTTTTCTGGTGATTAGCTATTATAGCCGGCATTGTTAAGGCAGCTACAATACCAATAATACCTAAAGTTACTAAAACCTCTGCAAGAGTAAACGCACGATGATGGATATTTTCTAAAGGGGAAAGACACTTTGTGTCATCTGCCAAAGTAAATGCATATCTTCTCTTCATAAAAATCCTGCCATAATTGTGATGTAACATATCACTATTATAACAGATTTTATACTTTTTACAACCCCTTAAAAATGCTTGAGTGGAGCTTAAAAGTCTGC
>ERZ1673738.867-NODE-867-length-49793-cov-22.359846_pt1 | contig 49793 bp, 56 predicted proteins | sample MGYA00580198_ERZ1673738 | MGnify/ENA primary metagenome ERZ1673738 (study PRJEB41218, sample SAMN15661784) | gut metagenome | host: Homo sapiens | place: Canada: London | collected 2015-08-20/2019-03-30 | study: EMG produced TPA metagenomics assembly of...
TAATCTTTATATCTCCCCCGCCGTCCCGCTACCCACCCGCCTGTTTGGTTTATTGGATACTCCACTATTGTGACCTTTGATTTTCCGTTGTTATATTTAGGTAAATAACAAAATCGGTGTACGAAAAATTCGTTACCTGTATACGATATTTAATCGATTGATTTTAATTATATAATTGTATAAACTTTTAAGTGTAGCGAGTCTATTGCTACAAAAAAATTTTAAATATAATAAATAAACTCTAAGGGAGTATGATGATGAAACAAGGTACTGTTAAATGGTTTAATTGCAAAAAAGGATATGGATTTATTGAACCTGAGGGCGAAGCAAAAGACGTATTTGTACACATTACCCAATTGGAGAAAATTGGTATTCGTAAATTGAATGACGGCCAAAGGGTCGGGTTTGATCTTTATGATGACCGCGGCCGTATAGCTGCCGGAAACATCAAACTCCTGTAATATTATAAACTCTGAATAAAAATTGGTAAGGGGGAGGCCTTTGAACGAGGCCTCTCTTTTTTGGTGTTTTTCATTTTTTTATCATCTATACTACAAGAAACAAGAGGAGCGTAAAATGAGATTTATATCGCTTTTTGGGGCAATACTGGGATGTGTTTTTCTTGCCGGCTGTGGTGATGAGAAGCGTGCTGAAGGAGATGTTCTTGTCGGCATATCGCTGCCGTTGAGCGGCGAGTTTGCCTTTGCCGGCGATGCTCTCCGAGAAGCAGCGTCATTGGCGGTAGATGAGGTTAATAAAAGGGGCGGAAAGTACCATTATAGGTTAATCATTGAAGACGATGCTTTTGAGGCAAGAAAAACCGCAGCGGTTGTCAATAAATTTATAAATACGGATAAGGTAGATGCGATTATCAGCTTTGCCTCGCAGGCCGGTAATATTGTAGCTCCTCTGGCTGAGCGGCATCAGATTATTCATATCAACTTTGGAGCAACGGACGAAGCCGTTTTGACGGGGAAGTATAATTTTGTACATTGGACACCTCCGGCAGAAACAACACGAAAACTGTTGGATTTTTTTGAAAATCGGGGATGGAAAGAGGTTGTTGTTATTGCCGCTAATAATGCCGGTACGCTTTCGTTGGCGAAAACACTTTTTGAACAACAAAACAATTATCCGCAGATTAATCTGACAACATACTACGTGCAACCGGCTGAAAAAGATTTTCGGATGCTGTTGGCAGAAGTAAAACGAAGAAAACCGGATGTTGTTTTGGTGTTGATTTACGGAGGCAGCATTTATCCTTTTATTAAACAGTATCGTCAACAGAATCTGAATTTTCCGTTGGCCAACATTGAGGCGTTTTCCATGTTGCCGGATTTTTCCCTTATAGACGGGATGTATTTGGCAGATGTTGCAAAGGGCGGGGAAAGTCTTGAATACCGGCTGAAAAAAGAGAATCCTCACAGCAGCGTTTATGCAATCGGTAATATTTATGATGCGGTTATGTTAATATCCGAAGCGTTTGAAAATTCACAGGAGAGAAAAGACGCTGTCGATGTTCTTAAGGGAATAAAGATATATGAAGGTTCAGTCGGAAAGCTGGAGCAGGACAGCCGAGGTTTCTTTGCGGCTCCGGCGGTTTTGGAAAAAGTTGAAAACGGACGACTGCTTGTAATTGAAAACTGATAAATTATATTATTATGAAAGATGTATCTGAGGTGTGATATGGAATGGGAAAACCGACATAAGGCTCTTGCCGCAGTTGTCTTGATTTTGGTTGTTGCGGCGTTAGTTATGTTTAATTAAAGGCATTAACGGAGGCGTAAAATGAAATGGTGGCATTGGCTGGTAATAGCTGTTTTTGCATTCGCTGTAATAATTTCATTGTTTTTCTAAAAATCTGCAAATAAAGTCTTGACAAGACTTGTAAAAAAGCGTATCTATACGCTGTCTTCACGATATGGGGTATGAACTAATTTATCGCGGGGTGGAGCAGCCCGGTAGCTCGTCAGGCTCATAACCTGAAGGTCGTAGGTTCAAATCCTGCCCCCGCAACCAGTAAAAAAGCTTTATAATCAATAGATTATAAAGCTTTTTCTTTTATCCGCCATTTCATTGTTTTATCTCAGGGCTACATCGGGGCTACAGATTATTAAAAAAGAGCTCTATGAGAGAATTCCTTTACTTTATTTTTTATTTCCTCGTATTCACTATCAAGTAAAAGGTATTTATCTGTTAGCTCCAATATTGTTGTGTTATCAGGTGTTGAATAGTCATCCATGGTAGTAGTAGCTACAATTATTTGACAATCATCTAATTTGTTATTCACGATTAAATCAAGAATTTTATCATAACTTATTTTATCTGCATCTTGTTGACGAGGAGAATCGATTACTATCGGACATATACAAGAAGTAGAAAATTCACGTATTGTTTTAATAATTGCCATGAAATATGAAAGGATGACTTTGGGAAGAGTACTTCCTGTTTCATTAATTCTAGATACTATTTTTTTATAAATATTTTCACTTATTTCTTCTAACAAGTTTAATCTAAGCAAATTATTTTTCATTTGTTTTAGATAAAATTCATTGATATTCTTTTTGTGCTTAGAATCATTATAATCTTTTAATTTTTCAGACATTTCTTTGGCGGTGTTTTTATGTTTGCTAATAACTTCATTAAGCTCTTTGAGAGATTCTTTTAATGATTTGATTGTATATTTTTTACCTTCGGCCTCTAAAAGCTCACTTAATTTTAGTTTTTCTTTTTTTATACTTAATACTTCTTTTATCTTATCAGCATGAATATTATTTTTTAAGTATTTTTCTTTAATCTTTATAATTTCTTTTTCATTTGCAAGTATTTTGTTTTCTCCATCAATAATAAAATCTGTACAAGTATACATATTATCAATAATTGAAAAGGTTGTTATATAAGAATTATCATAATGTCCACCGCACGTCGGACAAATGATTTCTTCAGACAATTCAGTAGAAGTAACTATGTCTTTGTCTAATTCTTTTACGGTTTTTTTGGCTAAGTCAATTTGTTGTCTTAGAGATAATATTTCATTATTTATTGTGCTAATTTTATTTCGGTATTCAAATTGTTCTTTTTCAAGTTTAGAAAATTCATTTAATATTGTATCTATTTCTTCTTTATATTTATCTTGATCAAATTCTAAAGGCAAAAGATTTGTCATTGATACAATTCGCTGTAACGTACTGTTAATGATATTAAACTCATTTTCTTTTTCTTTTATGGCTAGATTTGCTTTTTCAAGCTTTGCTTTATATTCATAATATTCTTTAGGGAGTATTCCTGTATGATATTCAATTATATGTTTTTTATAATCTTTATATTGTAGCAGTCCTGAAAAACTAGCTATTGTATTTTGCCAGCCAGAATCTTGGTCTATATAAAACGGACTAAAGCAATAAGAAGGGGGAGCATAATTTGACTTTAGAGAATTTCTTTCATTAAGTTCAAGTTTAAAGTCAAGTAAATTTGCAATGAATGGAGCTACTTTTGATGTTATTTCTCCTTTTTTAGTTTTAAGTAAAATATTTTTATTTTCATCAAAAAAGCTAATGTAATTATCTTTTCTTAATACAAAAAAGATTTTTTCATCTACAGAAATTTTAAGTAATGAAGTAATATTTGCATTAATCCATTTTTCATGCATTTTTGCAGGATCGGCACCCATTGTCCAATAAAGAGACTTTAATAAAGATGATTTACCATTCCTATTTTTTCCCAATATTATATTTAAGTGAGGGGAGAAGACTATTTTTCTTGCTTTTCTTTCCACATTCGATATTAGGTAAATTTCTTTGAATTTTAAGTTTTTCATGTTCTAAAATCCTTAATTTCCGTATTAATAATCTCACATTACCAGGTTTAATTTGCATAGTATTCATATAGAACTCCTGCTTGTATCAATTCTTTGGAAAATGATGGATACTTATTATGTATATTTTTAGAAATAATATTACTTATTTCAAACAAGGTTTTGTTATTAAAACCTTTATCGTTAAGATTGTAAATGATTTCGTCAACAATTGTATTAAATAATAAATCATCTGGTGTCATTTTTCTCAAGGTATAGTTATTAAACTCATTCCTCAATTTTCTATTTAACATTGCATTATCTTTAGGTAAATTAGTTTCGATACTTTCCCATTTAACTTTGTTTTCAATGTATGCTTCTGATTGTTTTAGCCAAAATTCGATGTCTTTTTTTGAAATTCCCTTTTCTTTTACTAATTCATTATAATCTTTGAAACCGTCTGTTCTATTGTTTGATTTCCGTCTAGCCATTTCTATAAGGGAAAGTGTAAGAGCTCTCAAATTACATTTTTCTTCTTTAAATATCTTACCTATAAAATTTGACATTTTACCTATTAATTGATTGTCATACTCATCTATGGATAATTTAGATTTCTCAAAATAGATAATATCAAATTCGGGTTCAATATCAGGGGAAATTTTCTGTATAGACTTTCTGATAGCGTCTTTATCTGACTTTTTTAGTGTGTTAGCAGTAATTCTATCAAACATTCCTACCATAAATTTACAGTATTGATTGGAGACAAAATTTAAAGATTTTGTATTATTGGGAAAATTTAACTTATTTTGATACATTTTATTTATAATATCGTCAGATATAATTTTAGAAAGTGTCCATTCTTGTCTAGTAGATGTCTTTACTTGATAAAATTCTATTTGTTTAGGAGTTGAGTTTGAATTTATTATTATAAAATCATCTTGGTATTCAAAAAGAAAAACAAAGTCTTCTTGTGTAAAAAATCTTTCCAAAAGTTTAAAAATTGCTAAATATAACTGGTAGTCATATCTTTCTTTTGATAATGAACCGGATCTATCGCATTTAGTTGTTATTAAGGTTTGCTCAAATTCCATACTTAAACCTTTACGTTAGTATATTTTGATTATAGAGTAAAAAATAAAATCTTCAATCATAAAGTACTTATATATTTAGATATGAGATATATAAACATTTTTCAGCTTGCTTTTTTTATTTTAATTCCCTAGAATTTCAGGCGAATGCAAGTTCTTGTATTCTGAGTACCTTATTTAGGTGCAAGAGGGCTGTCGTAAGCTCATCTTAGTGCGGTAAAGGATACTGCCGTTAAAAGTTAAAGGGTTACCAAAGGGTAAGTCCTTTATCTGTCTCCCCTTGACCTTAGGTCGGGGAGCCTGTGGTGTATGTCCAGAGGTTTTTCCTTAAAGACCATAGGAATCACTCACTAAGATGATTTACGAACTCTCCGGCCACCTTAAAAGGTGGTCGTTGTCTTATGTAACTGTTAAGGGGAGTTGTATATGTGGAAAAAACGTATCAAAACAGCAGTTTCGCTCGTTGTGTCCTTATGGGTGCTTGCAACTGTTGTCGGCTTTTTTGCCAGTCTGTTTACTTTTAGCCTGCCAACCTGTGATTCCAGTAGTATTGTCAAAAGTGATTTACTTAGCATTCTCAATGAAATACCTTTGTTAAAGGCTAATGATACCAAGGCACTTTATGTGAATAATGTATCAGAGGTGTCTTATGACGAGGGAAAACAAATCAGACAATGTAAAGCGGAAACCAAACTTAGCAATACCAATGTTATGCCTGTTGTCTACACAATCAGTGAACATGACGGGGAATATTTTATTGAAGCTGAGCTTGTCGGAATTGATGACTTAATTAACCAAGCTATAGATGAGGCCATAGACGAAGCTTTTAATACTGAGCTGGAAGTCTGTGGGAATGATTTGGTTTATGTTATTCATCAGGAGGCACTTTTGTTAATCAAATCAGGCCTGCAAGGTGCAGAGTTGAAAAATCAAATTATTCTTATGGCTCAGGGAATCGGTGAACGGAATGATTGTGATGTTACACCGGTATTAGATGATATTTTCGGACAATTAGGTTTATAATCAGGAGTGTGAACTATGAAAAAATTTATTTTATGTGTTGGTGCTATGGGACTGTTAACCGCCTGCGAATCCATTTCATCAGGTGTTAAGGCAACAATGGATTACATTAAGGGGCCGGTTATTGTAGAAGCTGAACCTAAATATCTCAACAAAGAAATCAATGCAATAGGTGGTGGAAAATGTCTAAAAGCCTTTTATAATACAGATAGCTCTCTATTTCCTAATGGTTATGATGTTGTAGACTGTAATCAAAAATTAGGGGCTAACCATATTATTGAAAAGATTGACCATATTTCTTGTAAGGTTGACTGTGGAAATAACAGTTTAGGGGCTATTGATCTTGCTAAGCGGGAAAACTGTAACAGAATCACTGAGCAATGCGAGAATAACAAAAACAGTGCTTATTATCTACAAACACAATCAGGTCTTAAAATAATCATTACCGAGGCTCAATTGAAAAATGGTCAATTTCCAACTGGTTTTTCTGACAAACAAGGCTTGTCCAAACAAAAGCAGAAGATAGCGGCTCAAAACAAAGCTGCCCAAGAAAGGAAAGCTGCAGCAGAGGCTGAAACACAAAGAATTATAGAACAAAATTCTAAGATATTAGAAAAAGTTATGGCAGATAAGGACGAGCTCATCAATAATGCTTGCATGAAAACTTCCAAAAATTCATATGAGGAGCGGAAATGTAAAGAGCAATTGGCATATCAGGTCAAGAGGGAAAAGTCAGGTCAGTTAGTAAGTTGTAAAACACCGGCTTCAGATGAATGTTATGTTACAATGTATACTTTACTACAGACTTTTACTCTTGGTATGAAAAAGCCTCAAACAGAAGATACTTTAGCAACTTTAATGGGCTCTTTCCTTATGTTAGGGAGTGAATGCAACTGTTCTATCACTAAATTATTTGAGGATATGTCTTCCAAATAAATATATAGAGGGGCGATTTTTAAGTCGCCCCCTCTTTTTGTTATTCTGAGTTTCCATTCTCCTTTGTATAGTTGTATATAGCATTGGCAAATAACGGCGTACTGTAAATATTCCATTTATTATCTGGTGCAAATTGTTTTATCCAGGCTCGCAAGTCAGAGTGTTTTTCTAAAGTGCAAAGCAAACTGTCTCCACCACTGAATGTATTTTCCATAAGTGCTGTTTTTATAGTTTGTAATATTTCTTGCTTAGAACGTTCACGATCCAAAACGAGACAATACAGCTCTATAGTTTTATCTATTTTAATAATACACAGCTCTTTTTTATTAGTATATTCATCAAAAAAGGTGTTACAAATTTGTTTGGCTAAACATATTCTTACCATATTCTCATTTTGGTATTTTAATCCTGTGCAAGATAGTGATATCTTAATAGATACAAAACCATCAACGCACTTTGTGTTTGTATAATCTATCTTATTTTCCATAATATGTCTCTCTGTAAAATATTTTAACTGATTTTTTTAGTGAATTAGTCATATAGACTAGTGATTTGTTTTCCTGATTATTTTTCAGACAATATGATATCCAACCAAGAGGGTTATATAGACATTTTGGTTCCCAACATACTCTGTTCATTGGTGAGGTTTTATAATCACATCCAAAAACTGTTTTCTTAAAAATGTCTCTGATAGTATTTTCAGACGCAAATCTAACATCTATTACACCGTGAAAATGCTCATAGTCATCTCTAGAAGTTTCAATCACAAACATATAATCTGGAACAAATCCCAAATTGTTTTTGAGATTAGAATTAAAGTGCCTACGAGCATAATCAGCCCAATGAGCAGATGTTTTCATAGCTCTTCTGAAATGATGAGAGGGAATCAATGTAAAGGCTTTAAATCCGTCATTATGTTCTAGATAACTGCCTAAGAGCATCAGTTTATCTTTAATACTTAGAATATCCCAATCAGGATATCTCAGATAAGAAGTTATGATATTATTATCTAAAACTAAAAGACAATTAGATTTGGCAGATACATTAAACCTTTGCACCGCTTTGGTTTGGAACTGATTAGAGGATGGTATATTTTTGTCCTTTTTCCCATTAACAATATCATTCATGGTTTTCCTCCGACTTCACTTCTCTAGAGGCCAACCAATTGTCTAAATCAGTTATTTTATACAATATTTTCCCGCCACATTTTGTGTAAGGAATATTGTAGGTTTTGTTTGTACGCCAAACGGCTAATGTAGATGTTTTTATATGGAGGTATCTACTTGCCTCCTTTGTATTCATGAAAAGATTATTCATTTCACTACCATATTTTTCCAAGATTAGGGCTCTTTAACGGAGGGCGATTACATTATTCATCACCTATCCCTAGAACGGAAAAATCACGACTAAAACCGGAAAAAACTTTAAATGCAGAATCAATGAGTTAGACTTGTTGTATGATAGAATATATAAAAATATACCTGTAATAATTGAATGTTTGTTATTTTTAAGATGAATATTATAGACAATAAAGCTCATTAAGTAGCTCTACAAAAAGCAAACTTAATGAGCTTTATTGTCTTAATTAAAATGAAAACGAAGATAAAAAGTCCAAAGCTATTTTTGTCCTAACATTGAAAAATTGCTTGGCGGGGTGTTCATTGGTTGGCAAGTAGGTTTTCTATGTTGCAGTTCAAAAATGCGTTGGAGGATTGTAAACGGAGCAATGAGCCAACAATTTTTTGATGTTCTATCTTTCTTACCAAGAAGTTTGGGGCTTTATTTAGCTTTTACCCTGAATTTTGCCGTTGCTTATTTGCTTTTTCTGTATTCCAGCATTTTATTTGTCGCATTTTCCATAGCTTCTCTGACCGGATCATCGTTCAGGCGGGCATATATTTGTGTTGCTGCCACTGTCTTGTGTCCCAGTGATTTTCCGATAATATTCAAACTTGCCCCAGTTATAGCCTGATAGCTTCCAAGAGTTCTACGGATATCGTGAAGCCTCAGGTCTTTAATGCCTGCCTTGCTTAAAATTCTTTTCCATGCTTTTTTAGGGTCTTGCAAATGTCCCGTTGAAGATGTGGAGCTTGGAAATACCCATTCACTGTCAGACGTTTCCTGAATTGCTTTGAGCCGTCTTACAGCTTCCTCTACTAACGGGACATCTAAAGATTCGCCATTTTTAGTTTCAGGAATGTGCCAAAGATTCCGCCCAAAATCTATCTCATCCCACCGCATAGCCAATACATTTGCTTTTCTGGCTCCGGTTAACAGGGAAAGCCAGATATAGTTTTTAGCCTGTGTATTATATTCTTCTTCTAAGGCTTCAAAGAAAGCAGGAAATTCCTGTGGCTGTAAAAATCTATCCCGTTTAATTTCCTTGAACTTTTTAATACCGTTGCAGGGATTTGTTCCGTCCCAACCCCATTCAATAGCACGGTTATACATGGATTTTAATCTCTCTAAACCCCGATTTGCCTGATATAACCCGTTTTCATCCCTTATTGTTTCATGCAGTTTCTGAATTTGCTGCTTGGTTATATCTGATATTTTACGGTTGAACCAATGGGAAAGGAACTTTGGGATTTCTCTCTCATCATATTGCCAAGACTTTTTTTGTTTTTTGGAGTATCTTGTCATAAACTCATTAAACAGTCCTTTGAGTGTAATTTCCCGTCTTAGTTTGCTTTTTTCCTCATTGGGATTTTCCCCTTGAGATAATCCATGTAGAACTTCCACAGCCTTTTTACGGGCTTGTGCAATAGCCATTTCCGGATATTTACCCAAAGTTATTTTAAGTATGCTTCCGTTATGGCGTTTTTGAATTAAAAATGATTTGTTGCCCTTTTCTGTAACTCTGACAGCCAGTTGAGGAATTGTAGAATCGTAAACCATATATCTTTTACCTGTCTCGGCATTAGGCAGGTTGTCCAGATATGCTTTTGTAAAATTTTGTTTCTTTTCCATGGTAAAACTCTCGGGCTACATCGGGGCTACATTTTTTATAAATAACCAGCAATTTTTATTAATTTTGCTAAAACGTAGAATAGCCGAAAACCCTATATAAATCAACAATTATTTACATTTATATAAAAGCGTTAAACTTTGAACTTCGTGGCTCATAACCTGAAGGTCGTAGGTTCAAATCCTGCCCCCGCAACCATTAAAAAAGCCAGTCTTTATGACTGGCTTTTTTTGTTTTTGAAATCTGTGGTCAGATTTTTGTTTGGGGATGTCTGTTTTCCTGTGAGCAGCGGGTGTGCGGAGAAATGCCGGAATTGGAACTGTTTGAACAAAGCAAAAATTAATTTTATTTTTGCAGAAGGTATAAAGTCAGGGAGTTTTTGTTTTGTTCAAAACTTTCTGACTTATTTGGGATTCAGAGGATTTTATCAGAAAACAATCAGGCTTTGGGTGATAAATGTTTGACAAGCGGAAATATAATTCCTATGCTTTACCTGAAAAAATTTAATTAGCACTTATTATGGAAAATAGATTTGTAAAATGCGCCAATTATATAAACTATACTTGGCAGCATAAAAAGGCTTTTTTGCGAGTGGAGATGCAATGTCGAGGTTTTAATTCTCTCAGGGGATATTTGCACGACGTTGACAAGTTATTTCGCTACTTGGCTTTTTTGTGGGGGCGAGAAGACTGGCAGATTCAGAAGGCTCATCGAGAGACTTCCAGTCATCATGCCGAGTACAAGAGGCATCCGCATACCGAGGAGGATTATATGCTGATGGTGATTGACTGGGAATGTGCGCCGCTGACCAAACCGGACAAGCCTTTGCTGGCTTTTGCGACGATGCTGAAATGGTATCCGCAGTTGGAAGCTCGGGTGATGCCGTATATTTTAAAATTTAACCTCTTTGATGAAGTTGCCATCAATCAGGCAGTGGAATATCAGTTGTGCAGTCGTGATGAAGCAAAGCAAATCGCCCGTCGATACGGCTGGTGCGGATAAGGCAGGTTAGAAACGAGATTCTCAAAGCAATGCTTTGGCGGTCTCGTTTTTTTATGGTATTTTCAGCTTGACTTTTGTTTTATTTAGGATATAATTCCTATTGTCAAGGGCGGTACTGTATCAGAATCTTTCGTATGTTACGAAAGATTTTTTGTTTTTTTAGAAAAAGGAAAAGCGAATGGAGAATAGAATACAATACCGGGGAAACGGCGAAGTGACGGAGTTTTTCTATAACTTCGTCATTTTTGCTGCGGGTGATATGGAAGTTTATTTGGATGAGGCGCTTCAGGTTTCCGGTTATGAAGTTGTCGGTGCCGGTGACAAGGAAGGCGGGAAGGTCGTTTTTGAAAAAGCGCCGGCGTCAGGGGTATTGGTAACTTTGTCCCGAAAACTGGAAATCAGCCGCCGCAGCGATTTTCAGGAAGGCGGGGTTTTGCGTTCAAAAATACTTAACTATGAATTTGATTATATTGTGGCCTGTTTGCAACAAATCAGTGCGGCGATTGATCGGACGATGATTTTGCCGGCTTATGCCGAAGACGTTAACTTGAAACTTCCCAGCCCGTCGCGCGGAAAAGCCATTTTGTGGAATGAAGACGCCAGCGGCTTGTGTAACTCCGATGTTGACATTAATAATCTGGATGCGGCTTTAACTGAAGCCGTAGCGACAACAACGGCTAATGCGGCCGCAACGGTAGAACAGTCGGCAATAGCAACGGCGCAGGCCGCCGTTGCAACGGAGAAAGCCGAAGAGGCGACACGGGCGGCGGAGGCAGCCGAAGAAGCTACTTTGCAAAAGCTGGATACCGATGTTGAAAATATTTCGGCAGAAGGCAAGAAAAATATCATCGTCTGGGGGATGCCGGATTATGACAAGGCGGTCGATAAGGTTCCCGAAGAACTTTATACGGCGCCCTGCAACGGTTATGTGTTTTTACACGCTCGGGGAAATCCGACGATAGAAAAGGAGCCTTATGGCATGTATCTTGAAGTCGGCAGCTCGGAAAGCAATTTGCAAAAATTTTATGCCCGTTACGGAGCGATGCCGCAAAACGGAAATTTGGGCAGTTCGATTATGCTGCCGCTAACCAAAGACGACGTATATCGGTGTACCGGGCTGGGTTCGGCCCCAAGGTTTGTGTTTATTCCATGCAGAGGAGAAGCTTGAGATGTTTATAGAAGTGAAAGACGGACGTTTAATCGGTTGGGGAGAGTATCCCTTCAGCCGTACGGCGGTTGAGATTGATTGTCAGTATACAGGTAAATTTGCCAATGGATATGAAATTTCCGGCGGGCAGGTTAGGTACCCTGAATCGGAGTTGTCTTATCGCCAGAAGCGGGAGGCCGAGTATCCGTCTCTGGGAGATATGGTGGATGCCTTTTGTAAAGCTGCGCAGGGGGACGAGGGCGAGTTGTCCGCTTTAATGGAGCAGCGTGCGGCGGTAAAGTTAAAATATCCCAAGTAAATTCGAGGATACCCCCGGATGCTTCCGGGGGTATTTTTAATCCAAAAGTGCCGCAACCAGTTTTCGAACTTTATTTATCTGTTGTTGTTTCAAGGGCTGCAATATAGACATATCCAAGCTCGAAACCTGCCGCAAGACGGTATCGGCACCGACAGACTTAAAAAGATTGGCGCGCGGAGACGTTGAATATAATCTGGCTTTGTTTCCGTAAACGAGGGCTGCCAGGCAAGCGTGGACACGGTCTGTGTAAACGATGTCGGCATTTTTGTACAGGGCAAGGTAGTCGTACGGCATATCCGATATCAAGGTATTTTCTTCTTTGAGAAAAAGGCGTTCTATCGGTCCCCAGGCGTTATGATGGGTACGGATGACGGTTTTGTCCTGATGATTCATTTCCGGTTTGTTATGCAGGTTTTTGGCGAGGTCAAAATTTTCAACGTCAAAAGGTGTAATCTGCAGGTGGGGAGGCGTATATATTTCCGGAAGAAAAAAGGCACAATCTATGCCTTCTTCTATCAGCGGGCAGAAGGGCTGAAAGTTAACAAAGGTTTCATGGTCGCGGGCAAGGAGAGCAAATTTGTGAAGTTTTGCAAGGAACTCGTTGTTCATTTGGGTTTCGTCTGCGGTATATCGGTCCGGACCGGCACCTAAAAACAAAACGGGAATTTTTCTTTGAGCCAAATGCAGCAGGGTTTTACCGCTGGTTGCGATAAATTCTTTGGCTAGGCACATGCCGGGAACAACTACTAAATCAACGTCGGCCACTTGGGCGAGCTCTAGGCTGTTATGTATATAGTCAGGGGCTTTTTTGATTTTAGGATAACCAAAAAAATTCTTTTTGATGTGGTCCTGTCCGTGGCTGAACATCCAGTGTCCGGCACAGCCGGTGCGAAAGACGGCTGCATCAGGGAAAGCCTGGCGAATAATCGCTTCGGCGCCCAACCCGAGAAAGGCGTTGCCGATATTGTGAGGCCATAAGCCTACGTAGAGGGCAATGTTTAAGGGTGTTTTCATATTTGCTCCTTGGTTAAACGGTTGTTTTGAGAGATGATTTTATCAATAAAGTCACTTAACTGTTGTTTGAAACGGTCTTGCGAGTAAAGCCGAAGAGCTGTTTGCTGGCAGGCTTGTATTTGGGGCAGCAGTTTGGTGTGCGGCGTTTGTGCCAGTTTTTCAACGGTTTGTTTTATTTCCGAAACAGTGCAATTTTTCAGGATTGTTCCGCAGCCGGGCGGCAGCTCTATTCCGCAGTTATTGCTTAAGACAGGATAAAGGCCGCTTTTCATCAACATTGCGCAGGCCGGGGAAATGCCTTCGGCACAAGACGGAGCGATAAAACAAAAACATTGTTCCAGCAGGCTGCGGAATTCGGCGCTTTGGCAATCCATAAAACCGTGGCAGGTAATGTTGGGAAGTTCAAAAAGTTCGCGGTGATATAGTTTGAGAAAATCAGGCTCATTGTTCAGTCCGGCAGTGATGTGAAGGTGGCAGTGAGGCATGGAGGCGAATGCTTCCAAAACCAAATCGAGGCCTTTGTGAACGGCACCATGCCCAAAATGCCACAGAAAGCCGTTTCCGCTGCGGCATATTTGTTCTGCCGTTTTAATCAAAGGCGGATTGAGGGTGTTGGTTGTGACCAACGTCAGTTGGCGGCGCCATTCTTTCGGATAAGTTTGTAACGTTTGACGGTTACCGATAAGCGCAGCAAAGTCGGCAACGGCAAAGGACTTATCCATACAGTCGTCCGGACGCGAGCGGCGGGGCCGGCAGGTGTTGCCTTTTCTGCGGCTGCCGAGACATTCAATTCTTTTCCGTTCAGCCTGGTTGGCAAACGGTTGGTAGCTTTCTGAAAACAGGACGGCTTTTGTTGCTTTGGGCTGAAGCTTGGCAAAACGCTCAAGATTCCAGTAATTGTCAAAAATGATGTCGTAGCTGCGGCGAGGAATAAAGTCAGCGTCGCCGTTGGATACGACGTCGACGAGATATCCCTTGTTGAGAAACAGGCGGCAAATGGCATGACTGCTCCAGACGACCGCGTGTTGTCGGAGCTTTTGCGGATTGTCTGTGTATGGGATGTAACAAACCAGGACATATCCGCGGATTTTACCGCGGGGTATTAGTGTCCTTACCTGTTTAAAGCGTTTTTTACGTTTGGCTTTGAACAAGTTGCGTTTTTGGCGATTGAAAATGCAAAGGCCTGCGAGGCTCAGACTCAGGTTAAAGAGGAGTTTGCTGCGGCGTAAATATTCCAATAGTTTAATCATTGATTATCTTCCTGACGATAATGTCGGCAGATGTTTTCCAGGAAAAATGCCGTGCCCAGCGGAGAGATTGTTGCACAAGCCGTTGTCTCAGCTGCGGATTGTCAAATAAATCGGTAAACGCCTTAACCAGACTTTTCTCATTGCGGGGATCTATCATAATGCCGGCGTCACCAATAACTTCAGGCAACGATGACGTGTCGGAGGCGATGACCGGACAGCCGCATTGCATCGCTTCCAGCGGCGGAAGCCCGAACCCCTCGTAGAGACTGGGGTAAACGAAGCAAAATGCGTCAGAGTAAAGAGCCGCTAAATCATCATCGTCAACATATCCAGTCATAATGATGAACCGTTTGCAGTCTTTTAGATTTCCGATTTCCCGTTGCAAAAAGGGGACAAATGTTTTCCACGAGGCTCCGCCGAGTACAAAATATAAATTTTCGGTTTGGCGCAAAGCAGTAAATTCGGCAAACGCTTTAACGGCAAAGATAAGGTTTTTGCGGGGTTCTAAGGTACACAGGCTGAAAATATAGGAAGCGTTTTCAGGGATGTTGTATTTTCGTCTGATGTCGGAAAGCTTGTTTTTGTCGCGGCAGGGGAAAAATTTTTTTGAGGCCGCCAAAGGGACGATGCTGATACGGTCTTCTTGCAAACCGGGCAGGGCATGAAGAAAGTCTCGTTTGGTGTTTAGCGAGTTGGCAAAATAGTGCTGAGTGTTGTTCATGGCAGACAGGAGTTTGGCAAACCAGCAGTTTCCGTTTTTCATTTGAGGATAAAATTCGGGAAAAAGCAGCGGAATCGTATCGTGCAGAAAAAGATAGCGGCGGATGTGAGCGGCCTTGCAAATGATTTTCGGAGCCGGATGCATCGGTGAGAAGTAGGCGTGCCATTTTCGGAGTTCTTTGCTGCGGAAGAAGGAAAGCAACGGTCGTATTGCGAGGTTGAGTCCCGAAATCAGGAATGCCGGAATTTTCAGAAAGTGACGCAGGATTTTTCGGTGCGGACGGTGTTTGAGCTTTTTCATATATTGTTTGAGTGCGGCAGCCGCAAAATCTGACGGAGTATAAATTTTGAGCAGGGGCAGCCGGGCTAACATCCGGTCGCTGCGCCGCAGAAAGGAAAGGTTGGACAAGCGTTCGGGGCTGCAATATAAACAAACGTTTATTTCCGGACGGGAGGTCAGCTGTTCAAGAATGCAGCGTGCAGTGAAATAAATGCCGGAGCGTGCGGACAGCTCATCCACTGAATCGGCCAGTACGTCCGCATCAAAAATCAAGTTACATTGAGCAGACATTTTTAAATCCTTTGACGATGGTTTCGATTGTTTGCCGCCAGTTGAAATTTTCTGCTTGTTTTTTGCCAAGTTCCGACAGCGTTTGCCTCAGGCTTTCGTTATCGGAAATTGTTTTCAGTGCCGCGGCGGTTTCCTGTTCATCGTCGGCACTAATATATAAGGGAGCCTTTCCGCCGACTTCCGGCAGAGAGGAGTTGTCTGCGCAGATGACCGGGGTACCGCACTGCATCGCTTCCAGAACAGGCAGGCCAAACCCTTCGTAAAGGCTGGGATAGACGAAAGCGAGAGCTCCGTTGTAAAGCGGTGCAAGGTCGGCATTGTCGACGTATCCGGTAAAAATTATGCGGGAAGCGAAGTTTTTGTAATTTTCAATTTCACGGAGACGGGATTTGATTTTTTCGGTATTGGAACCGGCAATAACCAAAGCCGATTTGTTTTCCGGGTTTTGCCGGGCGAAGCAACAAAAAGACTTTATGAGATGCAGGAAGTTTTTGCGCGGAGAGTCTGCTGATAAGCCCAGAAAGTAAGTTTCCGCAGAAATGTTGTATTTGCGCTTTACACTTTTTATCAAACGGGAGTTTGTCAGCGGGCGGAAGCTTTCTCCGGCGGCAAGGCCGGTTTTGAAAGTGACGGTTGACTGAGGCAGCGTGGCGTATTTGAAGAAATCACATTTGGAGTATTCGGAATTGAAGAAGATGAGATCAGCGGCGACGTCCGACATCCAAGAAGCATATCTGCGGCAAAATTCCGGGGTGCTGAAATGCGGGCATGCCAAGGGAATGACGTCGTGTATAAAGAGGGCGGATTTTATGCCGGAGGAGTAAACGAAAGGCGAAACCGGCAAAAACGGACTGAAATAGATGTCAAAGGCGGATAAAATCTCGGTATACTTGTGCTGATATAATATACGGAAAAGATTTTCTTTGCAGCGGACGCCAAAAAGCTCGCGTTTTACGGCGAAGCGCAAGTGCGGCAAAGTGACCGTCCGCTCCAGCAGATGCAGGAGGCCGCAGTCGGAAAGATAGTCTCGGGCACAGCCTTTGGTTGTCCCGATGCAGGGATAAATTTCAATTTCGGGATGGGCCGCAAGTCTGCAAAAGAGTTCATCGGCAACGCGGTAAAGACCGGCTTTCTGCGAAGCGGAAATTTGCAGGCTGATGTCATAGAGAAGTTTTATTTTGGTTGCCATTGTCGTCCACGTCCCTGATGTTCAGTCAACGGCAAGCAAAAATCGGGAAGTTGAACGATTGCCTTTGCCCGGCAATTCCGGCGGTTTTTAAAATACAACGGTATTTCTGGACATGGCCGCCGGCTTCCCGATAGGGAGCTTGGATAATTTGGCGGCAGAAAAGGCGATACGGCCGTTGTAATCGGATATGGTCAAGTTGCAGCATCGTTTTCTCCGTCGTCAAAAAACAGGAAGATGCGGAACAATGACAGCCATACATATACGCTCATAACCCGAAAACGGTGTTTTCAGGCAGATATGATTCCGGCGGCCATACGGCTTTCGGACATATGAAAAGACGGTGCAGAAATCCGACACCGAAACAACGGCGCAGTCTTGCACCGCCGAAATAAAGCTTGTCACGGCTCCGTACCTTCAAGGTACACGGTATAATTGTTATTACACCTTGACAAAGAGTATGATAAAACCTTAAGTTTGGCAAGAAGAAATTTTCATTCTCATTAAAGTCAGTCGTTGGTATTGACGGGAATCATTTTAAATGTTATGAAAACGGAACAAATATATAATTAATTACATCCTATGGACTAAAATGAAAATCGTACTTTACAAACGCAATAATTTAATCGGAACAGCGGGCGGTTCCGAAAAGGTTTTGTGTCGTTTTGCCAATGAAATGACTTCCCGCGGGCATGAAGTGGCGTTGATGACCAGGGATTATGCGGTGGGGGTTCCTTTTTATCCCTTGAGCGACAAAGTGCGGATTTGTAATTTTCCGGTCAGCCGTGATTCTTCTCTTAATCTTGTGCTGAGGGCGCTTGATAAACTTTTGTTTATGGTGGGCGGGATTATTCCGGCTGCGGCAAAACTTACCCGTGCATACAAAAGGGCTGTGTTTATGAATGAAAGGCTGTGGGAGGAAAAGCCGGACATTCTTGTGACGGCGGGAATTTCCGATTTGGCGGACTTTTCTTACGGGCATCGCTTGCCGGTTCCGAGCGTGGTTATGATTCACAGCGAACCGTCGGTCTTTTTCAGACGCCGGGGCTTTATCAAAGAACGTTTGTACCGAAAAACAGCAGCGGAGGCGGACGTTGTGCAGGTTTTGTTTTCCGAGTATGAGAAGACTGTTCGCCGGTTCGGTGCAGAAAGAACGGCGGTTATCGGCAATGCGGTTGAGCTGTCGAAACTGTCGGCGACTTCTGCTTCTGACAAGAAAGATTACAAAATTGTTTATGCGGCGCGGTTTGAAAAGGGCAAACAACAGGAACTGCTGGTGCAGGCTTTTGCAAAACTGGCGCAAGAGTTTCCCCTGTGGCGTGTGGAATTGTGGGGTCAATCAAAATGCAAAGAGAAAAACAAAACAGAGGCTTTGATTAGAAAGAATCATCTTGAGGAACGGGTGTGCATCTGCGGCGTATGCGATGATTTGGAAAGCAGGCTTTTGCAGGCGGACATATGTGCTTTTCCTTCGCGTTTTGAAGGTTTTCCGCTGGCGCTGGCCGAAGCGATGGCGGCCGGTCTGCCTTGTGTGGGACTTCGTTCTGCGAGCGGCGTTAACTTGTTGATTAAAAATGAGAAAAACGGGCTGTTGACGGGAAGTTCCGTTGGCGAATTTGCATCCGGGCTGCGTTTGCTGATGTCAGACGCTTGTTTGAGAAAGCGTCTGGGGGAAGAAGCCCGGAAGACAATTAAAAATTACGCTCCGGAAAAAATTTGGAATCGTTGGGAGGATTTGCTGAAACGGGTTGTTCGGCAAAAGCGGCCTTTGATATCGGTAATTATGCCGGTTTATAACACCCCGGAAACCTATTTACGGGCGGCCGCAGAGAGTTTGTTTGCCCAGACGTATGACAATTGGGAGCTGATTATTGCAGACGACTGTTCCGACAATGATACGGCCGGAGTTCTTGAAAGTTTAAATAATCCGCGGATAAAAATCATACGACACGACCGTAACCGGGGAGCCGCGGCTGCACGCAACACGGCGCTTTCTTATGCCAAAGGAGATTTTATCGCCCTGTTGGATTCCGACGATATTGCAGAACCGCGGCGGCTGCAGCGGCAATTGGAGTTCTTGTCGGCAAATTCCGATGTTGATGTCGTCGGGAGTTGGTTTAGAAAAATACCGTCGGCAAAAGAAGTCCGTGTTCCCGAAAAAGACAGGGAGATAGCCGGTCATTTGTTGTTTTTGGACAATGTTATAGGCAATTCTACGGTTATGTTCAGGCGCCGGCTGGTTGACGAGGGACTGATATTTTTCAAGCCGGGATGTGCGGCCGAAGATTTCGGAGTGTGGCTGTCTTTGGCTGGAAAGGTCAAGTTTGCAAACATTCAGGATGTTTTGGTGGAATATCGCTGGCATTCGGAGAATTTTTCAAACCGGCAGCGGGAAGCCCAAATCCGCAGCGCCGCCGAGCTGAGGGCAGAGAAATGGCTGGAGCTTGCGAGTTGCGGAGACATAAAGCCGGAGATTGTCGTTCGTTATTTGGAGCGGAAAGAATTGTCGACAGAGGAATTAAATCAGCTGGCAGTTTTGTGCGAAAGTTTGTGTCAGAGCCGTCCGGGAGCGGAATTGCGTTTTTCCGAAATCAGAGGATATCTGGCGCAAAATCTTAAACGGGTTTTGCGACATGTATCGCCGACCTATCAAAAACGTCTGGCATCGTCAGCTTTGTGCAGGGTCTTGAACATAAAACCTTATTTTATCCTGAAACTGCGTCTAAAATCCTGGTTACGATTTTAAATCGGCGTTTTTGCATTTGGCATAGATTTTATACAATGCGGCAATGAAACGGGGAGATTTTGGGGCGGTCCAGAAGTTGACGGCAATTTCTTCAATCCCGAGTTCCTGACAGATGCTGAGCCGGTGATGCCCCTGCAGCAATTGATCTTTGACACCCCAGGCGCGGTTTAGCAAAACCAGCATCGGGGAGGCGTCGTCATAACCGTTTTGCTTGAGCGAGTTGTAGAGCTCCTGATAACGTTTAACGCGTTCTTCTTCGGGAATGGCCCATTTTTTGTTGCTCCATTGATAAGCGTTTTGCGCGTTGCGGATGCCGCGGTTGAGACGGTTGCGGGTGATGGTGGAAAGAGGGGTGTGGTAAGTATTGGCGCTGGTGGCGTAGTAGCGGCGTTTTATCGGCTTTATCATATTGGCAAAGAAGCCGGCCAACGGCGGGAGCGTATGGTAGGCAAGGCAGACGTCTGCATGGGTTTGCCCCTCGGTCTGAAGCCGGTTCAGCCGTTCTCGTCCGCAAAGCAGCGTGTCCGGTTGGTTTGCGTCGGCGTTTCCGAGCAGGATAACAACCTTTTCAGCCGGGAGAGCGGAAGAATCGTTGTTTTGCGAATCCGCAAGGTTTAAAACGTCTTTGATTTTCAGCGGATAAATTTCAGAAGCATAAGCCAGATAATTTTTCATTTTGTTTGTTTTCCTACCAAGTTATTCCCGCATATTAGCCTTTTTGCGGCGGTTTTGTAAAGAGAGAATTGAAATATTGAAAAATATGTAATATAGCTGATTTTATAATAGATTAACCGGGAGATAAATTTTGGCTATATTGGTAACCGGCGCCGCGGGTTTTATCGGTTCTTCCCTTTGTGACGAGTTGTTACGGCGGAATGAGGAGGTAATCGGCGTTGATAATTTTGACGATTTTTATGCCAGGAGCATAAAAGAAGCGAATCTGCAAAATTGCTGCCGAAATGGCAAATTTAAGCTTTATGAGGCCAATTTGGCGGATATTGCCGCATTGGATAAGGTTTTTGCGGACAACCGCATCAATAAGGTGGTTCATCTGGCTGCACGTGCAGGCGTACGTCCCTCGATAGAGCGTCCTTTGGACTATTGCCAGACCAATGTTACCGGCAGTATGAATATTCTGGAAACGATGCGACGCCATGGCGTCGGCAAATTGGTTTTTGCCTCTTCAAGTTCGGTTTACGGCAATTGTCCGGCCGCGATATTTTCGGAAGATTTGAAGGTGACTGAACCGATTTCTCCGTATGCGGCAAGCAAATCGGCGATGGAACAGTTTATCTATACCTACAGCAAGCTGTTTGGCATTGCCGCCGTATGTTTGCGTTTTTTTACGGTTTACGGTCCGAGGCAGCGTCCTGATTTGGCAATTCATAAATTTACGCGTTTGATTGACGAGGGAAAACCCATTCCTTTTTTTGGCGACGGGACGACAAAGAGAGATTACACTTACATTGACGATATTGTCAGCGGAGTTTGCGCCGCAATCGCATATGAGCATACTCCCTATGAGATTATCAACATCGGCGGCGGAGAACCGGTCAATCTGATGAGGATGGTTGAAGCGATAGAGAAAAATCTGGGAAAACGGGCGATTATCGAGCGTCTGCCGATGCAGCAGGGCGATGTGAACAAGACCGTGGCCGATATCAGCAAAGCAGGCAGGCTGCTGGGCTATAAACCGCATACGAACTTTGAGGAAGGAATCCGAAAGTTCGTTGCCTGGTATTTAACTCAAAAGAAAGTTATGGACGATGAAAAGACGGCTGTTAATCGGGAAATCGAAAGATCTGCTGTATTCAATTCTGTTATGGTATAAGTTTAGAAAGTTTCATCAGCTTCAACGGAAAAATCCTCCCCGGAAGGTTATTTACACCTGTATTACCGGAGGGTACGACTGTCTGGTTTTGAATATGTATTTGAATCCGGAATACAAATATGTGTGTTTCACCGACGACGAGACTTATTTGAAACGGCGAATCGTCGGTCCGTGGCATATTGAACCCTTGCGTTACGACCGGCTCGACAATACGCGAAACAACCGTTATCACAAAATGCATCCGCATGAGTTGTTTTCCGATTATGAGGAAAGCCTGTTTATTGACGCCAATATCCAACTCAGGGGCAATTGCCTTTTTGCGGCCGCAGACGCGATGCATGGCAGGGACGTGTTTTTGGCAATTCCGCCGCATCGGCGGTGCCGCTGTCTTTATGACGAGCTGGAGGAATGTATCCGTTCTCACAAGGACAATGCCGAGGTTTTGGAAAAACACAGGATTTTTCTGGAAGAGGAAGGTTATCCGCGGCAAATGGGACTGACCGAAAACAACGTGATTTACCGTAAACACAAGGACCCGCGCTGCATTAAGGTTATGGAAGACTGGTGGTATATGGTTGAGAACTATTCGCGCCGCGATCAGCTCAGTCTGTTTTACGTATTGTGGAAGAATGGGGAACAAATGACTTATTTGCTGGATTTTCCGATTAAAAGTGATAAAGCTAATTTCAGATTGTTTCACCATAATTGAGTAAGGAAAATGGTATGAGCGATATTGACGTGTCTTTTGTAATGACCGTTTACAACAAGGAAAGGTATCTGCCTTCGGTCCTGAAAGCCCTGTTGAACCAAACCGGACTGAAAAATCCCGAGTTTATTTTTTGTGATGACGTTTCCAAAGACCGGTCGGTTGAGATAATTGAGGAGATGACTAAAGGAATCCCTAACGTCAAAATCTTTAAAAATACCGAAAACAGAGGCATCAGCGTCAGAATCAACCAGGGAATCGCTGCGGCGGAAGGAAAATACATCCGGATGTTGGACAGCGACGACATTTTTCCTTTGGATTCTACCGAAAAAATGATTGCCCTGGCTGAAAAGTACAATGCCGATATGGTTTACGGCAAGTTCATCAAGACGGGAAAAGAGCCGGAAGAACTGACCGACGCTCATTTGAACGAGAATTTTGACTACAAATATTATGACGACGCTTTAAGGGCTTTATTCAAGGCTCGGTTTACCCGGATGGGGCAGTTGATTAAAGCCGAGGTTTTGAAAAAGGCCGAAGGGGCGGACGAGCGCGTGTTTATCCAGGATGAGACGATACCTCTGCGTTGTGCGGTTTATGCACGCGGTATTATAAAAATGGATGAGAACGTAGTTTTGGTACCCAAGGAAAACGGCAATCTCTCCAGTCAGAAGGTTCAGCTGGACCATGACCGGTATTTGGCTCATTATTATCTGATTAAAGATAATCCGCAGCTGCCGAAAGACGTTAAGGCGAAATTGTATCGCCGGGCGGTTTCCGCTTATTGGAAATATGTTCGCAAAATTTCAAAAACGCCGTATTTGAGCCGCGCTTTTGCCGAATATATGGCGGTGTGCCTGTTTTCGCTGCAGCCGAATTTGAAACGTTTGGACAATATGGCCGCAGAATTTTTAGAGGTACCCGGCGTTTTAAGAGTTAAACAAAAATAGGGACGAGGACGTGATGAAAATAGGAATTATAGGAACCGGTTATGTGGGACTGCCGACAGGCGTCGGTTTGGCCGAACTGGGCAACGAGGTTATTTGTATCGATCGGGAGCCGAGTAAAATCGAGGCTTTGCAATCAGGAAAACTGACGATTTATGAAGACGGTCTGGAAGATTTGTTTAAGAAAAACGTTGCTTCAGGAAACATTCGTTTTACCACTTCCATGAAAGAGGGCGTGGAGAACGCCGATTTGGTCATTATTGCCGTCGGTACGCCGCCGCATCCGGTGACCAAGGAAGCCGATATGAAATATATTCATGCTGCGGCGACCGAGTTGGCCGAGCATTTGCAGGGATATACCGTAATTGCCACAAAGTCTACGGTTCCGGTCGGTACCGGAGACGATGTGGAAGGTTTAATTCGCAAGAAAAATCCGACTGCGGATTTTGATGTCGTTTCGTTGCCGGAGTTTTTGCGCGAAGGGTTTGCCGTGCATGATTTCTTCAGTCCTGATCGTGTGGTTGTCGGGGCAAACAGCGAACGGGCAAAAAACGTTTTGAAAGAACTATACAAACCGTTTGAAGGCAAAACCAAAATGCTGTTTGTAAAGAGGCGTTCGTCGGAGACGATTAAATATGCTTCCAACGCTTTTCTGGCAATAAAGATCCATTATATCAACGAAATGGCGGATTTCTGCGAAAAAGCCGGTGCTGACGTTTATGAAGTGGCGCAGGGCATGGGATTGGACAGCAGAATCGGAAACAAGTTTTTGAATCCCGGTCCCGGTTACGGCGGCAGCTGCTTTCCGAAAGACACCAATGCCATGGCATATATGGGACGAACCAACGGGGTTAATTTGTCTTTGATTGAAGCGGCCATTGCCGGCAACGACAAACGTAAGGAATCGATGGCTGCCCGGGTTTTGAATGCGATAGACAATAACCTGCATGCGCGAATCGCCGTTTTAGGTTTGGCTTTTAAGGGGGGGACCGACGATTGCCGGGAATCTCCTGCAATGCAAATTGTCGGTGCTTTGCTGAACAGCGGAGCAGACAATATTTGCGTTTATGATCCGAAGGCGATGGAGAATGCTCGCAAACTGGCCGGGGACAAGCTGGTTTATGCCGATGATGCGTATGAGGCTTTGAAGGATGCCGAAGTTTTGGTTATTCTGACCGAATGGGAAGACTTCAGACATTTGGATTTGAATAAGGTCAAATCTTTGATGAAAAAAGCAAGCATTGTTGATTTGCGAAATATGCTGAATCCGGCGGAAGTTATGAAAATCGGCTTTGCATATCAAAGAATCGGAGGCTGCTGATTAAGCGGCCTCTTTCTTGTTAAGATTGTCAATTGATTCTACAAGCCGGTATTTGTTGTTGCGGTTGTCATAGGAGTAGAACCGGTCTACTATATTTTTGTATTGGACAAGAAGTTCCCCGATAATTTGACTGCGTTTTTCAATTATTTCGCGGGGAGTATGGCGCAGAGTGGTTTGTTCCCGCAGCAAAGCGCGGTTGAAGGCTACTTCCGGCGTACAGCTGATGTAGTACATTTCGGTGGCATAGCCATAGTTTTTAAGGTTTTTCATCAGATTGACGTGTGCGGGGGTCACGCCGCCGTGATCAAAAAAGATATCTTTGCGCAGACTCACGGCACGGCGCAGCAATTCATAACCGATGATGCGTGCCGGGATTTCCCATTTTTGGAAAGCCGCAACGGAACCGGCGTTTTGCAATTCCTGCCGATAGGCGGGGAGTTGTTCCATAATGGTGTCAAAACCGATAAAAACGTGTTTGTTCCAGCGGTGACGGCGATAAAACGTCGATTTGCCGGCGCCGGGAATTCCGGACATATGGATGAGTTTGGGTGCGGCTGAAGTTTCCGCTTGTGTCAAAAAGGACGCCAGCAGTTTTTCTGTCTCAGGCGTTTTTATCTCTTCGTAAGACTGCGGAATGAGCAGGGAAATGTCCGGGATTAAATCAGTTAAAAGCATTGCGTTTCTTATTAATGGTAATAATGGCGTTAACATAGCATAATGTCCATAATTTGTCCAGTTTTAATGTTTGTGAAAATTTTGATAAAAAAAGCTTGTGTTAAAAAAATTTTGTGATATGTATATGCAAGTTAACGGAATGTAGTTCAGCCTGGTAGAACGCTTCGTTCGGGACGAAGAGGTCGCTGGTTCGAGTCCAGTCATTCCGACCAATGCTAACAAGTCGTCAGAAATGGCGGCTTTTTTTGTGTGTTGAGAACAAGAACCAGCGACCTCGAGAGAGGCTCGAAGCTAAAAACAACCGTTGCTCCGGTTGTTTTTAGCAAAAGAGGCGAAGTTTTCTTTGTTTTTTGAGGTGTCGTGAGGCATTGAAGAAAAACTTAGAAAACGAGTGACCAAAGCGAAGTTATTGAGCGCTGTGCGCGAAATTTACGAAGCAAGAGAGGTTCGAGTCCAGTCATTCCGACCAATGTTGATAAGTCGTCAGAAATGGCGGCTTTTTTTGTTTTTAAAGTCGGTATGGCGGGCGGTTTGTGTGTACAGATGAAAAAAACACCTCTTTTAGGGAGGTGTTTTTCGTTGGTGTTGGTTATGAAAGTTCTAAAAGTATCTTTGACAGCTGGGTGTTTCCCTTTATCAGCATTTCTGCTTTAGGAGAAATTTCTCTGCCAATGACGTCATTTTTAATGACGAGCCTTGCCATTTCATAGTTGTCTCTTGAAAGGAAAGACTCAACGGCCGGCATTGACAGTTTGAAGCCTACAGATATGTACTTTTCGTACTGACGTATGCTCATGAGCATTTGGGCGGTGGTGACAAGTTCCTGCTTTTTGTTTTTCAGGTCTTGTAAAAATTTTTCCCATAATCCACTGTCGTTCAGGTATGTTTCTATAGCCTTCTTCTGGGAATATTCATTCAGAGCATCTGCGATGTTTAAATGAATTTCGTTTTGGGAATCAGAAGCAGAGATTTTAGCAATAAGACCGGGAGACAAAGATTTGATTTTGGCGATTGAACAAAGAATGTTCAATGCAGGATTTTTTTTATCTTTCTCTTTTTCGTTCTTATTTTCTGTATTTACAGCTTCATTCCAAAGGCACATAAGCATATCGTCAGACAAAGTCCTGCTGTTTGCATATGCGCAGACGTTTCCCCACTCGTTCAGACTAACCATTAAACGGAATTGCTCTAAAGAAAGTTTTCCCATTTGCGGCAGTATAAGCGTCCGTAATGAGTCGCCCAAGTAATTCCATACATGGTTGCGGGCCTCTTCTGACAGCCACTTATCGTTAATAACCTTAGCCTTATCGCAACACTCAAAGTAACGAAGTGTGTCGCTGAGATTGGCATTTTCCAGCATTGTCACTTCCAGATATGCTTTTTTATAACGCCACGGCAACAGTTTTTGGGTGACCTCGTTCAAGCAGCGCCATATGGCTGTTCCGGAATCAGTAATTTTATCACTGTCTTTTTTATCATACAGCGCAGATGCTGCAGATTTCGGAGCAACTAATCCCCATATCCAATATATAATCGGGTTAAAGGGGATTGCCATTATGATAGTGGTTACCCCTACCAAAAGGCAATACATCAGGCAAGCGAAGCTTTCTAAAATCACATTTAGAACCATGCCGCAAATTTTTAAGGCTTTTGTGGCGGTAGCCTTTTTAATTGTTGTTTCCATCGTAATAATTTTTTGATGGTTGCCTCAATGTTCCGGTTGAAGTAAATAAATTATTTGTCTCGGGAACACTTGATTTGTACAAGCAAGACAAAGGCTATGTCAGAAAAATTATGTTCAGCTTTGTTAGACACTTTATTGAGAGAACTCAAAAAAACACCTAATTTTTTCCTAATAATAACTATAATTCTTAAATAACCAATTATGATTGTAGCATATTTCGGAATATTTTGTCAATATTTTGTATGACGTTGCAGGCGGGCGTATGTTGCTTGTGTTTGTCCGGTAAAAAACAACCTCCGTTTTGCGATATAACGGAGGTTTGTTTTTCCAACGATGATAGTTTAGAGTTTGTTTTTTGCCGTGGTATGTTTTTTTTCAACGGTAATTGAAATTTCGGAGAACAATTCAGGAATGATGTCGAAAGCTCCTTGGTAAACGTCCCGGCTTTGCAATTTCTGGTTCATCCTGATTTTGTCATAGAATGTTTTATCAACCGGCAATTCAAAAATGATGGCGTTACGCGCGTTTTTGAGGTTCAGCGAAAAAGTATCATATTTTTGGCTGCGAAATCGTACCATATACCAGTGGTTGCCGGCGGTTTCCGGTGTATCGTCTAACTTTTGTGTTCTTTTGTTCACAACTTGTATTCTAAAGGTTTTGAAAAAAGAAGGAAAAAACGAAAATGCGCTTTTGTAGACATCGTTGTTTTGCAAGATGTCTCCGACTTTAAGCGAAGCATAAATGTCTTTGTCAAGCGGCAGTTCAAGACTGACAGCATTGCGTTCGTTTTTCAGGTTAAACAGAGAAAGGTTGTCTACTTTCCAAATTTTCAGCTCTACATAATAGAGGTTTTTTGCTGCAGAAGACAGAGTGCAGCACATCAGCAGTAAAATCAGAAATTGTTTCATAATAAAAAAATTTAAAAATTATACGTATAGTAATTGCAAATTTTGCCTGATATTAGCCGATTTGCAACAAAATGCAACCGTTTCTTTGGGGTGGTTTTTAAAATAAAAAACAGCCCCGACGGGGGCTGTTGAGGGGGGGGGAGGCTGCGTTATTTCAACATTGCACGCAGGAACCACAGGTTTTTCGAGTAAGATGCCAAATAGTCTTCAAACATATTGGCAACTGCGAAATCGTCTTTTTCTGCAGCTTCGTCACGGATTTCCTTCGCAAGAGCCGCCATTGTCTTCATATCGGCGTCAACAATCTTGAGGACTTCGTCCGGGGTAAAGTCTTTGGCTTCGATTTCACTGAGGGTTGCCTGTTGCAGGTAGTCAGACATCTTGACCAGAGGCATATTGTTCTGCATTTTCTGAATTTCGGCGACAGCGTCAAACTGCTCAAAAACTTCATCGTAAAGTTTTTCGGTGAATTCGTGTATTTGAACAAAAGTTCTGCCGGTGACATTCCAGTGGAGGTTGTGGAGCTTTACGTTCCAGAGGGCAAGGTTGGAGAGATAGACGTTGAGTTTATTCATTGCAGTTTCCTTTCTTTATGATTAACTGTTGTTATATTAGCAGATAAATTTATAAGGTAAAGATAAAAATGATAATTATTATTATTTTTCTTCATAGTCTTTATAAAATATATAAAATTTGTTTAAAAATTAAAAAAATTTGGAGTAGTGGGCATAAAAATAACCGGCAAAATGGGATGCCGGTTATCTTTTTAGTGGTGACGCTATCTTTCCCACATAACATCGTCTTCATCGTCCAACAGAAATTCGCGTTTTTCGTTATCACGGTCATTGGTTCTGACAGATGAGAAATTTGTTTTTTTAGGGGAAAGCGCTGCTTCGTTTTTTTTCGTTGCCATACCGATGCCGAAAATGTGTTCGGTCGTGGCATATCTTTGCAGATTACGAAGAGCTGCGTTTTTCATCATTTTAATGGAAATCATAATAGTTTCAGGATTATTTTATGAGGGCACGTCTCCTTCAGCGTTTCCTGTTCCTCATTAATTATATGAATAAAAATACTGATTTTGCTCAGAATTCTAACAGAAAACCGGAGGTATGCAAGCGGTAATATCAGAGACTTTACCATTCCCATTGATATTTTTTTAAATCGACGTGTTGTTCGTCTTTAAAGCCGACGCCTTCTCGCGCAAGCAGATATTTTTGTTCGTCCCAACCGGGCACCAGCCGGCCGCAGTGGTTGACAATGCGGTGGCAGGGATAATCTCCGTAGTATTGCGCCCGTCGTAAGACCAAGCCGATCAGCCGGGAGTTCTGATGCCGGCCGATTAGTCTTGCGATTTGTCCGTAGGTGGCGACTTTGCCCTCAGGGACTTCTTCCACCACTGATAAAATTTCATAAGCCAAGTCGTCATCCAATACCCGTTTCATTGCAGTTCTCCGTCGGAAGCATTGTCGTTGCAGAAAAATTATGTTTTGCGGCTATTCTAGTAATAACCGGGAAAAAAGCAAGTGCTGATGCGGCCGGCAGGCTGGTTTTAGTCTTCAAAAACCGGAGAAAGGGTTTGAATGCGGTCAATTGTAAAAGTCCGCTGTTCCTGCCGCTGCGTGCAGAAAGCGAGAAGATTGCCGTTGCGGATATGAAGCGGAACAATTATTCTGCGGGAAGTTTTGCCATCGGCTTTGAGATAGGTAATATCGAGTTTTTGGCGTTGGGGAATGGCCCTCAGCAGCATTTGCAGTTTGTTTTCATCGGAAAGCGGGGTGCCGGGGCAGCAGCGGTTCATAAATTCGGTAATCCGCCAATCGGTAAAAATGTGTTCTTTTCGCAAGGGCTTTTTGAGGCTGATGCCCTCAAACGAAGTGCAGCGGCTGAGGGCGACATAGAGTTGTCCGGTGGCAAACGTGCCCCGGCCGACATCGATTTCGATGTTGTCAAACGTTTTGCCCTGGCTTTTGTGAATTGTTACGGCCCAGGCCAGCCGCAACGGGTATTGGGTGAAGGAGCCGACAACCTCGGAAATGATTTCCTTGCCTTGCAAGGTGTATTTGAATACTTCCCAGGTGTAAGGAAAGACATCTACCAGCCGCTGATTTTCATGCAGGCGTATTCGCAGGTATTTGACCTTGTTTTCTTCGGTGAGCCGGATGTCTTCTATGTGTCCGACACTGCCGTTAACCCAGCGATTTTTGGAATCATTGTTCAGAAACATAACCTGAGCGCCGGCTTTGAATTCGAGCTTTTCGGCGGCAGGATAAAACTCGGCCGAAAAATTGCCGTCAATTACCGCTTGCGAGATATGGAGCCTTCCTTCAAGGGCTTCCAGTTCGCGGGAGTTGATGCTGTCGGATAGGTTGTTGGTCGTGGTCAGACTGATGCAAAAATTTTCGTAACGGTTTTCTGCTTTTGTCGCATTGAGGCGGGAGTTGAGCAAAGTTACGTCGGCATCCGTGATGCTGTTGCTGCGAATCCGGCTCAGGAGTTCAATAAAATCATGGTCCGACTGGCGGTATATTTTGGTCAGTTCCACGACTTCCGGCGCCAGGTGCCGAAAAGCCCGGGCGCTGAAAAAGTAGGGTGACGCGTAATTTTTTTCAAAAAAGCTTTGTTCTTGAGCGGAAATGACCGGCGGCAGCTGATACAGGTCTCCGACAAAGACCATTTGTACACCGCCGAAAGGCTTTTGAGGTTCAGGACCGTAAATTTGCAAAAAGGCGTCGATGCAGTCCAGAATGTCGGCACGCAGCATCGAAACTTCGTCAATTACCAGGGTTTGCAATCTTTGATAAATTCTTTTGGCTCGCGGCGTGATTTGAAATGACGTGATTTTTTCAACACTGACGTTTATCGGAAAACTAAAAAAGCGATGGATGGTTTGGCCGTGTACGTTCAAAGCGGCGACGCCGGTCGGTGCAAGGACAACCAGATTTTTAGAACTGTTGCGGCAGCAGTAGTCGAGCAGCGTTGATTTTCCGGCGCCGGCTTTTCCGGTTATGAAAAGGGGGCGGGAGGTATTTTCAATAATGTCGAAGGCTTTTTGAAAGCCGGGATTAATGTCTAATTGTCGGGGCATTGGTTTTCTGGTTGTAAATTAATGAATTGATGATAACATAACTGCAGTTTCTAACAAGGAGAAAATGATGAATATGCAATCCGACGACGAGCGGTTTATGACGATTGAGATGACTTTGGCCAATCATGAAAAAATGCTGGACGAACTGAATCAGGTGATTATTGAGCAGGGACGGCAGATTGAACGGCTGAGCAAGCAGAACCAGTATCTGCTCAATCTGGTCGAGGCGGAGACGGTCAAGCCCCAAAGCGAAGAGACCCCGCCGCCGCATTATTAGCGGGAGCGCACTTGTCTCCTGCGGGAGAAATCACTATATAGACAATGTAACTGCCGGGAGAGGAGGCAAAATGGATTTAGATGCTTTATATAAATTAACACACGGGCTGTATGTGTTAGGCGCGCGCGATGAGAACCGTTTTGCGGGAAGCATTGTCGATGCAGTCATGCAAGTTGCCAACAAACCGGTCGCCATTGCTTTGTCCTGCTCCAACGGCAGTTACACCAAACAATGTATTGAAAAAGACGGCGTATTTTCATTGTCGGTATTGTGCAAGAACGTCTCTCCTTTTGTGGTGGCTAATTTTGGCTTTCAATCCAGCCGCAATGTTGACAAGTGGAAAAATGTCGAATATTTTGAAGAAGAAGGTTTGCCTTTTCTAAAGGATAATTTGGCAATATTTCGCTGTCGGGTTTTGCACAAATTTCCGCTGGAAAGCAATACGCTTTTCGTAGCGGAGGTTCAAAGTGCCGCTGCCGCGCATCGTCCGGATGAGCCTCTCACTTATTTGGATTATCGTTCTTATTTCAAGAATGACGTGATGAAAAGCTTTGAGAATTTTATAAAAACACAGAAAGGAAAAGAAATGTCTGATACTGAAGGAAAAAAATGGGTATGCACCGTTTGCGGTTATGTTTATGACGGCGAAGTTCCGTTTGAAGATTTGCCCGAAGACTGGGTATGTCCGTTGTGCGGCGTGGGCAAAGAGTTGTTTGAGCTTCAGGAAGTTTAAATAAGCAGAAAAAAACCGGGAAACATTCCCGGTTTTTTAGTATTTGCGCGGTTTGATGCCTTTGGTTAACAAACCAATCATAACCCCGAGCATCAGATAACTGGTAATGCATTCGAAAGAGACAAAAACGCGGGCGATTGTCGTTTGCGGGATAGTGTCGCCGTATCCGACCGTCGTCATTGTTATGGCGCTGAAATAAACGGCGTCAACCACTCCCGCAATTCCCTGATTAAAATTGAAGGCTTCCGGCAAACCGGCAGCCCGGCAGAGTTCGTTTAAGGAAAGGTTTATTACCGCAAAGGAAATAATCAGCGAGATGAAAAAGTTGAAAAAGCTTCCGACATCGGCAACCGAGGGCAGTTTTCCCGGGGCCAGCAGTCCGGAAAGTTTGTTAATGAAACTTCGTATTTTGGCGACGGAAAAATAAATGACGGCGAGCGTTACCAGATAAGTCGTCCAAACGGAAAAACTAATCAGATACCCGCAATAACCGGCCAGGAAGGCTACGAACAGAAGTTTGCTCTTGTCTTCGGTGTAGTAAAGGGAGGTGTAGCGCCTGTAGGAAAAATAGTGGTTGAGCAGAAGCATTACGGCACCGGTCAGAAAACCGTTGAAGGCAGGAATAAAGGTAAGACGGTAGAGGCCGCTCTGATCGTAGGCGGCGACGGTTTCCGGAAGATAGTGATAGAGTCCGAGGAGGCAAAAGCTGACAAACAGACTGATGTTGAAGTCTTTTGCAAAGACGTGTCGTAAGGAAAGCGGCATCAGGTTTTTCATCTTAATCCTCCACGAATCCGTTGTAATTCCAGTTATGGCCCCGATAGGTCAGATGCATGACCGAACCGTTAGGAATGTCGTATTTTCTGATTCCGAGGCTGAGCAGCGTTTGCGAAATGGTAATGCCGTGACCGGAGACGCCGATGCAGATATAGTCGGTTTCTTCGGCATAGTGGTTTAAAACTTCCAGTATCCGCTGCCGGACTTCGGCTTTGGTTTCTCCGTTTTCGAAACGGGTTGTGGTGTCTTCCAGTCTGCAGTCGCGCCACTTGAGGTAAATGTCTTTGTATTTTTTTTCTACCTCGGAAATATGCATACCTTCGACAATTCCCATATTTACTTCTTTGAGGCGGTCATCAAAGACGATGGGCGCCTTGACGTATGACGCTACGATTGCGGCGGTCTGGCGTGCCCGTTTCATCGGGCTGCTGACGATGATTTCAATGTTTTTGTTTTGCAGTTTGCGGCCGGCCCGGCGGGCCTGAGCACGGCCTTTTTCGGTCAGTTCTCCGTCAAAGGTTTGTCCCTGAATGCGTCCGCTGACGTTCAGAGGACATTCTCCGTGACGGAAAATATAGAAATTTTTAGGTGTTTTTGGCATTCTGGTGTCTCCTTCGGGACGGGGTTTCCAAATGCAGACGCCGAGCCAGAGCCGGCAGCGTTTTACCCTGGAACAAGACCGAGATGATAACCAGGAAGAAGATTAGATTGAAGATGTAGGGGGCATCCGGGATTTTGGCCATCAACGGATAAGTGGCCAGGATAATCGGAACGGCACCTTTGAAACCGGCCCAGCTGATTAAAGTCTGTTCGGAATAGGTGAAATTGCTTTTGAACAGGCAGATAAACACGGCAAGCGGACGGGCGATGAACATCAGCAGCATTGTGCAGGCCACGCCCACGGGGACGACGGCTATCAGTTCGTGAGGATTGACCAGCAGGCCTAAAATCAGGAACATTCCGATTTGCATTATCCAGGCCAGCGAATCGCAGAAGCGGATGAGGTGACGGCGGAACATAAAAACATTGTTGCCGATGATGATGCCTGAGATGTAAACCGCCAAAATTCCGCTGCCGCCGGACAGCTGGGTCAGGCTGTAAATCAGAAAGACGATACTGATGCCATAGACGGGATAAAGTCCGGGATAAGGCAAGTGCGATTTTTGCAGGATGTGTACGGCGATACGTCCCAATGCCATGCCGAAAATAATGCCGACGGACATTTGGCGGACGAAAAACGAGCCTAACTCGCCCACCTGCATTTCCGGCTGAGTCAGGTAAGCCAGAGCTGCCATGGAAAGGAAAACGGCCATCGGGTCGTTGCTGGCAGATTCAAATTCGAGCAGAGATTTCAGTTTAGGCGAGATTCTGATTTTTGAGGTCCGCATGGCAGCGAATACCGCCGGGGCATCGGTCGAAGAAACGATGACGCTGAGCAGCAGGGAAATTTCCAACGGCAGCCGGAGCAGATAATACGCCGGCAGGAACAAAAACAGCGCGGTCAGAAAAACGCCGACGGTTGCCAGAAGCGTTCCGCGGAAAAGTTCGTTGCGGACGGAATTCCAGTTGGTGAGCAGACCTCCGTTGAACAAAATGAACATGAGGGCAATGGTGCCGATGTAGTTTGTCAAACGCGAATCCTGAAAGTTTATGCCGCCGGGGCCGTCGATGCCGGCCATCATTCCCAAAGCCAAAAAAAGCAGCAGCGAAGGAATGCCAAAGCGGTCAGAAAGCTTGTTGGCAAAGACGCATAAGAGCAGCAAAAACCCGGTGACGGCAATGTAAATATCAATATTCATTCGTTTTCCCAAAATAAACGGCAGGTTTAATATAATTGCAGCAAGCCGTTCTTCCAGTAGGCTGAATGTTTTGCGGCTTGAAAATATCTTTGCCGCGAATATATCAGGATTTAGTTGTCATATGGTTAATTTAGGAGACAAATAATGGATGCCGAAGTTGATATTGAACTTAACAAGATGCCGTTAATTGGCGATGACGCTCCGTCTTTCAGCGCAGATACGACGATGGGCAAAATAAGTTTTCCGGACGATTTCAAGGGAAAATGGGTGGTTTTGTTTTCTCATCCTGCCGATTTTACACCGGTTTGCACATCCGAAGTGGCGACCTTTGCCGCGTTGGCGGATGACTTTGCAAAGCTGAATACGGCGCTGCTGGGATTGTCGGTGGACAGCGTCAGTTCGCATTTGGCGTGGATAAAAAATATTCAGGAACGTATTCGTTTTAACGATTATTCCGGGCAGCAAATCAGTTTTCCGATTATTGCCGACATGAAAATGGAAGTGGCAAAAAAGTACGGGATGATTCAGCCGCATGCAAGCGATACCAAAGCGGTGCGCGCCGTGTTTGTCGTCGACCCGAAAGGCAAAATCCGGGCTATTCTTTACTATCCGTTGTCTACCGGGCGCAACTTTGAAGAAATAAAGCGTTTACTGGAAGCTTTGCAGACGACCGATAAATACGGGGTTGCCACTCCGGCGAACTGGAAACCGGGAGAAAGCGTTTTGGCCGGGGCGCCGTCCGACAGCCAGGCGATGTACGAGCGGATTGAAAAGACGCCGGCAGAACTGTACTGTCAGGATTGGTTCTTTTGTACCAAGGATGCACCGCTGGCTTAATTTCAGGTGGCTTTGGGCAGTTCGTTCCAAGAGGTGGTAAAATTGGGGCTTTTGAATTCCCTTTTGAGGTATGATTTGGCTTTGGGCGTCTGGGCGGCAAAAAAAATGGTTTTACGGCCGTGTTTGCGATTGATTTCATCGAAAGTTTGCATCAGAGCGTGTCCCCGCTCAATGCGACGACGGTCAACCAGCCAGTTTTGCTGTCCGGAATTCGCCGTTTCCAGGCCAACCAAGGTTACGCCGGCTCTTTTATACCAGCAGTCTGGTCTGTAGATGGCGTCTAATCCCCGTTTCATTGCGTTCATAAAGTCTGCGGTGTTGTCCGAGGGCTGATCCAGACTGATGAAACGGGCATTGTCGTAACGGGGACGATTGGGGTTGAAACGGTTGCTGTGAAGTTCGGTCCAGATGCCGTTGGCTAGGGCCTGTTGCCGACGCAGCCGCAAACAGGCACAGTCCACGAACTCGGCGAGATTTTGTTTAAGTTGGTCGTAGTTTTGAATCTCGACTTCAAAGCTTCCCGATGAAATCAGGGATTTGGCCATTTCCGGCGGCTCTATGTCCAAGCAGGGCGTTTGATTTAGTTCCAGCACCGTTTTTTCCAGGGGGAGGCCGAAAGCGGTACGAATCATTTTCAGCGGGGCGTGCGCCAGTTCCTGACCGTTAAATATTCCGAGGCAACGCAGCCGGGAGGCGAGACGTCTTCCCACTCCCCAGATATCCTGAATGTCTGTTGCCGCGAGAGTTTCCGAAAGCAGCGGTTCGGTTGTAAGCTGGCAGAGCTTGAAGTTTTTTTTGGCGGTTTTGCTGGCTATTTTGCATAAGGTTTTGGTTTTTGCGATGCCTATGGATACCGGAATGCCAATCTGATTCAGGATATCCTGCCGGAGATTGGAGGCAAGCGTGAAAAAATTGTTGCGGTCAGAAACTTTGACAAAGGCTTCGTCGATAGAGTAGGTTTCGATTTCTCCAAAACGGAAGTGCAGCAAAGCCATTACCCGGCGGGAAATATCGGCGTAAAGTTCATAGTTGGAGGAGAGGGCAATGCCGTTGTTGCGTTTGAAAAAGTTTTCGATTTTGAAAAACGGGCAACACATCGGAATGTCAAGCGCTTTTGCTTCGTAGGAGCGGGAAACGACGCAGCCGTCGTTGTTGGAAAGCACAACAACGGGACGGTTTTTCAGTTTGGGCTGAAAAATACGTTCGCAAGACACAAAAAAATTGTCGCAGTCAATCAACATAAACATTATGACAGCTGCCTGATAACGGAAGTTACTACGCCCCAGACGCCGCAGGCGATGCCGGTTGCGGGACGGGAGACGTATCGTACGACCCGGAATTCTCCTCCGGTTTCGGCAACGACAAACTTTCCCGGGCGGGGCGGACAACTGCGGTCGATTACCAGAATGTCGCCTTTTTTGATTCCTTCGGCAAGGAGGCGGTCGGTGTCCATACGCAGAAAATAAGTTGACACGGGGTGGGGGGCGAGCAGACGGTTGAGATCCAGTTTGGGCTCAACATAATCGGCAGCGGGAGAACCAAAACTCATATCAGAAGACTCCTAAATGTTCTTGTTTTGTTCTGATATTAAGACCGCAGAATTTTAATTGCAACAGAATTATAGTTGTAGAATTTTGAAAAAGGTGTTTTTATGATACAAAACTAATTTTGAGGAGGAATGCAATGCAGAAAATTATTCCGGCGCCTTTGAAAAAAGGTGATGAAATCAGAGTGGTCGCACCGTCGAGAGGAATTAAAATCATCGGTGCCGACAGTCGTGAAACGGCGCTGAAACGCTTTGGCGAGATGGGACTTAAAGTGACTTTCGGCAAACATATGACGGATGACAACTGGGATATGATGGGGACGTCTTCCATCGCTGACCGGGTTGAGGATATTCACGAGGCTTTTGCCAATCCTGAAGTAAAAGCGATTTTTACGATTATCGGCGGTTTCAACTCCAATCAGCTGCTTCCGTTTCTGGATTATGAACTGATTAGAAAGAATCCTAAAATTTTTTGCGGCTTTTCCGATATTACCGCATTATTGAACGGCATTTACGCACAAACCGGGTTGGTGACGTTTTCCGGGCCGCATTACAGCTCTTTCGGAATGGCCCGGGGGTTTGACTATACGCTGGAACACGTCCGGAATATGCTCTGCGGCAAAGGCGGCTATGTTGTTGAACCGTCAAAGGAGTGGAGCGACGATTTGTGGTTTATTGACCAGAACAAGCGAGACTTTATTGCCAATAAAGGGTATTGGACAATCCATAAGGGCGAAGCCGAAGGTACGATTATCGGCGGCAATCTGGGAACGTTTGACTTGCTGCTGGGATCGCCTTATCGTCCGGCATTTAAAAAGAATACCATATTGTTTGTTGAAAATTGTTTTGGTTCGGCCGGAGATGATACGACTTTTTTAAGAGAGCTGCAGGCTTTGGCCTATCAGCCTGATTTTATCAACGTCAAGGCGGTCGTTATCGGACGGTTTCAAAAAGCATCGGAAATTTCCCGCGAAAAGTTGGAGTATATCATTAATTCCATTCCCCAATTAAAGGAACTTCCGGTGATTGCCAATGTTGATTTCGGCCATACAACGCCGATGTTGACACTGCCGATAGGCGGTCGTTGCGAGATTACGTCTGACGGGATACAAGTGCAAATTTAGCGGATGTTCTGAAATGTATGCGATAAAAAAAGACGTGACGTCTCCGCCACCACGGCTGACGTTTTTTTAGATAATCGGGCACCCAATAAATGCCTGCGACTTTAAAATCGGAAACGGAAGCAAACGGCTGCGGCGTTAATGATATTGGTGTGAAATGTGGGTTTACGGCAAGCTCGTCGGAAACAAAGAGTACAGTGACGAATAAAAACATCGACACTGCAGATAAAATAAAGAATTTTACATACTTCATGACCGTCATCCTTGCTGTAATAAAAAACAAAGTCGTTTGCTTTAATTTCTATTTTAACAAAGATTGCGAGCAAAATAAGAGACTAATTGCACGGCATGGACGGAAAAATTTTTGACGGCGGCATAATTTGGGATTAAAAGTATAAAAAACGTTATGAGGGAGAGTATTTATGCCGGATTTTGAAATCGAGAGCAGCATTAACAAAACGGTTGCCGGAATTGACGAGGCCGGACGAGGCCCTTGGGCCGGTCCGGTAGTTGCGGGAGCCGTGATTATCAAAGACCGTCATTTGGATGCATTTTTGCTGGAAGGGCTGGATGATTCCAAAAAGTTGTCGGCAAAAAAACGTGAGGCCTTATATGAAAAGCTGTTTGAGGCGGAGTCCCGCAGTCAGGTTGTTATCGGCATTGGTCAGGCAAGTGCCGAAGAAATTGATGCACTTAACATCTTACAGGCGACTTTTTTGGCAATGCGGCGAGCTGTCGAAGCGCTGAAAGAACAACCGGAAGCGGCAATTATCGACGGTAATCAGAATCCTAAAAGTTTTGTTTGTCCGAGCAAAACCGTGGTTAAAGGCGACGCAAAATCAATGTCGATTTCGGCGGCTTCGATTGTTGCCAAGGTTTATCGTGACCGTCTGATGGCAAAATTGGCGCTGAAATATCCGTTTTATGCCTTTGAAAAAAATGCCGGGTACGGAACCAAAGCGCATATTGAAGGCCTGAAACAGTACGGCATAACGCCCGAACACCGCAAGTCATATCGTCCCATTCAGGAAATTATGATGCAGAAAGCCGGTTAGTCTTGCATTGACAAATGTCCTATTTTGTCTATAATAGCTTAAATTTTCTGAGATTATTTGTTTTTTATAATTAAAATTTACGGATTATGGGACATCTTAGTTTATCTGAAATTGCGGTACAGTTTGTTAATACGGAACTTATCGCGCGGTGTTATAACCACATTTTTACATGGCGCGGTTATGCCGCTCGTTTTCAAGAAGAGGTTGACCAATCGGAAGCTTTGCTGAAGACTTGCCAACCCGGAGAATGGATGCAGACTTTCAGCCGGCTGCGAAAGCGCGGTGATTTGAAAGCGATGCAGGAGTTTTTGAAAGAAGACTTTTTAAGGCATGTTCAATTGATGACGAATGCCTGCCGGCAGTTGAGAGAGCGCCGCAAGGTGCTTGACATTTTTGCCTTTAACAAGGCTGTCAATCAGATGCTTTCGCTTTGTTCGTTTTTTTCTCTGCCGGAGGAAACGCTCAATGCGTTTTATGTTGCGGTGTCAGAGGTGTTGGATTTGTATCCGGACAACGGGTATGATCCCGATGCCGATGATTTTTATGAAGAGCGGGTTCTGGACGGAAGCGTTGTTTACGGTGACAGGGAAATCGGTCTGCGTGAAAAGCAAGTGGTTGCCGAACAGAATATGTTAATTAAAAAAACTTACATGTATGGGTAACGGTTTGTTTGCAGAAAAGCTGCGGGAGTTTCTGGTCTTGGGAAACTTTTGCCGTGAGTGTGACGTGATAGCCCAGTTTGGGGGCGGAAAATCGGAATGTACGTGGTTTGAACGTTTGGAGGCTTTTTCTCTCTGGGGACGCGAAAGAGAAGCAGGAATTATCCATTGGGGAATTTCCGGTAACAGAAAACAGCAGCAGGAATATCTTGAGATAAAGAGAACCTTGCTGGGCGAGCTGGAGGAATTGACGGTAGAGGCCGATAAGGCAGGATGTTTTTATGAGAACATCCGGTTTTGGCTGGAGGTTTACGTGTTGATTTATGGCAATGCCGCTTCCAATCGCGATGCGCTGCTGCCTTTTATTATCGAGAAGGTGAACGATTATGGCGTTTTGAAACGATTGCAGCGAATGTTTGCCGATAATCAAAGCTATGCATCCGAGATTAAAATCGGAGAAAAAATTTCCCGGATGCGCAATGTTCATCCGTAAGAAAAATTATTTTGCTCAAAAAGCCGCGGTACTTCAAAGTGCTACGGCTTTTTGCTTTTTTGAGGCGGAATTTTTGAATCTTGTTAATAAATTTATAACCAAATATCTACCATACTAGGCCTATTGAATTTTACTCTTGCAATTTTATGGTTGATGATATGAGCAGAATGCAGACAAAGAAAGTGCTTAATACGATTATTAACGATGATTGTATTAAAGTGATGAACCAGATGGAAGAAAATTCGGTTGATCTGATTTTTGCCGATCCTCCGTATAATCTGCAGTTGGGCGATGCATTGACCCGTCCGGACAACAGCAATGTTTCCGGCGTTTATGAAGAGTGGGACAGTTTTGAAAGCCTGGCCGCTTATGACGAATATACCCGCAAATGGATGGCTGCGGCCCGCCGTATTTTGAAAGACGACGGCGCTATCTGGGTTATCGGCTCCTATCATAACATTTTCCGCGTTGGCTATATTTTGCAGGATTTGGGTTTCTGGATATTAAACGACATTATCTGGAACAAGACCAATCCGATGCCGAACTTTAAGGGAACACGATTTACCAATGCTCATGAAACCCTGATTTGGGCCTGCAAAAATCCCAATTCCAAATATACTTTCAATTATGAGGCGATGAAAGCCCTTAATGAAGATACCCAGATGCGCAGCGACTGGTCTATTCCGTTGTGCACAGGCAAAGAGCGCCTTAAGGCGGACAACGGCGAAAAACTGCATCCGACCCAGAAACCGGAAGGTTTGCTTTATCGGGTAATTATGGCTTCAACCAAAGTCGGCGACGTTATTGTGGATCCGTTTTTCGGAACCGGTACGACCGGAGCCGTGGCTAAGAAGCTGGGACGCAATTTTATCGGTATTGAAAAAGACGCTTCTTACGTTGCGGGTGCACAAGCCCGGATTGACGCGGTGGAAGTGGTCGGCAATGAGATTTGTCTGGAATACAGTTCTAAAAAGCGCCAGCCGCGTATTCCTTTCGGCAATGTTGTCGAGCGCGGCTTGCTGGCTCCGGGAGACATCCTTTATGACGCCGGACGCAAACATTGCGCCGTGGTTCGTTCCGACGGAACGGTTAAGAGCGAGCTGATGGAAGGGTCAATCCATCAGGTCGGTGCGGCTGCTCAGAATACCTCTGCCTGCAACGGGTGGGTGTATTGGCATTTTGAGAACGAGAAAAAAGAGCTGGTCAGCATAGACGAGCTGAGGACACAGGTTCGGATAGAGCTTTACGGCGAATAAGTTTCGTTTGGTTTTCGTTTTGCCAAAGATGCGGCGAGGGTGCGTTTTCGTACAGTTGTCGTCTCCGGCATCTAATCTTCAATAAAAATTTCTTCCGGCTGAAAAAAATATTGTATCGGTGCCGTTTATGGGTTATATTCGCTGCAATTAGAATATTTTTAGAGCAGATTGAATAAAATAAATGCAAAAATGGCATCAAAAAGTAAAAAGCAAGCCGCCGGCTAAATTATCACAGCCATCTGCCCAACAAAGCCAGGCTCCGAATTATGCCGCTATTGACTTAGGCACCAATTCCTGCCGGTTGGTTATTGCGACTCCGACCCCGACGTCTTTCAGAATTGTTGAGACTTTTTCGAAGATTACCCGTCTGGGGGAAGGTATTATAAACAACAACGAACTTTCGCGTGCAGCGGTCAAACGTACCGTCGGCGCGCTTAAGGTATGTTCCGGGGTGTTGGCCGAGTATGCTCCGATTGTGAAGTCTCGCTATGTGGCGACGGCGGCCTGCCGGCGGGCGGTTAACTGTCAGCAGTTTCTTGATTTGGTGAAAAAAGAAACCGGTCTTAATATCGAAATCATTTCTTCCAAAGAAGAATCCCGTTTGGCGGTTGTCGGCTGTATTCCGTTGCTGAGCCGTAACATCAAGCGGGCGTTGGTGTTTGACATCGGCGGCGGTTCTACGGAAATTTCTCTGGCACGGACGACCAACAGCGGCAATACTTTTATTGAGGGCTTTGTCTCGCTTCCTTATGGGGTGGTTACGATTTCCGAAGCTTTTCCCCAGCAGGAAATGACGGATTTGGCTTATGACACGATTATCGAGCGGACGCATAAGATATTGGCTGACTTTGAGAACAAGTATAAAATTCGGGAAGCGATTGCCAATCAGGAGATTCAGATTATCGGTACTTCCGGCACCGTAACGGTTTTGGGCGCCGTTCATTTGAACCTGCCGCGTTACAACCGCTCGGCGGTAGACGGCATTTCGATTACCAAGCAGGATATTGACCGGGCAATTGCCAAAATTAAACGTTTGGGCGACGAGGGGCGTAAGAAGCACCCCTGTATCGGCGTGCAGAAAGCCGATTTGACCATGGCCGGCTGCGCCATTATCGAAGCGCTGTGTTCATTTTGGCCGATAGCGGAGATTACGGTGGCGGACCGGGGTATTCGCGAGGGTATTCTGCTGGATATGATGCATTCGACCAAGAAACCTTTTCGCAGAAAAAAACGCAAGAATCGCCATCCTTTTAACCGTAATCGCAGCGCGGTACACAACAGTTTTAACAATGAGCAGATAAAAGGGGCAGCAAATGAGTAGCGATAAATGTTACGCCGCAATTGATCTGGGCACCAACTCCTGCCGATTGTTAATTTGCAATCAGGACGGAAAGGAACTCTGCAAGGAGACGGTGTCTACCCGCCTGGGGGAAGGGATGTATAAGAACATGGCGTTTACGTCCGAAGCGATTGAACGCGGGGTTAAGTGTTTTTATGATTTTAAGCAGATTATGGACCGTTACAATATCGTCAAATGCCGGGCGATTGCCACGGCCAGCTGCCGGATGGCGGCAAACGGCGAAGAGTTTATCCGCAAAGTTTACGGGGAGTCGATGATACGGCTGGAGGTGATTGACGCTTATGAGGAGGCCCGGTTAAATCTCAAAGGGGCACTCAGCCATGTTCAGGGAAAAACGAAATATGTGGTTTTGTTTGACATGGGCGGCGGTTCTACCGAAATAACCCTGGCAACCAACACGTCCAATCCGCAGATTTTGCATACGGTTTCTATTCCGTGGGGAGCGCGTAATTCTTCAGAAGCTTTTGAACTGGTGGAATATACGCCGGAAAATGCCGGTAAACTGGCACGGGAAATCAAGTCTTACGTTGACGCTTTTGTCCGCAATTCGGCATTGGACAATTATCATGAGGAAATTTGCTGGGTGGCAACCTCAAGCATGGCATTGCGTTTAATCTCGATGATAAATGATTTTGGAATGTATGACCGCGATAAGGCCGACGGTTTGGTTATGAGCAAGGAGGAAATGGACGAGGCAATCGGCCGCGTTCTTGCCATGAGCCGGGCTGAGATGGCCGACAACCCTTATATCGGCGACAAACGTTCTTATATTTTTATTGCCGGCTGCATTATTTATAAAACGATTTGCGACGGATTACGGCTTGACAAAGTGGTCGCTTCGTTGAAAACGGCCAAAGACGGCATTGTGGCAGAGTTGATTGAAGGTGACATTAAAAATGGGTAAACTGACAAAATCGGCCAAAGAGATTACCGGGCGCCATAATCTTACGGTACGGGTCAAGACGGCCAAGTTTAAAAAGAAGTCTTCCAACCAGTGGCTGGCCCGCCAGTTAAACGATCCTTACGTAGCGGAGTCCAAACGCCAGGGGTATCGTTCGCGTGCTGCCTTTAAGCTGATTCAGCTGGATGAAAAATACAAGTTTTTAGGCAAAGGCAAAACGATTGTGGATTTGGGCTGTGCTCCCGGCGGATGGACGCAGGTGGCGGTTCAGCGCAACAAAGGAACCGGACAGGTTGTCGGCATTGACATATTGGAAACCGAGCCGGTTGCCGGAGCGACAATCATTCGCCAGGATTTTACCGAACCTGATGCGGCAGACAAACTTAAAGCTTTGCTGAAAGGCGAGGCGGACATTGTTATGAGCGATATGGCAGCCAATACGACGGGCCATCAGCAGACCGATCATCTTCGTACCATTAATCTGGTGGAGCTGGGATATGAGTTTGCCAAAGAAGTTTTGGCTCCGGGCGGAATTTTTATTGCCAAGGTTTTTCAGGGCGGCGCCGAGGGGACGTTGCTGGCCGACGTTAAAAAGAATTTTGCCAAAGTCGGGCATTTTAAGCCGGATGCCAGCCGGAAAGAATCGCCGGAGACTTATCTGGTGGCTCAGGGATATCGGGGCAAGAGCAATTCTTCCGACAATTAAGATGCGTTTGGGACGGTGCGGCAAGGGGGGATTGGCTTATGATAGAGGCAGGGCAGGTTTATCGCCACTACAAAGGGCATATTTACCGTGTTGTCGGTGTTGCCAAACATTCCGAAACTTTGGAGGCGCCGGTGGTTTATTCCCGGGCGGACGGCGAACCTGATTTATGGGTACGGCCGGCGGTTATGTTTGCAGAAACTCTCGCGGACGGAAGACCGCGTTTTGAATTGTTGCAGGAATCCGATTTAAAATAAAATTTGACTTTTCTCTTAGTTCTCCATAGTATGCGTTCATCAAAAAACAATTATTAACTCGTACTATGATGTATAAACAAAGACCATGCTTTATCAAGTCCGTTGAGGCAACTGTCGACTATGTAGACATTGACGACAGTTTATTGAATGGCGAAAAGGTTATTTCGAGCCGGCTTATCCGCAAAATCTGTGAAGCACCGCTTACGGATGCCGGATATGCCCTGACGGAAATCAACCTTAAAAAGGCTTCCCTGCGTTTTGATTATGCTCTGGCTTATAACTCTATGGGGTATAAGATGAGCTTTTTACGCAAAAAACAACTCTTGTGGTTGTTGGAAGTAGAAGAAAAAGGGCTTCCCTATACGGCGGTTTACGTTCCGTTCGGCGAGCCGAGACTCTGGATTTTTCCCAAGGTGACGATAGAATTACAGGCTAAGTTCTGGTTTTCTCGTCTTCTGAGGGAAACGCACTCCCATCTGACGGCAGACATTCGCACCGTTTTTACCAATTATTTGGTAGCGTGCTGGAAAAAGCTGTGGCTGGTTTGCGGTTATGTTGAATATCAGGAAGCCGGGGAAAGCGCTTTGACAGACAGTCGGGGGCACAGTGTTGCGATGCAGCCGAAACAGTTTCGCTGGTATCTTTTTTAATTATTTCGTTAATGTCCTCCAAGAGCGGTTGCTTTTGGGGGATTTTTTTTATATGATGGTGCAAAACAATTTTTTAGGATTAAGTTATGCAGACAAGTGCGCGTTTTCAGGCCGTTTTGGATTTGGTGACAGCTGTCTTGGCCGATAAACAGCCGGCGGACGGCATTATCAACGAATATCTGCGGGCCCGGAAATATATTGGTTCAAAAGACCGACGTTTTATTACCGACTGGGTGTGGAAAATCGTGCGCAACCGTTTAAAATTTGAGTTTGAGGCCGGCAGCAAGGAGCCGCGAAAAGTATGGCTGGCCGCAATCAGAGAAGAAAATCTGAATGAAATTTTTGACGGCGGGCAATATGCGCCGGCTGCTTTGAATACTGAAGAATTAGCCTGGCTCAACGCGTTTTCTGATAAACCGTATCCGGAGTTTGTCGAGGCGGAATGTCCGCAATGGCTTTACGGCAGAATTAACGACATGGCGTTGTGTAAGGCGCTAAATCATCCGGCTCCCGCTGATTTTCGGGTTAATTTTAAAAATCGGGAAGATGTCGTCAGGCAGTTGGCGGGAGAGGGCATCGAAGCGGTTCCGACGCCGTACTCTCCTTATGGCATCCGGATTAACGAGCGTATCAGCCTGGGCAATTGCATCGCTTATCAGGAAGGGGCGATTGAGGTTCAGGACGAGGCGTCGCAGCTGGCGGCAATTTTGTGTGATGTCAAACCCGAGCATAAAATCATGGATTATTGTTGCGGCGCGGGAGGCAAGAGCCTGATGTTTGCGCATATTCTCAACAATCAGGGGCATATTCTTGCCCATGACGTCAATGTTCGCAGGCTGGAGGCTATCAAGCCGCGTTTGCAGCGTTTGGGCGTAAAAAACATTGAACTGACGGATTTGGTTGCGGACAGCGATCGGGATTTTGACCGTTTTGTCATTGATGCTCCTTGTACGGGAACGGGAACCTGGCGGCGGGCTCCGGACGGAAAGTTTCGCCTCAGCGAAGGCCTTTTGAAAGGAATCGTCAAAACCCAGCGCGAGATATTGGAGACCGGGGCGGTTAAAACCAAGGCCGGCGGTTGGTTGATTTATATCACCTGTTCCATTCTGGCCGAAGAAGACGAGCAGCAAATCGACAGTTTTTTGGCGGCTCATCCGGAATTTATGCCCGTCAATATGAAGGATTTGTGGGAAAAGAAAATCAACCAACCTTATCCTTATCATTCCGAGAAGTATCTTAAAACTTCGCCGTTGTCGACAGGGACGGACGGATTTTTCATCTCGGTTCTCGAAAAACTCGCGTAACGAACCGGCAATTGACTGCCGCTTGTCTTCTTGTCCGAATTTTTGAGAAAGTTCATTTGCAGTTTTGAGTTAAATCTCTTTGCCGTTTTGCCGGTAGATGTATGAAATGATTTCTGCAACGGCGGCAAAAGCTTCTACCGGGATTTCTTCGTTAATGTCAACCGCTTTTAGAACTTGAAGCAAATCGGCGTCCCGGTGGATTTCGATATCGTTGTCCAAGGCAATCTGAATAATCTTTTCGGCGACTTGTCCCTGTCCTTTGGCCAGAACTGTCGGGGCATTGTGTTTTTCCTTGTCATAACCGAGTGCAACCGCATAATCTGGGGAAAACCCCAAATCGGCATTGTCATTTGGCTGCTTTGAGTTATTATTGTCAACAGACATGGAAACCATCCTTTTAAGTGTCTTGTTACTACTCTAGAGCTTAAGATGGTGGTTGGCAAGAGCTTTTTAAATGGCACATATCTTGCATGTTCGTTATACGTGGGGACGTATAACTCAAACGGGGAAATTACAATGGATTTGAAAAACCTTTCAGTTTTCAGCATGGCTGAGCAGAATATGCAGTATTTGTCGGCGCGGGAGAAAGTTCTGGCCGGAAACATTGCTAATGCGAGTACGCCCGGGTATCTCCCTAAAGACATTGAAAAGCCTGACTTTGGCAATGATCTGGTTGCCAATATGCCTCTTAAGCTTACAAACTCCAAACATATGAGCGGAGCCAATTTTGGCAATAATCTTAAAGTTTATACGCCGGAACCGACTTCGGCCCTGACAATTGACGGTAACGGCGTCATCTTGGAAGAGCAAATGAACGAGGCGAGCAAAGCCAGCAGTGAATATAAGCGGATGATTACGATATACAACAAATACAAGTCGATGATTCAGCTGGCGAACACCAAAATCAGCGCATAAGGAGATTGAGAAATGGCCGGAAATTTATCTGTCAGTGCTGATATCGCAACCTCAGGAATGAGGGTTCAGGCCGAACGGCTGAAAGTTATTGCCCAAAATATGGCAAACGCCGACTCGATTTCGACGACTCCGGGAGGAGAACCTTATCGCCGTCAGGTGGTCAGCTTTCAAAATTATGTGGACAAGGAAACCGGGGCAGAAATGGTTCGGGTTGACAAGATTGTTCAGGACATGTCCCAGTTTGACAAGAAATATGACCCGCATCATCCGGGAGCAGACGCTCAGGGTTATGTGTCTTTGCCGAACGTTAACCCGCTGATTGAGATGATGGATATGAAAGAAGCTCAGCGGGCTTACGAGGCTAATATGAATATGATGAAAACCGCAAGGGATATGAATTCCAGCGTGTTGGACATTTTGAAATAGGTTTATAAAGGGGAACAAACGTGATCAACAATATTTCCAGTGCATTGGACGCTTATCAGCAGGCTTTGGGGCGGATTAACGCCGGTGCCGCAAAAATTGAAGGTACGGGTGCCAGTCAGGCGTCGTCGGGAGCCGGATTTGGCGATATGGTTAAGGCGGCCGTGGAAAATACGGTTGATTTGAATAAGTTTTCAGAGCAGATGACCGTTCAGGGAATTCAGGGTAAAGCGGATATTCAGGATGTTGTTCTGGCTGTATCCAATGCTGAAACGGCGTTAGAGACGGTTGTCGCGGTGCGGGATACTGCAATTAAAGCTTATAACACCATAATGTCTATGCCGATTTAATTTTTTGTCATTGAAAAAGCCCCGCTCAATTGAGCGGGGCTTTTGTTTGTTTTGCTAAACGCATTTATGGCAAACTGAGGTCAGTGGGCAGGATACCTCTTTTTTTCCTGAAGAACAAGGAAATGGAGCACCGCTTGCCCAGCAGATTGAATATCCCCAGTCGCGGCAAATGTCGACATTGCATTTTACATAGCAGCTGCCGTAAGGGCAGGTCGAATAAACACCGCCGACACCGCAGTCGCCATAAGAACCAAAGCCGCACGCTTTTGTCATCATGTATCCCGAGCACATAAACGTGCAACTGTTGCCGTCTTTACGATATCCTTCAGCGCAGCTGTCAAGTTTATATTTTGTAGCACCGCTTGAGCAATCGGTGTTTTTGACGGTACAGGACGAACAGCTGCCGTTTGAGGGGCAGGATGTCAATGTGTAGCCGCTGCAGGTTTCCGCCGTACAGGTTCGGACACAGCTTCCGTTTTTGCAAGAGTAACCGGAAGAACATTTGGAAGCACCGCACCCGTTGTAATAGGTCGTTCCGTTTTTGGTACAAGAAGAAGACCCAACGTTTTTACACTGGCTTGAACAGCTTGATGCCGTCGTCGTATAGGTACAGTTTTCAATTTTTGTACATCCGGAGGCGGCATTGCCTTCATAACCGGAGTTACAGAAACAAGATCCGTTTGAGCAGTAAGCGTTGGCTCCACAAGTTACGCCTGTACAAGGGTCACTCGGTATTTTAGTACATCCCGAGCTGGCATTGCCCTCATAGCCGGAGTTACAGTAGCAAGATCCACCGGAGCAATAAGCGTTAGACCCGCAGGAAACACCGGAACAAGGGTCGGTGTTGCAACCGGAGCCGCCGCATCTGGTGTCGCAAGATTTAATGCTTCCGTCAGAACAGCAGTCACCGTGGCAAGTGGAGTGAACGGAACACCAGTTTGAAGAGCTGGAATTGCATACGGGTTCGGATTTGCACTCGGTGCACTTGCCGCAGGAATTGGTCGAAGCGCAACCGTAATCGCAGGATTTTGAGGTAACATCGCAATCCGGGTTGCCCGAACAAGAGGTGCAGATACCGCAGGAGTTGGTCGAGGCACATCCGTAGTCACAGGAAACTGCCGTCGCACTGCAATCGGGGTTGGACTTGCAGGAGGTACACTTCGAGCAACTGTTGTAAGAAGCACAGCCATAGGTGCAGGATTTGTCGGAAACGTCACAGTCGGGATTAGACTTGCAGGAGGTACACCGGTCACAGGAGTTATATCCGGCACATCCATAGGTACAGTCTTTAGACGAGACGGTACATTCGGGACGAATGGTACAGCCATTGTAGTTACCGCCGCAGGAAGTTCCGCTGGGTTGGTTTTCTCCGGAGCAGTTGGAAGAATTGTATTTGAACTCGGATTTGCAGACACAATCATTATACTTTCCGTCACAAGAACCGCCGGAAACGGTAT
>ERZ1673738.871-NODE-871-length-49579-cov-9.402270_pt1 | contig 49579 bp, 45 predicted proteins | sample MGYA00580198_ERZ1673738 | MGnify/ENA primary metagenome ERZ1673738 (study PRJEB41218, sample SAMN15661784) | gut metagenome | host: Homo sapiens | place: Canada: London | collected 2015-08-20/2019-03-30 | study: EMG produced TPA metagenomics assembly of...
ATACCTGATAATAACGCCATATCCGCTGTCCTGTTCCATTCCTGCCTTGCGGCATTGTCGGCTTTGATTTCGTCCTCTTTGGGATTGTTCTTGCCGATTTTCTTGGTCGGCAGATAGACGCTGTTTTTATCAAACACCTTTAGGTGCTGCTCTGGATCAGCGATATGGCGGTTAATAAGTTCCGTATACACTTCCTTTATCTCTTGCAGAAAAGGCTCTCCCTTAAAGCGTGTGTCTTTGGCGGTAAACAGATGACTTTCGTATACCTCGCCTTTTTTGATGACGGTACAGCCTTTCCGTATCTGCCCGTCCTCCCCCGTGATTTCCTTTTTGGTGCGGACACGCTTTCCAGTCTCGTCAAAGAACACGCTGCGGGAAGCAACCTTTACATCAGGTTCGGGGAGCAACCTCCTCTCGCTGAAAATCAGATGGATATGATAATTTGTCTTGCGCTTGTTGTGGTGGAGGGCGGACACGCACTCCACACCGTACCGCCTGCGGAACTCCTCTGTAAAGTCCGTGAGTACCTGCTGCGGCTCGTATTGCGTATAGATTTCGGGCAAGGCGATAATCAGTTCCCTTGCTTCGATACATTTGCCCTCTGTGCCGCTGCGCTGAAACTCCTGCTGGCTTTCCCTTGCAAGGTTGCTCCAAAAGGTGCTGTCGGCGGTGCGGTAGGTGGCATAGAGATTTTCCTGCCTTGCATGGCTTGTAATATACGATATTCGCCCTTTGACATTGGGCAGTTTTGACATCTGGATAAAACTGTGTCTCGGCATACATCATCTCCGTTTTCTGTTGTCAAGGTGCGTCCTTTTTTTGCAACCGTTTACGGTTGTGGCTGTCGCTGCGGCAGCGGTGACAGCCCCGTATCATACGCCGCAGGCGGTTGATACGGAAGCCCCCTGCAAGGGCGAAATACCCGGAGTACAAATCGAAGATTTGTGCGAGGGGTGTATTTCGCTCTCAAACGCCGAGGGCTTAGGGTTACTTTCCGAAAAGAGAATGGATTGTCATTCCACCCTGCGGACATCATCGGGCTTCAGAAGATTTCTTCCCTGATTGACCGTCAGAAACCGTTCCAGCGTGTCCCTGCGGATAATGGTCTTGCGCCCCACTTTGAGGACGGGCAGCTTTCCCCATTCCACCAGCTTCCGCATGGTGTTCCTGCCGATACCCGTACATTCTGCGGCTTCCTCTATGGTAAGTCCCATTTTGACTGCGCTCATTCTATCAACCTCCTTTTTAGAATACTCATTTTGCAACTACTGTTTTATCATTATACTTATTCTGCCATCTCTTGTCAACCTATTTTGCAACCATTCATAGTTTATTTACAACTTTCATTGAGATAAAGGTTGCAAAATAAGTATCGGCGTGTTATACTGATACCAGTCAGGAGGTGAACACCTTGAAAAAAGAAACCACATTCACCGCAAAACAGGTCGGTGGGCGGATTAAGGAACGCCGCACAGAGTTAAACATTACCATGCCGGAACTCGGCAGGCGTGTGGGCGTGAACAAATCCACCATTCAGCGGTACGAAGCGGACGGGGTTGATCCGAAGCGCACAATGGTTATCAACGGTCTTGCGGAAGCGTTGCTCACAACTCCCGAATGGCTGACAGGTCTTTCCGATGATAAGGAATATGACACCTATACTCTCTGCCAGCGGGATATTGAGGAACACATCAAGAAGTATCTGGACACAGTTTCCCATACGGTAAAGGGCGAGCCGCACCAGCAGCTTCTCACGACATTTCTCGGCAAGATGGTTGACCTGTATACGGTTATGACCTGCTACTTTGCTGATGCTATGGAGGAAGTTGACCGTGTGGCGGAGGACAAAGGGCTGAAAGAGTCTCTTGGACGGTACGCCATAGAGTCCGGGGCAATCATGGAGCAGGTATACCGCAAGAAGATGGAAGTACCGATTGAGGATATGAAACGGTTTTTAGACGGGATTTTACATATCCACGATGAGGGGCGCACAAGAATGTCGATGGGCGCACTTTTCGGGATAGTGGAGGAAGCCGAAGAAAGGCTTTCCGAAAAAGAAAATTCCGTGGCACCTTGACAAGTAAAGACGCCAGTTGACTTTCACTGGCGGAAGTGACACAATTACTTTACGCACACCATATGTCACAGTCCCGATTGCCACGGATAGAAAGGAGTTTTTTATCTATGGCAAAAGGTTCTGTAAGAAAGAAAGGCAAAAAGTGGTACGGACGCTTTTACATTGAAGATGAAAGCGGCAGAAAAGTGCAGAAAGAGTTTGCAGGCACAGAGAGCAAGGCGGAAACAGAAGCCATGCTCCGCAAAGCGATAGCGGACTATGAGGAAAAGCAGTTTGTCGGGAAAGCGGAAAACATCACGGTAGGCGATATGCTGGATATGTGGGTAGAGGAAGAACTGAAACCCGGCAACTTAAGCAACGGGACGGTCATGTCCTATCAGGGAACGGTCAACCGTATTAAGCAATATCCCATTGGCAAACGCAAGCTGAAAACCGTGACCGCCGACCATTTGCAGGCGTTCATTGATTTTCTGAGCTACGGTGGGACAAACCCGGACGGGACAACTTCAAAGCCCATGAGCAAAGGATATATGCTCCTGTTCTCGGCGGTGTTGCAAAATTCCTTCCGCTTTGCGGTTTTCCCGAAAAAACTGATTACCTTTAACCCTATGCAGTATGTGAAGCTGAGGGGCAGGAAGCAGGAAACGGATATTTTCTCGGACAGTGAGGAAGATACTTCCAGTATTCCTACTATCACGCATGAGCAGTTCCAAAAGCTGGAGGAATTTCTCAAGGCAAAAGACAATCCCGCTTTGCTGCCTGTGCAGATAGCGTACTACACGGGGCTTCGTATCGGGGAAGTATGCGGCTTGACTTGGCAGGATATTAACCTTGAGGAACAATATCTCACGGTACGCCGCAGTATGCGCTATAACGGAACAAGGCACACAACCGAAGTGGGAACGACAAAGCGGAGCAAAGTCCGCACCGTTGATTTCTGCGACACGCTGGCGGCAATCCTGCGGGCGGCAAGAACAGAACAGCGCAAAAACCGTTTCCGCTACGGGGAGCTTTATCACCTGAACTACTACAAAGAAGTAAAGGAAAAAGGGCGCACCTATTATGAGGTTTACAGCCTGCAAAGGACAGAGGAAGTCCCGGAGGATTACAAGGAAATCTCCTTTGTCTGCCTGAGAGCAGACGGGGCGTATGAAGCGCCGAGTACGGTAGGGATTATGTGCAGGGCGGCAAAGAAGAAAGTGAAAGGGCTTGAAGATTTCCATTTCCACACGCTCCGTCACACCTACACAAGCAATCTGCTTTCCGGCGGCGCAAAGCCGAAAGATGTGCAGGAACTTCTCGGACACTCCGATGTCAGTACCACAATGAACATCTACGCTCACTCTACAAGGGAAGCGAAGCGTACTTCCGCAAGGCTGCTGGATAAGGTGGTCGGCGGGGAATAAAAAATTGCCCTTGTTTCGGCTCGTAAGGGCAAAAACAAGGGCAAACAGATAAGGTTTGAACGAAAAACAGGCATGAAGCCTTGAAAAATCAATGGTTTTTGAGGATTGGATAGTTAAATTCGGAAATTTGTGGAGGCGTGTGGTTGTGTGAAGAAGATGGCTGCAATTCTGTGTTCGCTTTACGGCTTGTGCCAACAGCCAATATGACGAGGATGATTGCATTGGAAAGACATCCGTTGAAATTGAGGCGAAATATGGAAAGTTTGATTGCATAGGAGCTTCTGCAGATGCGGATGGATTATATCGTAATTTGACGAGGAGGTTATTTCATGAAAAAGCTGACGGCATTCGTTTTGGCATTGGCTTGTGTTTGGGGTTTGATAGGGTGCAGCAATCAACCGGCGCAAGCACAAAGCATCAAATTATTGAAGGAAGGAAATATAACCGACATTGATGTGACCTCCCTTCCTGAAGGTTATGCATATTCCTTTAGCGGAGAGGACGCAAAAGCTATCATTGATTATCTGTCTAACTTGAATTTGGAGGAAAATTTCAAAGAAAATCCCGATGGATACACCGGGATGACATGGGTTGTTTCTCTTAAATATGACAATGGCGATGTATCAACCGTTTATCACTTTGGCAATATGTTTATTAAAGTTGAAAATGGCCCGTGGTATCTGATGACCTATGATGAAGCAAGCCGCTTTGGCCGTTTGCTAAGCGAGTTGAACGATTGACAAATTCAATTTATCGAAGCGGAAATCGGGGGGGGAATGCTCCCCTGCAAAAACGGCGATGATTAACCACAAGCTGTGTGATATAGCCAAAGAAAATTGCAAAAGCAAACAGGAGGATTTGCTTTACGAAGAAGCTGTGACCATACGGCTCGAAACAGGCGCGGCGCATCCCCCGACTGGGACTTCGGCCGGAACGCGCGGTTTTACGGGCGGGGCGTTTGGGCGGCGGCATACGGCGCTTGCGGGCCGATCGGGCAAAAACCTGCGGGAGGTATTTGATATGAAGCATTGTCGGAAATGCGGCGGCGCGCTTGTCGATGAGGCGCGGGCCTGTATCCATTGCGGCGTCCGGCTCGACGGGGAGGGCGGGGCGTCGGACGCGCCCAATGCGGCCGTCGCGCTGCTCGCCTTCTTTTTCCCGGTGGTCGGTCTGGCTGTGTTGTTTTCGCTTGAAACCATACGTCCGCTTCGGGCGCGGTCCGCGCGGCGGGGCATTTACGCCGCGCTGGCGCTTTATGCGCTGATCTTCGTTCTGGTTGTCGTGCTGAATATCGTGTATCTGTTCGGCGAATGAGGGCGGAAGCCGCGGGTTTTTGCGATTCGTATGGGCGGGCGCTTTGGGCTGTGAGGCAATGCGGCAGGGCGTATGGCCTCCGCAGATTGCGCGCGGCTGCATCCGAGGCGCGGGTCGCCGGTATGGGGAAAGGCGATTTTGACATTGATCCTTGCCTTTTGGGGGCGATTTTCCGTCCGGCGGCATCATCCTTGGGCTGCGGGAATTTTGGAAAAATCGGGGTGAATAGCATTCGGCTTGGCTTTCCCCGCCGTATGCCGCGCGCCCTTTGGGGAATGCGCCCGACGATCCGCGGCGGGTGAGCGGCGGCCGTGCGCCCTGCGGCGTCTGATGCGGGGCGCGGAGGGCGTACGCAGAGAGGGGAGAGACGCGCGAAGAAAGCCGCGGCTTCCGCAAAAAGAGTATTGACAGGCGCTTTGGATTGTGATACAATACAGTCGTGCCTTGCTGCGCTTGTACCGCGCGGCGCAGGCATCAGAACGAAAGTACGAAAAACCGGAGGATAGAGTTATGAAGCCCATTAAGACTCTCGAGACGAAAAATCTCTGCGAAAGCGCCAAGAAGGGCGGCTGCGGCGAATGCCAGACCTCCTGCCAGTCCGCCTGCAAAACGAGCTGCGGCATCGCAAACCAGCAGTGCGAGAACAAGAAGAACAGCAAATAACAGCCGAAAGTGCCGCCGTCATCGGGCGGCATTTTTACATTGTCCATATTTCAAGATTTCGGGGGATTTCGTTATGATACACGGCTATAAGCTCGGCGGGCTGAACATCGTGCTGGACGTCTGCTCCGGCTCGGTCCATGTGGTGGACGAGCCGACGTTCGACGTCATCGGCATGTATGAGACCCATTCCCGCAGGGAAATCACAGACTACATCCTGCATACATACGCCGCCGACGGCGTCACCGCCGGCGAGCTTGAGGACTGCTTCGCGCAGATCGAAGCGCTCAAGGCGGCGGGCCGGCTGTTCGCGCCCGACACGTTTGCGGACATGGCCGGCGAGCTGAAGAACCGCAGCGCGGGCGTGGTCAAGGCGCTCTGCCTGCACGTTGCGCACACCTGCAATCTCAACTGCGCCTATTGCTTCGCCAGTCAGGGGAAGTATCAAGGCGAGCGCGCGCTGATGTCCTTCGAGGTCGGCCGCCTCGCGCTGGATTACCTCGTCGCCCATTCCGGCGGACGGCGCAATCTGGAGGTGGATTTCTTCGGCGGCGAGCCGCTGATGAATTTTCAGGTCGTCAAGGACCTCGTCGCCTACGCGCGCAGCATCGAAAAGGAGGCGGGCAAAAACTTCCGCTTCACGCTCACGACCAACGGCCTGCTCATCGACGACGACGTCATCGATTTCGCCAACCGCGAGTGCAGCAACGTGGTGCTGAGTCTGGACGGCCGTCGGGAGGTTCACGACCGCTACCGCGTCGACTACGCGGGCAACGGAAGCTGGGAGCGGATCGTCCCCAAGTTCCAAAGGCTGGTCGAATCGCGCGGCGGCAGAAATTACTATATGCGCGGCACCTTCACGCACGCCAATCCCGATTTTCTGAAGGACGTCGAGGCGATGCTCGACCTCGGCTTCACCGAGCTGAGCATGGAGCCGGTCGTCGGCCCGCCGGACGACCCGTCCTCGCTGACCGAGGCCGACCTTCCCGTCGTGCTCGAGCAGTACGAAAAGCTGGCCGAGCTGATGCTGACCCGCCGCCGTGAGGGACGGCCGTTCACCTTTTACCACTACATGCTCGATCTTAAGGGCGGCCCCTGCATCTATAAGCGCATCTCGGGCTGCGGGTCGGGCACGGAATATATGGCCGTCACGCCGTGGGGGGATTTCTATCCCTGCCACCAGTTCGTCGGCGACGCGCGCTTCCGGCTCGGCAGCGTCCGCGAGGGCGTGACCAACACCGCGCTGCGGGACGCCTTCGCCGCCTCCAACGTCTACACCCGTCCCGACTGCGCGGACTGCTGGGCTAAGCTCTACTGCGCGGGCGGCTGCGCGGCGAACGCCTACCACGCGACCGGCTCGGTCAACGGCGTCTACAAATACGGCTGCGAGCTGTTCCGCAAGCGGATGGAATGCGCGATTATGCTCGAAGCGGCCAGAGCGCTGGATGAGGAATGAGATGAAAACGCCGATCTGCGATTTTGTCAGCGCCTACGCCGCCGCCGACCCGCTGCGCCTGCACATGCCCGGCCACAAGGGCGTCCCCGTCCTCGGCGCCGAGCCGCTGGACATCACCGAGGTGCCGGGCGCGGACGTGCTGTACGACGCGCGGGGCGTGATCGCGGAGAGCGAGGGCATCGCGGCGGGGCTGTTCGGCAGCGGCCGGACGCTGTACGCCTGCGAAGGCTCCTCGCTCGCCGTCCGCGCGATGCTGTATCTGGCGCTGCTGGCCGACGGCGGCGGTGGCGCGCGGCCGCTTGTTCTGGCGGGCCGGAACGCGCACCGCTCGTTTCTGAGCGCGGCGGCGCTGCTCGATTTTGACGTCGAATGGCTGCGCCCGCAGCCGGCGGACAGCCGCCTGACCTGCCGCGTCCCGCCGGACGCGCTGGACGCGCGTCTGGCCGCCCTGCCGCGTCGTCCCGCCGCCGTCTATGTCACAAGCCCCGACTACCTCGGCCATATGGTGGACGTCGCCGGGCTTTCGGCGGTCTGCCGCCGCTATGGCGTGCCGCTGCTGGTGGACAACGCGCACGGCGCGTATCTGCGTTTCCTGCCCGCCGACGCCCATCCGATGACGCTCGGCGCGGACATGTGCTGCGATTCGGCGCACAAGACTCTGCCGGTGCTGACGGGCGGCGCGTATCTGCATATCTCCGCGTCCGCGCCGCCGCTCTTTGCCGAAAACGCGGCCCGCGCGATGGCGCTGTTTGCCTCGACCAGCCCTTCCTATCTGATCTTGCAGTCGCTCGACCGCGCCAACGCGTATCTCGCCGACGGCTGCCGCGCCCGTCTGGCGCACTGTGTCCGCCGTTTGGACGAATGCCGCAATCGGCTGCGCCGGCAGGGCTTTACCCTCGTCGGGGACGAGCCGCTCAAGCTGACGGTCGCGCCCAAGTCCTACGGCTATACCGGCGGCGCGCTGGCGGCGCTGCTGCGAGCGCAGGGGATTGTCTGCGAATTCGCGGACCCCGACTACCTTGTGCTGATGTTCACGCCCGCGCTTCCGGCGTCGGCGTTCGACCGGCTTGAAGCCGCGCTGACGGCTCTGCCCCGCCGCGCGCCGGTTTCGGAGACCCCGCCCGCCGTCCCGTCGCCCGAGCGCGTGCTGACGGCGCGGCAGGCGATGCTGGCGAAAACGCGCCTGCTGCCGGCCGAGCGCTGTCTGGGCCGCGTGCTCGCCGATTTCGCCGTGTCCTGCCCGCCCGCCGTCCCCATCGCCGTCTGCGGCGAACGGCTGGACGAGGGCGCGCTGCGCGCGTTCCGCTATTACGGCGTGCGGCATTGCAGGGTTGTCGACTGAGACTCGCCTTGAAAGGGTTTTTGTTTTTACAATGCATTCGGTTCATTTTATCAGAATATGGGTCGCAGGGATGCAAAAGAAAGCATAAAGGGAACAAGGGGACGCGGCCGCTGAAAGAAGCCTTATGAATGCGGCCTTCTGCTGCAAGGCTGCGCCTGCGGGCGCTTCCGTTTTTGCGCAGCCTTTGCGCAAAACCCAACGCAGTGCTGCAGCCGCCTGTTTTTTCGGATGCGCGGGCGGGCAAAAAGCGCCGAGCGGCCGGCGCGGCCGGGTCTATGACCGCAGGTCGGCTCGGAAAGGCTCGGTTTTCAAAACCGCCGATAGGCGATTTTGCCGGCAATACAGACTTTTGCGCGTGCGGAAGGGTTTTGAAATTTCATAAGGCAAAAAATGCATTCGCCCTTGCAATTTGCGTTCGCGGATGCTATAATAAGGATGCGGCTCCTGTCGGGCGCGGAAAGGCTTTGCGCCTTTTGCGGGCGGCGGCGCCGCGGAAAATCAAATAACCCGATATAGAAGATACGGTTTGAAAAGTTGTTTGCTGAGTAGATGTAAAAGGGAATCCGGTTCGAATCCGGAACAACCGCCATTACTGTATTTGACGAGAGGGGAGCAGACTGCGCCATTGGGGCCGTTCGGCCCTGAGAAGGCTTGCTCTCTGCGGCGTTTTGGCCGCTGCATCATAAGTCAGGATACCTGCCGTGTCTTTTGAGGTTCAACACAGCTTTGGTGAGAAGAGTGCAGCCGATTTATCGCCGCGTCACGGCTTGGGGCTTGCGCTCTTTTTTGCGTATCGGCCCGTGGCCTTTTTCGGCGCACCCTTTCGGATAAATCTGTTGTACTCTTTTGACCTTACCGGTTGAAAGGGTTTTTTTATCGGCATGAAGGAGGGGTGAGACGTGAATTCGGACGAAAAAAAGTCTTGGGCGGAAGAGCTTTTGCGTCAAAAAAGCAAAGAACTCGGCAGACTCCCGAAAAAGGACGACTTCGACGAATGGACGCGATCCCGCATCAAAGCGTTTCTCGGCCCTTGGCCGCGCGCGCTGGAGGCGGCCGGTCTCAAGCCGCCGAGAAAATTGCCGGGTAAGCCCAAAAAGCGCAGGGCCGGGGGGCGGACAAGCCAGCCACGGACCGCGCAATCCGAAACAGAAAGCAAGGAGGACATATGATATTGCGCAAACGAATCCAACGATTCGCCGCCGCGTTCCTCGCGGCGCTGCTGCTCGCAGCGTCGGCACCGCTGGCGGCCTTATCGGCCGACGCGGATTTGACCATCGGCAGCTATGCGGCGCTCAAGGCGTTCGCCGACGCGGTCAACGGCGGCGACGGCTTCGAGGGAAAAACCGTCCTGCTGACGGCGGACATTTCGCTCGGCGGGGAGAGCAGCCCGTGGACGCCGATCGGCGCGTCGGGTACGCCCTTCAAGGGCAGTTTTGACGGCGGCGGGCATATCGTCAGCGGGCTGTACATCAACACGACCGCTTCGTATCAGGGCCTGTTCGGCTATCTGAGCGGCGGCACGGTTCGGAGCTGCATCGTTCAGGGCAGCGTCGCTTCCTCGGGCGGGTATCTGGCCGGCGTCGTCGGCTATAACGCGCGCGGAACGATTGAAAACTGTATGAGCACGGTCGACGTGACCGGCTCCGGCGGCAGTTTCGTGCATTACTACGGCGGGATCGCCGGATACAGCAACGGCACCGTGAGCGGTTGCGTCAACGCCGGGAGCGTGACCGCCACCGGCGGCTCGGCCTGCGGCGGTGTCGTCGGCTGCAATTTCGGCGGCACCGTGACCGACTGCTACAATAAGGGCGCAATTTCCAACCCCGGCTCTCACGTCGGCGGCGTCGTGGGACAAAGCCGGTCGGGCGCGAAGGTGGAAAACTGCTACAATGTCGGCGCCGTTTCGGGCAAGACCAACGTCGGCGCCGTCGTCGGGCAGGACCAGAACACAGGCGCGGCGAACGTGTATTATCTGGAGGGGAGCGCCGATTACGGGGTCGGCAGCACGTCGGATGCCTCCGGCGTCAGAACGGCCGCCGAGCTGCGCGCGGCCTCGTTCGCCGAAACGCTCGGCAGCGCGTTTGCGGCGGACGCGGACGCGCGCAACGACGGCTATCCTGTCCTCGTTTGGCAGGTGCCGGTGCCGGATCTGGTCATCGGCAGCTATGAAGAGCTCAAGGCGTTTGCCGACGCGGTCAACGGCGGCGACGACTACGCGGACAAGCTGGTGCGGCTGGACGTGAACGTCGAGCTGGGCGGGGAGAGTAACCCGTGGACGCCGATCGGCACGTCCTCCAACCCCTTCCGCGGGACATTCGACGGCAATTACCATGTCGTAAGCGGCCTGTATATCGCGTCCGGCTCGTCGGTCGGGTTCTTCGGCTGCATAAACGGCGGGACGGTGAAGAATCTGGTCGTTGACGGCAGCGTGACCGGCTCGGGCAATGTCGCTGCCGTCGTCGGCAAGCTGACCGGCGGCGCGGTGGAGAACTGCGGCAGCCGGGCGAGCGTCTCCGGCGGCAACGGCGTCGCGGGCGTGGTCGGCTATGCAAGCGGCAGCTATGCCGTCAGCGGCTGCTTCAACGCCGGCGCCGTCACGGGAACCGGCTATGTCGGCGGCGTCGCGGGCTGGACCTATTCCGCCGGAACGGTGGAGAGCTGCTGCAATACCGGCACGGTGACCGGCCCCTCGACGGTCGGCGGCGTGGTCGGCGGCTTCAAAAGAGCGGCGGTGGCTTTGACGAACTGCTTCAACGCAGGCGCAGTCGTCGCCGCACAGCCCAGCTTCGGCTCGCCCGGCAACATCGGGCCGGTCGCCGGCGTCACCATCGGAAGTGTGGACAACTGCTACTATCTGCCGTACGACGGCACGAACAGCAACGGCTACGGAACCGAGGCCGCCGCGATCACCGCCGCTATGCTCGGCGAGGCGTTTGCCGACGGCGACGCCCTGCCCGTGCTGCGCTGGGTAAGCAAAATCAGCGCCGACGAACCGGTGTATCCCGCGTTCGTTGAAGGCACCGAACTGTCCGCGCAGCTTGCCGCTTACATCCGCGAGGCGGTCGAGAGCAAAAAGAAGCAGTCGGGCGTCACCGGCACGCTGCTCGGCAACCCCGATTATATGTCGGGCGCCAGCTCGACGGCGACCGACTGGATGGCGCTGGCGATGGGCCGCTTCGGCTACCGGCCGGTCGGCGGCGATTATACGCCGCTCATCGACGACGGCGACGGCTATGCGGCGTATCTGGAGGCGATGCGTACCTATATAGAGACGACTTACGCGGAAAACGACGGCGTCCTGCACAGCGTCAAGGCGACCGAGTGGCACCGCGCCGTGGTGGCCATTGCCGCGCTCGGCGGCGACCCGGAGGCGTTCGGCGTGTATAACGGCGCGCCCATCGACCTGATTGCGGACGGCAGCTATGCCTGCGCGCTCGAAAAAGGGCCGGGCGGGCAGGGCATCAACGGCTGGATCTGGGGCCTCATCGCGCTGGATACGGGGATGTATGCCGTTCCCGCGGACGCGAAGTATACGCGCGAGACCTTCATCACCGAAATCCTGAAAATGCAGCTTACCGACGGGGTCAACGGCAACGCATACGGCGGCTGGGTGCTCGGCGGCTACGGCAGCAGCTCGGACGTGGACATCACCGCGATGGCGATTCAGGCGCTCGCGCCCTATTACAACGACGATACGGTGTATACCTACGTCAACACCGCCGCCGGCACGACGGTTTCCAAGACCGTGCGGCAGTGCGTGGACGAGGCGCTCGACCGTCTCGGCTCGATGATGAACGCCGGCGCCGGCTTCTCGTCCTGGAATACCAACAATGCCGAGAGCATCGCGCAGGTCATCGTCGCGCTCTGCGCGCTCGGCATCGATCCCGCCGCCGACGAACGCTTCGTCACGGCCGAAGGGCAGACGCTTCTGGACGGCCTGCTGCGCTTCCGCGTGTCGGACGGCGGCTTCTGCCACGTCCTTGGCGGCGGCTGGAATTCGATGGCCAACGATCAGGCGACGTATGCGCTCGTCGCGTATTGGCGGCTGGAAAACGGTATGCGCGCGCTGTACGATATGCGCGGCGATTGGACGGCGGAGACGCGCGAAGCCATCGATGCGGCGATTGCGGCCATCGACGCGCTGCCCGCGCCCGACGACGCCGGCTATAAGGCGGCGCTGAAGAGCGCCTGCGCCGTGTTCGAGGCCGTGCCGGCCGACGAGCGCCGCTATGTGGACAACTACGCGACGCTGGCGGCGGGTATCGAGCTGGTCGGCGGTAGGGAGGCGCTGGACACCGACGAGGCGTATATCGTCTCGATCTCGGTCACCCGCCGGCCGGATAAGACCCGCTACTACGAGGGCGACGCGTTCGACCCGACCGGCATGGTCGTCACCGCGCTGTACAGCGACGGGCGGCAGGAGACGGTGGCCGATTACAGGCTTGCCGTCCGCAGCTCGCTGACGCTCTCCGACGATCGGGTGTATGTGCTGTATAAGGCGCTCAAAGCCTCGGTGGAGATCGAGGTGCGCGAAAAGATGCCGTGGGACGGCGAGGGCACGGAGGAGGAGCCGTACCTGATCCGAACGGCGGACGACCTTGTGGACCTGTGGAAGTATGTGTCGGAAAAGAAGCTGGACACAGCCGGGCTTTGCTTCCGAATGACGCAGGACATCAATATGAAAAACATCTCCGACTGGCGCGGCATCGCGGACAACGTCACGGCCGGCTTCCGCGGTCATTTTGACGGCGCGGGGTATGCGGTCTGGAATCTGAACGGCTCGACCTACAACGTCTGCGGCCTGTTCGGCAAGCTGGGCGACGGCGCGCTGATCGAAAATCTGACGATTGCGAGCGGCAGCCTCGGCGGCTCGTACAATTACAGCGTCGGCGGCATCGCCGGCGAGGTCGTGGAGGACGCGGCCGTCACCATCCGCAACTGCCGCAATTACGCCTCGGTTACGGGCAGCTTCGGCGTCGGCGGTATCCTCGGCGCGGTCGGCAAGGGCGGCTGCGCGGTCATCGAGCGCTGCAGCAACCACGGCGAAGTGACGGCCTCCTATCAGGGCGGCGGCATCCTCGGCGCGGTCGGCCCCAACCGTCAGAAGGACAGCGGCGCGTATGCGCAGATCATCGACTGCTATAACGACGGCGGCGTCGGCGGCCGCGGCGCGTGGGGCAACGGCGGCATTCTCGGCAGCCACAGAACCTCCGGAACAGGGGTTGCAACGCTGCTGAAAAACTGCTATAATGCAGGTGAGGTGACCGGCAGCGTTTCCGGCGCGGTCATCGGCAGCGTTTGCGAGTCGGACGTCCGGCTGGAAAACGTGTATTATCTCGAGGGCACGAACGCGCAGGTCAGCGGCGTGTTTGACGACGACGGCGCCGATATGCCGGGCACGATCACCGGCGGCGCGGCCGTCAAAGCCGACGCCGAGATGCGTTCGGACGGCTTCCCGGCGCTGCTCGGCAGCGCGTTTGCCGCGGGCGAGCGCTATCCCGTCCTCACCGGCGAAACGGTTCCCGGCGAGGAGCCGCCCGTCCGTGCGGGGCTGGAAATCGGCACGGCCGACGAGCTGCTCTCGTTTGCGGAGCGGGTCAACGCCGGTGAGAATTTCTCGGGCAAGACCGTCGCGCTGACCGCGCACATCGACCTCAGCGGCGTGGATTGGACGCCGATCGGCAGCACGTCCGCGCGGGCCTTCAACGGTCTGTTCGACGGACAGGGCTTTGTGATCGATAATTTGTATTCCGAAAAGGGCGGGCTGTTCGGCTATGTGGGCGCCGACGCCGTCATCCGCTCCGTCGGCGTGGCCAGCGGCGAGATCGGCAGCGAGGCCGGTTACAGTTCGTTCTTCGGCGGCATCGCCAAATGGAGCAACGGCGCCGATTTCATCGACTGCTGGAACGGAGCGGACATCTATGCCGGCGGTTACAGCGGCGGCATCGTCGGCACGGTGCGCGACGGCGGCGAAAGCATAATCTCGGGCTGCTATAACGTCGGCACCATCTACGGCAAGGGGACCGCGCTCGGCGGCATCGTCGGGCATCTGGACACCACCCGCAGCGGCACCTCGGTGAACGTCACCGTCGAGAACTGCTATAACGCCGGCGCCGTTTACGGCCAGTATTCCGTCGGCGGCATCGTGGGGCAGGCGCAGGACGGGCACACCTTCCGCAACTGCTACAACACCGGCGAGGTGACGGCCGCGACGGCGGACAACGCCGGCGGCTTCGCGGGTGCGGTGACGCGTGATAATGAAATCGAAAACGGCTATTTCAACAGCGACGTCACGTCTGTCGGAATCCCCGGCGACGACGGCGCGGTTGGGAAAACCGCCTCCGAGCTGCGGTCGGACGCGTTCCTGACGCTGCTGGGCGAGGGCTATAAGGCGGACGCCTACGCGCTGGTCAACGGCGGCTTCCCGCTGCTGGTCTGGCAGCAGACCGAGGAGGCCGACGAAATCGACGCCGTGATTGCGGCCATCGCCGCTGTCGGCGAGGTGACGCTCGACAGCGCGGACGCCATCCGCGCGGCCCGCACAGCCTACGACGCGCTGGACGAGTCGCTTCGGGCCTATGTGACCAACGCCGACCGGCTGACGCAGGCCGAGGCGGCGCTGGCGCTTCTCAGCGTGAAGGACGAAGCCAAGCGCGAGCTGGCGGCCTATAAGTCGCCGGAGGCTTACCGCCCCGCGCAGCAGGAGGAGCTGCTCCGCCTGCTGGCCGAGGGACAGGCCGCCATCGACGGCGCGGCCGACGCGCAGGCGGCTGCCGACGCGCTGGCCGCCGCAAAAGCGGCGATGGACGCCGTGCAGACCGACGCCCGGCTTTCCGACGCCGAAGCGGCTGCGGAGGTCTCCGCGATGATCGCCGCCATCGGCGAGGTGACGCTCGACAGCGCGGACGCCATCCGTGCGGCCCGCGCATCGTATGACGCGCTTTCCGCGTCCGCCAAGACGCTCGTCGCCAATTATGGGGTTCTGCTGGCGGCGGAGGACGCGCTCGCGGCACTGGAGGAGGTCTCCGCGCCCTCCGACACGTCTGCGGACGTCTCCGGGGATGCTTCCGACACCCCGCCGACCGGCGACGCCGCCGGCACTCTGCTCTGGCTTGCACTGGCGGCTGTCTGCCTGTGCGCGGCACTGGGGCTGCGCGCGAAACGGCGTATGTAAAACGCAGAGCTGCGGAGGGGAACGCGGCCGTTCGCGCCGCGTTCCCCGTTCGTCTGTATCCCGCAGGAAAGGAACGGTTTATCGATATGCAAATGCGCAAATGGGCGTGCGGGCTGCTTTGCCTGCTTTTGGCGGCCTTGTTCCTGCTGCCCGCGTCGGCTGCCGCCGGCCCGACGCTCGCCGCCACGCTGCCGGATGCGTCCGAATGGGAAAACGCGATCGTCCAGCGCGGCAGCCGGCGCACCTTCGACGTCTGGGCGCGGAACGCCGCCGGCGGCAAGATCGCCGCCACCGTCAAGCTCAACGGCAAAAAGGTGGAGCCGACGTGGGACGACAATGAAAAGACAAGCTATACGCTCGTATTCACACAGCCGGGGCAGAATGTTGTCACCGTTTCCGCCTCCTCCGACGGCGGGAAGAAAAAGACGCTCACCTATTACGTCGATTATCGGCCCGCCGCGGAAGGGGAGGTCATCGGCGCCGCCGTTTGGAGCATTGAGGTCTTTACCATCGGCTGCGGCTATCTGATCGAGCCGGTTGAGCTGCCGATCTATGAGGGCGAGACGGCGGCCGACCAGCTTCTCCGCCTGCTGAGCTTAAACGGCCTCGTCGGCTACTACGGCGGCGCGCCGGCGGCGGGCGGGGGCTTTTACCTCGCCTACATCGCGGACGGGAACGCGTCGGCGGCGAAATACAACGGCTATACGCGTAGCGCCGCGCCCGCGTCGCCGCGGACGCTCGGGCTGGACCCCGCCATCCCGCCGCTGCTGATTCCCCATCTCGAACAGACGATGACCTTTTTTGACATAGACGACTATGAAAAGAACTGGGCGGGTTATCTGGGCGAATTCGTCTTCAGCAACGGCTCGGGCTGGATGTACGCGGTCAACAACGTGTTCCCGAACGTCGGGTTTGCCGACTGCTTCCTTGCGGACGGCGACGTTGTCCGCGTGCAGTTCACGCTCGGCTACGGCGCGGACATCGGCGGCTTCGGCGCGGTCGGGACGGACATCCCCGACGTGGAGACGCAGCCGAGCGCGGGCTATTTCGCGGTTTCGGACAAGGACGCGCTCACCGTGGCTCTTTGCCGCGCGCTGCGCTCGGGATTAACCGAAAAACCGAACGTCCGCGCGGCGCTTGACGGCGCGCTGGAGGTGGTGGCGGCGCTCGACGCCTCGCAGCGCGAGACCGACGCGGCGGCGGAGGCGCTGCTGTACGCGCTGGCGCACCCGTCGGACGACCCGGTTTCGCCGCCTGCCGAATCGTCCGCACCGTCCGAGTCGTCCGCGCCTTCTGAACCGTCTGAACCGTCTGAATCTTCTGAACCGTCTGCGCCGCCCGCGCAGAGCGCGGACCCGTCCGACGCGCCGTCGGGTGCGCCGGAGGAAAGCGTAGCGCCGCCGGAGGAATTCGGGAGCGGGGAGGTCAGCCTGCCTGCCGGCGAGGTCTCGGCTGCCGAAAGCCGTCCGTCCGAGGAATCGGGGGCGCGGCCGGACGACGTGTCCACGGCCGACTCGTCCGCGGCCGACTCGTCCGCAGCCGATTCGTCGGGCGATGACAGCGCGCCGTCGGAATCCGACGCGGCCGAATCCGACGCGCCGAGCGGGGAGACGTCCGTGTCCGGCGGCGCAATCGTCTCCGACGGCAGCGAGGCTGCGTCGTCCGTGCCGAAGTGGCTGTGGGCGGTCGTCGCGCTCGGCCTGCTGCTCGCCGCGGCGGCTGCCGTGCTGGTCGTGCTGCGCCGCCGGCAGCGCAAAAACAAAGGAGAGGACGGACATGCGTAAACGCTTTCTATGCCTGCTGCTCGGGCTGCTCTGCCTAACCGCCCTCCTGCCCGCGCATGGACGGGCCGCCGACGCCGCCGACGTGCGGGCGATCGCCGACGGCATCGTGGCGTGGAAAAAGGCGGACAACGGCGCGACGGCGGACGGCTTCCTGCTCAACGACGCGTTTTTGGCGCTTGCGGGGACCACGCCGGGCGACTGGTATCCCATCGGCCTTTCGCGGCTGGGCGTCGAGGACCGCTACGACGCGTATCTCGCCGTCCTCCGCGACCAGGTGGAGGAACGCTACCGCCAGCCCGGCGCGCTCAGCGCGGCCAAGGCGACCGAGTGGCACCGCATCGCGCTGGCGGTGCTGGCGGCGGGCGGCGACCCGACGAGCTTCGGCACAGACGGGGACGGACAGCCCATCGACCTCATCGCCGACGGCACCTATAACCGCGGCCGGCAGACCTCGCTCGGCCGTCAGGGCATCAACGGCTGGATCTGGGGTCTGATCGCGCTGGACAGCATGCGCTATGAGCTGCCCGACGACGCGTTTTATACCCGCGAGGACATCCTGCTTGAAATCCTCTGCCGCCAGCTTGCGGACGGCGGCTTTGCGCTCAGCGGCTCGGCCGCCGACCCCGACATCACGGCGATGGCGGTGCAGGCGCTCGCCCCGTATTACAACACCGAGACGGTCTATACCTACAAGCGGAAATCGACCGACAGCGAATGCGCCCGCAGAATCCGCGACGTCGTGGACGAGGCGCTGGACTGCCTCTCGCGCCTTCAGCTTCCGACGGGTGATTTCCAAAGCTGGGGCACCGAGAACGTCGAAAGCACCGATCAGGTCGTCGTCGCGCTCTGCTGTCTCGGCATCGACCCGCTGACCGACGATCGCTTCATCAAGGACGGAAACACGCTGCTCGACGGCATCCTTCGCTATCGGATGGACGACGGCGGGTTCGTCCATGCCCGTTCCTACGACCCGGACAACCCGACCTCGCTGCCCGACCGCTCCAATTCGATGGCGGGCGAGCAGACGCTGTACACGATGGCGGCGCTTTGGCGGCAGTCGGCGGGCCTGCGGACGCTGTACGACTTCCGCCCCGAGCAGAGCGAAGCGCTGAAGGCGCGCATCGCCGCGCTGGAATCCGGCATCGACGCGCTGCCGGACGACGCCTCCGCCGCGTCGCTGGAAGCGCTGCTGCGCGGCTTTTACGCGCTCCCCGCAGACGAGCGCAGCTACGTCCGCGGCTATTGGCGGCTCTCCGACGCCGCGGCGGCGGCGGGGCTGGACGTTTCCCGCATCGCCGACACCACGCCGGTCGTCGAGGGGCCGGACGACGCGCAGGACGACACCGTGCTGCTTTACTTCTCCGACTCCGACCGCGCGGCGGTCGACGCGCTGCCGGACGTGCTGACGACCGAGCAGTATGTGACTGTCACCGCGCTGCTGGACAAGCTGCGCCGGTGCGAGGACTTTGACGGCCGCGAGGCGTATCTGGAGCGCTTGAACGAGGCGCGTTCGCAAATCGCCGCCGTGCAGGCGGAAATCGACGCCATCAACGATGAAATCCGCGAAGAGCTGTATCCGTTTGAGGACGTGACGCTGCTCGACAAGCCTGTCGTGGACGCGCTTGTCGAGCGCTACGACGCGCTCAGCGCATATGATAAAACGAAAATCGAGCGCTGGGAGGACGTGGTCAAGACGCAGACGAAGCTGGACAACCTCCTGCGCGCCATATGGATCGGGGCGGCCTTGTGCGTCGCCGCCGCGGCGCTTGCCCTGCTTTTGGTCAGGCGCGTCCGCAGGCGGCGCAGACGCAGGGCGGAAGAAATGGAAGCGCTGGCCGCGCTGTATGCGGACGAGGACGACCGTACCGAGGGAGGCGGATGAGATGAAAAAGGACATACTGGCGCTGTTCGCACTCGTGATCGTGATCGCCGTCGTCGCCGGCGGCACCAACGTGCAGTCGGTGGACGAGTATTATCTGACCCACATCGACGACATCACGCCCGAAAGCGAAACGGTGTTCATCAGCATCCGCTGCGACACGGTCCTCGACAACTACGACGAGCTGGACCCGGCGCTGCAATCGGAGGAGTTTGTGCCGCAGGACGGCGTCATCCTGCCGCCGACCGAGTACGTCCTCCGCCCGGGCGACACGGTGTTCGACATCCTCGATCGCGCCGTGCGCTACAACCGGATTCAGATGGAGTATCAGGGCGCGGACAAAAACAGCTTCGGCAGCGTGTATGTGCAGGGCATCCATTATCTGTACGAATTCTCCTGCGGCCCGCTGTCGGGCTGGATGTACCGCGTGGACGGCGAATTCCCCAATTACGGCTGCTCGAAATACGAGCTGCGGGACGGGCAGGTCATCGAGTGGGTCTACACCTGCGCGCTCGGCAGCGACGTCGGCTGCGTCTGGATGGGAGGAGACAGCCCGTGAAGGCCTTCGCCAACTACCATCCCGCCGTGCTGCTGCTGTACTTCCTGTCGGTGCTGCTGGTGGGGATGTTCGTCACCAACCCGGTCCTCCAGCTTACGATGCTGCTCGGCGCGGTTCTTTTCTGCCTGATGCTCCCGCACCGCAGCGGCGGGGCAGGCTTTTATGTGCCGATGTTCCTGCTCGTGGCGGTCACGAACCCTCTGTTTTCGCACAACGGCGTGACGCCGCTGTTCTATCTCAACGGCAACCCCGTCACGCTGGAGGCGTTCGTCTACGGCGCCGCCATCGCCGTGATGGTCGTCGGCGTGATGCTGTGGTGCGCCTGTTACAGCGCGGTGATGACGAGCGATAAGTTCCTCTGCCTGTTCGGGCGTGTTATCCCCAAGCTGGCGCTGGTTCTGTCGATGGCGCTGCGGTTCATTCCGATGTTCAAGCGGCAGATGCACAAGGTCAACCGCGCGCAGAAGGCGATGGGGCTGTACGGCTCCAAGAGCCTTGTGGACAAAGGCAGAAGCGCGCTGCGGGTGTTTCTGACGATGATTTCGTGGTCGCTGGAAAACGCCATAGACACCGCCGCGTCGATGAAGGCGCGCGGCTACGGGCTGCCGGGCCGCAGCCGGTTCGCCCTGTTCCGCTTCCGCGCCGCCGACGCCGCGCTCGCCGCAGTCAGCGTGCTGCTGCTGGGGCTGACGCTGGCCGGAACCGCTGCGGGCGCGACCGTGTTCTACTACTACCCCCGCATCAGCGCGCTGCCGCTGTCGCCGTTTTCTGTCGCAGTCTACGCAGCGTTCGGGCTGCTGTCGTTTCTGCCGTTCGTCATCGAAGCCAAGGAGGCGCTTGTATGGAAATATTACATCTCGAAAATGTGAGCTTCCGCTACCCGACGGCGGCGGAGAACGCTATCGACGGCGTCAGCCTGCGCGTGCAGAGCGGCGAGTTTGTCGTCGTCTGCGGCGAATCGGGCTGCGGGAAAACGACGCTGCTGCGGCTGCTCAAGCGCGCGCTCGCGCCCGCCGGCACGCGCAGCGGCGAGATTTATTACTGCGGCGTCGCGCAGTCCGCGCTCTCCGAGCGCACCGAGGCGAGCGAGATCGGCTATGTGCTGCAAAACCCCGACAACCAGATCGTGACCGACAAGGTCTGGCACGAGCTGGCCTTCGGGCTGGAAAATCTGGGCCTGCCGACCGAGGTCATCCGCCGCCGCGTGGGCGAGATGGCCAGCTATTTCGGCATTCAGGATTTGTTCCGCTGCGACACGGATTCGCTCTCCGGCGGCCAGAAGCAGCTTTTGAACCTCGCCTCGGTGATGGTGATGCAGCCCAAGCTGCTCATCCTCGACGAGCCGACCAGCCAGCTTGACCCCATCGCCGCCGCCGATTTCATCGCCACGCTCCGCAAGCTCAACAACGAGCTGGGACTGACCGTGCTGCTGGTCGAGCACCGGCTGGAGGAGGTGTTCCCCATCGCCGACAAGGTGCTGTTGATGGACAAGGGCCGCATTTTGCTGTACGATACCCCGCGCGATGTCGGCCGCTCCCTCGCGGCGTCGCATCCGATGCAGCTCGGCCTGCCCAGCGCCGTCCGCATTTTCAACGCGCTCGGGCAGGACGGCGCGTGTCCGCTGACCGTCCGCGAGGGCAGGGACTTTCTGGAGCGGCTCCTTGCGCCCGAACCGCCCGCCGCCTCCGGCGACGACGCGCCGCCGCCGTATGTACACGACGGCGAGGCCGCGCTGGAGATGAAAAACGTGTTCTTCCGCTACGAGCGCAGCCTGCCGGACGTCCTGCGCGGCGCTTCGCTCTGCGTCTACAAGGGCGAGTTTTACTGCCTGCTCGGCGGCAACGGGACCGGCAAGACCACGACGCTCAACGTCCTCGCCGGCCTGAACCGCGCCTACCGGGGGAAGGTCCGCATCGGCGGCCGTCCCATCGGCGATTACAAGGGCGGCGCGCTGTACCGCGGCAATCTGGCGCTGCTGCCGCAGAATCCGCAGACGGTTTTCGTCCGCGACCGTCTCCGCGACGACTTCGCCGAGCTACTCGAGGCGCAGGGCGTGAAAAAGGAGGAGCGGGACGCGCGGATTGCGTCGGTCGCCGAAAAAATCGGCGTCGCCGCGCTGCTGGATCAGCATCCCTACGACCTCAGCGGCGGTGAGCAGCAGAAGTGCGCCATCGCGAAGATGCTGCTGCTCGAGCCGCGCATCCTGCTGATGGACGAGCCGACCAAGGGGCTGGACGCGCACGCCAAGCGCGTGCTGCGCGACATCCTGCGCGCGCTCAAGGCCGACGGCATCACGATCCTGATGGTCACGCACGACGTGGCCTTCGCCGCGGAAAACGCCGACCGCTGCGCGCTGTTCTTCGACGGGGAGGTTCTTTCCGCCGACGTACCCGAGCGCTTTTTCGCCGAAAACAACTTCTATACCACCGCGGCCAACCGTATGGCGCGCCGTTTCTGGAAATACGCCGTGACCTGCGAGCAGGTCACAGCATACGCCCGCGAGGCGCTGCGCGCGTCCGCCGCGGCCGGAGCGCGCGGGGAACAGGCTTGAAGGGGAAATTCTGCCGTTCCCGCACCGCAGTTCCGCATTCGCAGGCGAGGCGGGCCTTGCCGCACGCCTGTCGTCCCAAGAGAGGATAGAACTTAGAGATGAAAGCAAAAAAATGGGTTTCCTGTATCGTTCTCTGCCTGCTGACGCCGGCAGTCGTGGTCGGCGGCACGCTGCTGTTCGCCGAGAAGCAGTACGCGTGGATTTCGCTCTGCGTGGCGCTGCTGGCCTGCGTACCCTTTTTCCTGCACTTTGAAAGAAAATCCGGCAGCACGCAGACGCTCATCCTCATTGCGGCGATGGTCGCGCTGTCGGTGGTGGGACGCATCCTGTTCACGCCGCTGCCCGGCTTCAAGCCGGTGACGGCGATGGTCGTCCTCACGGCGATGTATTTCGGCAGCGAGGCCGGCTTTATGACCGGCGCGCTGTCGGCGGTGATCTCCAATTTCTGGTTCGGACAGGGGCCGTGGACGCCGTTCCAGATGGTGAGCTGGGGGCTGATCGGCTTCATCGCCGGCCTGCTCGCGAACCCGCTCAAGCGCAGCAGCATCCTGCTGGCCGTGTACGGGCTGTTTTCCGGCGCGCTCTTTTCGCTGCTGATGGACACATGGACCGTGCTCTGGCAGGACGGCTATTTCAATCTCGCCCGCTATGGCGCCTATGTGCTGTCGAGCCTGCCGTGGATGGCCGTCTACGCGCTGTCGAACGTGATTTTCCTGCTGCTGTTCACGCCGCTTGTGGGGAAGGTGCTGACACGCGTCAAGACCAAGTACGGCCTCTGAGCGGACGAGGTCTGCTTCCAACGGCAGCGCGGGCGCGGGCGGCGGTTTCCAACGGATGCGTTCTTGCAGTCGGACGCCTTTTTCGGTACAATAAGGTCGGGACGGGGCATAAGTCCCTGCGTCCTGCCCGCCGCTTGCGGCGAGGCATTCGCTTATAGGAGGAGACGACGGTATGAAACGGGAGAAATACCTGAAGACCGCGCCTATGACGTATCGGGAATACTGCGGCTATCTTCAGCAGAAATACGGCGTCGGCCGCAGTGCCTATATGACTGCGTCGTGGAACAAAAGCAAGAAATGCACACGCACGAACGAGGGCCTTTTTACCCATCACATTTTTGAGGATCACGCAATTATGCGTTCCAGCAAGGGTTGGGCCATACAGAATCCATATGAGTGGCAGTTGGCAGAAAATCTTGTGTACTGCGATTATCTGGAGCATCTGCTGCTGCATATTCTGATTTGCGAATATCCGGCAGAGGACGCCAATCTCTTCGAGGACGTCGGCGTCGGCGGCGTCGTGAATTTTCTTGTCCCGCAGCTCAACGATCTGTATAGCGGCTGGCAGCCTCAAAAGGACTATATAAAAGTCTGCTTTGCCCTCGTTCGGGAGGACAAGCCGCTGTATTTGGAGCTGTTGAAGCGCTTCAAAGCGACCGACGCGTATGCGCGCTGCGGCGAAAGCTGTCTTTGCAAGAGCTTCAGTGCGCGGCACGGGCGATGGTCGGAGGAGGAAAACAAGGCTCTGTATGCCGAGCTTATCCGGCTCTGATGAAAAAAGAAGTCTGCCGCGCGCGGCAGACTTCTTTTTGCGTTTTTTGAAAACGATTGTATTTTGCCGAAAAAAGAGATATAATGAATCGAGCCGTATCACGGCGTTTGTTTTATGTGGCGCAAAAGGCCGTCAAGCGGGGAAATGAGCCGGGCACGGGCTGTTTGGACGTACAAACGGAATGGGGCTCGGAAATCCGATGACCGCGCAAGCAAATGCAGCGGCTGCGGAAACAATCCTTTCCGCAGCGATACGGCAATGTTACACAGCGGCACGCAAAAGAGCCGGATGACGAAAGCGAATCGAAAGAGAGGGGTTTCTATGTCTAACACGCCTGCGGATCGCGCACCAATCCGCCCGATTCTGCTCTGCGGCCGCATCTGCGCGGGCAAGAGCACCTATGCCGCGCGTCTGAAGCAGGCGCGCGGGGCGGTCGTTTTGTCCTGCGACAGACTGATGCTCACTCTGTTCGGACAGCGGCTCGGGAGTTGGCATGACGGGATTTCGGAACGCGTACGCGCGTACCTGCTTGCGCAATCGGTCGAGCTGCTTCAGGCCGGACTGCCGGTGATTCTGGATTTCGGCTTCTGGCGGAGAAGCGACCGGCTGGCGGCGGACGCCTTTTTCCGCGGACAGGGCTTTACGCCCGAGTGGCACTATGTGGAGGTCCCGGACGTGGTGTGGCAGCGGAATATCGCCGACCGTAACGCCTCCGCCGCCGCAGACGAAACAGCCGGCTATGCCGTCGACGCGGCGCTGGCCGAAAAATGCAGCCGTGTGTTCGAGACGCCGGCGCGGGAGGAGATGGACGTATGGATTGTGAATATGCGGGAGACGTGAGCGGTCTGGAATGCGCGCTTTCCCGGATGACGGAGGCGGTCTGCGGCCTGCTGGTCGGCTGCCGTCCGTCGGTGTATTTGTACGGCTCTGCGGTTTCGGGGGATTTCCGGCTCGGCTGGAGTGATCTGGACATCCTCGTCCTCACCCGCGAGCCGATTCCGCCTTCCGCCGCAGAGGCGCTGGTCTCCCTGCGGCAGACGATGACGGCCGCTGAGCCGGACAACGTCTATTATCGCCTGTTTGAAGGCGGAATGCTGCCGCTGCGGAACCTTTTGTCCGGCGAGCCGACGCGCGCCGTCTACTGGGGCACGAGCGGGCAGCGGCTCACAGACGGCTATGCGCTCGACGCGTTCGGCCGCCTGCAGCTTCGCGGGCAGGGCCGGCTGCTGGCCGGAGAAGAGCTGCGCGGCCTGCTGCCGCCGCCGTCGTACGCGGAGCTGCGCGACGCCGTGGCGGCGCATCTGAAGGCCGTCCGCCGCTATGCGGCCGTGACCGGGCGCAGCCTCTATTCGTTCGGCTGGCTGCTGGACGTTGCGCGCGGAATCTATACAATTCGCACGGGGCGCGTAGCGTCCAAAACCGACGCCGGACGCTGGGCGCTGCAAAACGCGCTTTGTCCCGACCCCGAGCTGCTCGAAACGGCGCTTTGCGTGCGGGAAGCGCCGCTGCGCCTGCGGGACGACCCGCGCACGCTGGATTTGGCCGAATCCCTTGGGGACGCCGTCCAGCGCTTCGCGGACGTACTGGAAGAAGCGCTGCGGTAGCGCCCCGCCGCCAGCACGCGCGCTGTCTGCGCGCGTGCTGGCGGCGGGGCCTGTCCCCGACTGCGGCGCTGGAATCGGCGGGCTGGGGGAGACAGCTTCGCCGAAGAAAACGCGCTTCGGCTGTTCGACAAGGGCTTACTCTATGCAATCACCGGCGAGACATTTTTCTTCATCTGCGCGATGAATGCCATTCTCCTCGGCAAAGCACCCTTCGCGCTTTTCCGATTTGAGAGTACGGCAAACGGCAGCCGCGGCTGTCGGAGGTGCAGCGCAAGCCGGATTCGCCCTGCCCCGCGCCGCCCGCGGAAACCGCGGGCGGCGCGGGGCAGGGCGCTCCTGCGGCCGGCTTCCTGTTCAGGAAGCCGGCCGCAAGACGAAGCGTATTCATAAACGATTTTTCACACTGCACAATGTACAGCCCGTAACCGCGCTCTGCGCGGCTTGGGTGCGCGGGCGAATCCTTTTTTCGGGTATGCGCCTTCGCCGGACCGCCGCATCGGCGGGCATTCCGGCCGGCCGTTCCCCATTTCTGCCGGATATGCTGCAAAGGGGGGTAGGGAATCGGAATCCCGTCGGCTACGAAGCTTGAAAGGCAATGGATATGTCGCCGTTGTTGCACGAAACATTCAGACTCTTTTCCCCGCCGTCTTTCGCTTCCGGCAGATTGCTCTCGCCCTTCTTAACGGCGCTGCGGATGGCAAAATCGTCGCAGCTCCCCACAACCGTGCCGGAAATGTCCCCGTTTTTGGCGGTCAGGGCAATTTCCCTGCCGACGGTCAGCTTCGCAAAACGGATATTGCCGCCGTTGGAGCTAAGGGAGACGCTGTCCGTTACGGCCAATTCCGAGAGGACGATTTCCTCGTTGGTGGTGGATACAGTCAGGCTCTGCAAGAGCGCGTCGGGTATGCGCACGGATAGCTTCCGATATTCGGCGGCGGCCTTGCCGCCGATGTAGTCGCTCCATTCCTTGCTGTCTGCGGCCGTTATGGTCAGCACGCTTTCGTCCGAAACGGAAATGTCGTAATACTCTTTGTCGTTTTCAAAATAGTCGATATGAATTTGGTGATCCTCGGACGGCGAGACCTCGATTTGTCTGTCCCGCACGTCGATTGAAATGCTTTTGATTTGTGTGCTGTCTGCCGTGTAGGTCTTTGGCGAAAACGGTTCGCCGTTGTCTGCGCACCCTCCCATAGCAAAAACGCTCAGCAGAGCGCAGCATATAAGCGAGATGATTCTTTTCATTTGCGTTTGTCCTCCTGTCGTTCCTCGGTTTCATTCAGAGCGAGAATTGCCTGCATTTGTCCTTTCGGCAAGTGGTAGTACGCCCAAAGGCAAATGCGATTTTTTGTGCTTACGCCCTTTTCGCGCGCCGCAGAACGGCCTGGCGAACGCCTTGTATTTGCAGCCTGCATACAAGGCGGCGGACGCGCGAGTTTCGTTCGGCGATGCGCCGCATTTTTCTGCTGAGAATAGGATAAACCCTTGTGCCGCACAAAAGTCAATAGTCCGGGAGAAAAAAGAAAAAATTTTTTCAGTGAGGGAAAAACGGCAGAACCGTCTCTGTCCCCGCCGCCGCTGTGCGGCGGCGGGGAGGGGAAGCCGAGGGTGCGGTCGAAGGGGCAGGAGGCCGCATACGGGACGACCGCTGCGGCGCGGCCTCTCCGCCGCTTTGGTTTCGGCGAAAAAGGACAAATGCCTCCCGCGGACGAATGGCGGGGCGGCAGGACTTCTTCGGCAAGCCGGCCCGCGTGTTGTTTTGCTCTTTGCCAAAAGCCGCCGCACCGTTTATGCCCGCTTTTATTGTGGTAAGCCGCCAAAAGCCGCGGCGGGCGCATAGGGAGGCGTTTTGGGATTGACTTCCCCTGTCCGCTTTGGTATAATAATAGATATTCTGAACGAAAAAGGACGTCTCGCGTCCGTTGCCTTCGTCTTTCGGCCGTGGAACACCCGCTTTTGACGGAGGGCTGCAAGCTGCCGTCTCCCTTGCGCGCACCACGCGCAGACCAGAATTGGGAAACGCGGCGTCGGCGTCGCTGCGTGCGAAAATATATACGATTCGCGCCGCAGAGTGCTTGGAAGGTATTTTGAGATAAGAGAGGGGTTTTTCGCGTGCGACAGCTTCGCGGCGTCGTGTTTTTGCTGATTACGGCGCTGATTTGGGGACTGGGCTTCGTGGCGCAGTCGTCGGCGGCCGACAGCATCGGTTCGTTTTCCTTTACCGCAGCGCGTTCGCTGATCGCCGCGGCGTTTTTGCTCGGCCTGCTCGGCGTCCGGCGGCTGCGTCCGTCGGACAGGCGTCCGCCGTCGAAGGGCGCGCTGCGCGGCGGGCTGCTCTGCGGCGGACTGCTGTTCGTCGCGTCCAATTTGCAGCAGTTTGGTATCGCCGCCTACCCGCCCGAGGCCGCGGCGTCGGGCCGCGCCGGGTTCCTGACGGCGACCTACGTCGTGATGGTGGCGCTGGGCGCTTTGCTCTCGGGCCGCCGCTTACGGCTTTCGGTGCTGGCGTCGGCGGTCGGCTGCGTGGCGGGCATGTACCTTTTGTGTATGTCCGGCGGCTTCGGCGGCATCTACACCGGCGACCTGCTGGAGCTGGCCTGCGCCGTCGGCTTTGCGCTGTATATCTGGGCGGTGGACCGCTGCGCCGGACTGGACAGCCTGTGCGTCTCCTGTGTGCAGTTCGCACTCTGCGGCCTGCTCTCGCTGGCTGCCGCGCTGCTGTTCGAGGACTTCTCGCTGCCGCTCCTGCTGCGCGCGTGGCTGCCGGTGCTGTACGCGGGCGTCTTTTCGAGCGGCGTCGGCTATACGCTGCAAATCATCGGGCAGAAGTACGCCGAGCCGACCGTTGCCTCCATCGTGATGAGCCTTGAATCGGTGTTCGCCGCGCTGGCCGGCTGGCTGCTGCTCAACGAACGGCTGTCGGGCGTTGAGCTTTGCGGCTGCGCGCTGGTCTTTTTGTCGGTGCTGGCCGCGCAGCTTCCCGCGCGCGGCAAGGGCGGGTACAAGGCCGGCTGACGCTTTGCCAACCTTTGAAGGGCGCCGGACGAGAGGTGTACATAAGTTGGACAATAAGGATCGTTCGGGCGACGCAAATACCGTGCGACCGGCGGAACGGGCCGCGCGCTGCTGCACGGACGGCCGCAGGGGTTTCGGCACGGCGACGGCCGCACCGGCAATGTGCGTATCGGGCGCACGGCGGCCGCTTGCACGTCATCGACTTCGACCGATGCGATTTCGGCATCCCGTGGGAGGCATTCAACCGCATCGTCCGGTCGGCGCAGTGCGCGCTGCGCTTTCACGGCGGGGCCGGTGGACGATTGCTTTGAGGGCGGCGCTCCGGCGCTGTTTTGGAAAGCTGCGCAAGCTGTACATGGCCTCTCACGCGCTCGGCGCGCTGCCGTGGGCGGCTTCGTTCGGCGGGCCGGAGCCGGCAGGATGCGGCGGCAGGCCGGTGAAGCGCTCTCGCGGTTCGACGTTTTTTGCGAGGACGTCCCCATGTGGTTTTCGCCGCCGCTTGGCCGCGATGCGTTTTGGAACGCGCCAAAAAGCCTCCCGAAGCGGTTTTCCGCTTGGGGAGGCTTTGTCGTTCGGCCGGCAGGCCGCCGCGCTTTACGCGCTGGCGAATTTCTGCTTGGCCTGATCTATTTTTGTCTGTTCCGCCGTCTGGGTGGGGTACCAGCCCTTGGCCGACATTTTGCTGTAGGTGTCGCTCTGCATCTTCAAAAAGTCGTTGAGCGCACAGTTGAAGGCCGAACGCACATTGGCGGTGTTCGACTCGATGGAGCCGTGCATCATCAGGTCGCAGCCTCCCTTGAGATTGCCGAGGATGGTTGCCATAATGTTTTTATCGTCCATTACCGTTGCCTCCCTTATAACAGACCGTAGAATTTTGAAAAGCAGTCCTGCAGCTTGTTGGACAGCTCTGCGGCGAAGGTTTTCAACTCCGGGTCCTGAAGCTGGGATGCAAAGTCGGTGCAGGCCGTTTGCATTTCCTTGGCATGACCGAGGGCGTCTTCAATATAAAGCAGTTCCTTAGGTGACATAGTTGGCATACTTTGATTACCCCTTTTCCAAATCGTTTCGGCGATCGAGATCGTCCCTCTTATCCTGCCCGCCTTTTTCATTTTTATACGCAAAAATTTGAATTTATTGCTTTGGCTTCCAAGCGCCTTGCACGGCCGGAAAAGGATTTTATATCGCTGCCGCATTTGATGGACTCACAGGGCGGTTCCCTTCTTCGGCACGAAAAATGAGGACATATCTGCTTTTTCCAATGTGAGCAGCCGCACCTTTTTCTCAATGCCGCCTGCATATCCTGTTAAGCTTCCGTTTGTACCGACGACACGGTGGCAGGGAATGATGAGGGAAATGGAATTGTGCCCGACAGCGCCGCCGACAGCCTGTGCGGACATTTTAGAAAGTCCCTTCTGCTTCGCTATTTTTTCCGCAATTTCACCATAGGTCATCGTCTTTCCGAAAGGAATGGCCAGCATGATTTCCCATACGGCTTTGCGGAACGGCGTTGTCTGCATATACAGCGGCGGTGTGAAATCGGGCGCTTGGCCGCGAAAGTAAATGTCCAGCCAGCGGACAGTCTGTTCCAATACCGGCAAGCGCTTTTCTTCATAGTCTTTGGCAAGTGTGTCTCCAAAGTATTTCTGTCCGTCAAACCAAAGGCCTGTAAGCTCTGTTCCGTTGCTGGCGAGCGTGATACCGCCCAAGGGCGAGTCATAATGATATGTGTATGTCATACGTTTATACCTCCCAATATGCATTGGAGTCCGCAGGCGCTTCTGCTCTGTCGGTCATGGTATAGGTGCGGACAGGCGCTGCAACTGTAATTTTGTAATCTGCAAAAGCGTTTCTTCTTCCGCAGCTCTGCGCCAAACGATGTGCGGCAAGATTGCGCCATTTTGAAACGCATTCTTCGCTTTCCCATACGGATAGGCTAAGGATTTTTCCCTCGGCGGCAAGGGAAGAAAATCGCTCGGCACGAATGAAGCCTTCCGCCTTTGCAAGGCTGTCTTTCAGCGCGCCTGCCATTTGCAGATAATCCTGCATTTTTCCGCTTTTCACGTTCACTTCAAACAATACGATGACGCTGCGCATTTACAGCTCCTCCTGTTCTGGCTTGCCGAATTCCGGTTTACATCTTTTACAAGGCCGGTAGCCCTTTTCCGCCGCTTCTTCCATCGTATCGAAAAACACAACATTCTTTTCCAAGGGTATCTTTGCGGGACAGCCCGGCCGGCATAGAATCTTCGTCGTTTTTACACCAATGATAAACTTGCCGTCATAAGATTTGTCTCGATTTTGAATGGCTTGCAGCCTTTCCTGCTCGTTCACTTTTTTTGGCGCTCCTTTTTGGGGCGTAATCTTTCATTTCAGGTATCGCGCCGCCTGCCACCGCCCAAAAGTACAGGCTGGCCACACTGCAATAGGGGCTTAACCGTCTGCGGTATTTTTCAAACGTATTGCGGTCGATTTTCCGATGATGATACACCATGCGCATTCCCCGCAAGATGGCCAAATCTCCGTAGCTGAAAACGTTTGGGCGCTGCATGCAAAAAAGCAGGATCATTTCGGCAGTCCAAACGCCGACGCCTTTCAGCCCCGACAATTCGGCGATCACCGCATCGTCCGATTTATTCCAAAGGCCCTGTAAATCAAACGCACCGTTTTTTACTTTCAAAGCAAAATCCGTGATATACGCAGCTTTTCTGTAAGTCATTCCAAAAGACTGTAAGCGGTCGATGCCGGAAGTTAGAATGGTATCGGCGTTTACGCTGCCGAGACCCTCCTGCAGCCTCTGCCAGATTGTCGCCTGCGCCTTTGTTGAAATCTGCTGACCGATGATATGATGGACGACCGAGGCAAACAAATCGCCGTCTGCTTCACGCTCAATCCTTCCGATTCGGTCAATCACCTCCGCAAGCCGTTTGTCCTTTTTCTTCAAATATTCGGTTGCGAATTCGTCATACGAAAAATACACGCTTGTTTCAGCTTCCTCCTTGACGCGGGATTTGCTTTGCAGTATAATGTTATCACAATTCAAGGCGATATAATATGAAAATATCGCCAAATATTATTATAATATATCCAAATAAGGGGAAGACGAAATGAACAACGCACAAAATGATTACATAAACTCAGTCAATCTGAATGCAGGCTCAGACTTCCCATATCTTGTGCTTAACGTTGTCAATGACCAAAGCTATCCGAGGAATCCCGGCTTTCAGGTTATGCATTGGCATGAGGATTTGCAGTTTATTTATGTCCTTGACGGTGAAATCGAGCTTAAAACCTTAGATGCGTCGGTGCGGGCCGATCAGGGCAGCGGCATCTTTATCAACAAAAACGTGATACACCATGTGAAAGAGACCTTTCCCTGCCGCTACAACAGCTTTATTTTTCCCGACTACTTTCTGAAATTTTATTTCGGCAGCCCTGCGGCTGCATTTGTTGAACACATTGTCGGCAAAGATGAATTGCCAATCTGCTGTTTCCCGAAAGACATGGATTGGTGCAAATCGATTCTATCTGTGCTTTCCCGCCTTGCAGACCTTGAAAACGGAAAGACTGCGTTTTATGCCTATGAGGTGCTTTGCCTGCTCTCCGCGCTTTGGCTCGAAGTGTGCCGAAACCTTCGGCTGCCAAGCAAAAACGCAGATACCGTTATGGGCGCTCGGATGCAGAAATTTTTACAGTACATAAGCGAGCATTACGGCGAGGATATTTCTCTGGACGGGCTTGCGGCGCGTGCGAATGTCAGCAAATCGGAATGCCTGCGGTGCTTCAAGGCAAGTATGCAGACAACCCCTTATAAATATCTGACGGAATACAGGCTTGCCAAGGCAGCCGAGCTGCTGAGAAGCACGGATGAGCCGATAGGCCATATCGCTGACAGCGTAGGCTTTCATCAAATCAGCCATTTCGGAAAATGCTTTAAGGAAAAAACAGGCCTTTCACCGAGGGCGTATCGAAAGAATAAGTAACGCTTTGAGACGCATAAAGGCCCGTTCCAACGCCAAAACAGGGCAGGCATAAGGAATAAGCTCGGGTGCAACTGTATAAAAGCCCAATAAACGCGTTTCGAGGAGCATTTCATTCTAAAGCCGTTGGGAGGGCATCAGGAAGGCGCTGCGTGCTATTAGGAACACCCTTGAAATGGAATTCCGCATTGCAAATTTTGCCCGCAACCGGCGTTGAGAAACCGCAGGCGCCGGCCGCCGCATATGCGGGGACAGCGGGTCGGGGACAGCGGGTCCGTGCGTTCGGCCCGCGCGTTTGAAAAGGCCGCCGCAGATTTTCGTCTGCGGCGGCCTTCTTGTCATACAAGCGCATACAGGAGAACCGAGCCGCCGCGGCTTTCTGCGGCGGCGCTTTTTTTATGTGCTTTTGTGCGGCGTTTAACCGATACCGTGCTCCAGCAGGAAATCGGGCGAGACGAACACGCCGCCGACGCTGACGGCAAAGTACAGCGTTTCGCCTGCCTTGGCCACGATCTCGCCTGCCGAAACGACGTCGCCCGCGCGCCTCGCGCCCGACGCCAGACAGCCGTAATAGCTGACCACGCCCAGCCCGTGATCGACGGCGACGACCTGCCCCAGCACGGGCAGCTCGCCCGAAAAGACGACCGTCCCGCCCGCGCAGGATTTCACGTCGACGCCGGCAGCGTCGTAAACGCTGCCCTCGCAGACCAGCGCGCGGCTTTCGCCGCCGCTTTGCAGCAGCAGCTTCGCGCCGAAGCCCGCCCGAGGCGTACCCGCGACCGGCGCGGTGAAGGGCGACCCGGTGTGCAGGCCGACCCGTCCGTCCTCCGCCTGCGGGATGCCGCGCAGCGCGGCTGCACATTCGTCCAGCGCCTCGTCCGAAAGCGAAGCGAAGCGCTCGGCCGTCAGGTCCAGCGTCACGTCGTCGGTATCGGCTTCGCCGATTTTCAGTCCGACGGGCGAGGTGACGTCGCCCGCGCGGAAGCTCAGCGTGTAGGTGCCCGGCTCGCTGTCTGAAGCGATGGGCAGCAGCGCGCAGACGCGGTCGCCGTCAAGGTAAAGAGAGGGCGGGGCGGTGCGCAGCGCCGTGTCCAGCAGCAGCGTTTGGCCGTCGTTGAGGTTCTGCACCGTGTAGGCCCAGACCTCGCCGGGCTTGGCCTCGTTGACCGGCAGCGTCACCGTCGCCGGCACGTCGTACAGCAGGGGGAAGCGGTAGGACGCCTCGCCGTAGTAAGTGCTGTTGCCGCTCTGCTCCCAGCGCGCCTCGATCTCGACCGTGACGAGCGTATCGGCGCCGAAAATCAGCGATTCGAGGGAGGCGCCGGCGATGGCCACCTCGTTTTCGTCATAGTAGGTCACGAGCAGGCTGCTCGGCTCTGCGGAAAAGCGCAGCGCATTGTTCCACACCGAGCAGACGGCGGGGATATTCGATTCGTCGTAAAGCGGCGTGTCGGTGTAGGGGATTACCTCGCCGGCCGCATTGGTGTAGTGCCAGACGTAGCTCAGCGGCGCGACGGCCGTGCTTTTGTCGCCGGTGACCACCGAAAGCGTGGGCAGGAATCGCGCGCTGTACAGATAGGCGCTTTCCTCGCGCGAAAGCAGCGTCCTGGCCGTTTCGCCGTCGATGACGCTGTATCGCCCCTCGGGGGACAGCAGCACGCAGCCGGACGCGTTCAGCTCGGCGTACAGCCGGTATTCGATTGTCCGGTCGCCCCGGTCGAAGGCGAGAATCGACGGCCGCTCGTCGTCCAGCTCGCGCAGCGGGTCGTTCAGCGGCGAGGCGTCCAGCACCGCGCCGACGTACAGCTCGATGCTCGCTTCGTCGTCGAACGTATATACGTCGCCGCTCGGCAGCGTGACGCGCACGCTCTTCACGGAGGCGGCCGAAAGCGTCCCCGAGGTGAACGTATAGATAAAATAGGCGATGAACGCCAGCGGCAGACAAATCAGAACGCCCCAGAACAGGCGGTGCTTGCTTTTTTTCGGTTTCATCTGCGTTTCGTTCATCCCTTTACTGCCGTTGTCGGAATCGTTATTTCAGATTGTCTTCGATGGCCTTCGTAACCGCGTCGCGGTTGGCGCTCATCACCATATAGACGTACAGGCCCTCGGTTTCCACCGTGGCGGCGGTCGCCACCGCGTAGTTGTCGGCGTTGTAGTCCTTCTGCGTCGCCTCGGTCGCTGCCTTGCGGGTCTCCAGCTTCTGCTTGAGCTGCAGCGCGCTGTCCTCGTCGGCCGCTTTGAAGAAGGCGACCTCCTCTACCGACGCGTCGGAGGCGCCGATTTTATAAAACCCCTCCGTGAACATCGAGGACTGGATCCCCAGCTCGTCCAGCAGCATCGTTTCGTCGTACTCGGCGGTCTGCTCGCTCGCCATAGCGTCGGCGACCTTGTCGCTCAGCTCGCCGACCGAAACGGCCAGCGTTTTTTCCTTCTCCGCGCACGCGCAGAGCGTGAGAAGCAGGGTGAGCAGCAGGGCGGAAATGCATCTTTTCATCATCGGGTCTTCTCTCCTTATTTATGTTTTTGGCGCATTCAGCCGCGGCTGTACAGCGGCATCGAATCGGGGTTGACGTAGGTGCCGGCCCGCTCGGCCTTCGCATAGTCGCGCAGAACCGCCGTCCAGATCGCGTAGGCGTCCGCGGTCAGGTGACAGCCCGAGCCGCCCTCGGCGTTGTCGGTGCAGTACTTGTCAGCCAGACAGCCGCCGCCGACGAGCGGGGTGGAGATGTCGACGAAGTCGTAGCCGTTTTCGTTGCAGTAGTCCAGCAGCAGGTTGTTGTATTCGCTGATGCTGCCGTTGTGCAGCTTTTGGTAGGTGTTGAAATTCTTGACCATATAGGTGTTGGCGAGGATGACGATCTTCACGTCCGGCGACTTTGCCTTGATCGCGTCGACGACCGACGCCAGATTCTCGGCGGACGCCTCCGCGCCGAAAATGCCGATTTCGTTGAGCGCCATGCCCGAGAAGTAGACGGTTTTCGCGCCCATCGCGGCGACCGCGTCCTCGATCTTCATTTTCTCGCCCTGATACAGCGGGTGCGTCGAGCTGTCGCTGATCGGCTGCATATTGTTGTAGCAGCTGAAGCTGGCCGACGCGTGGAACTTGGCGCTGCCGAGGAACGCGCTGTCGCTGCCGCGCCTGCGGGTGACGTAGTTTTTATAATGCAGCATAATCGAGTTGCCTACGAACACCGAGTCGTTGAAGTAGGCGTCGATCTCGTCGGCGCCCAGCGCGGCGTCGGTCACGTCCGCGTATGCATTCGGGTCGGGCGGGAGGACGGGCGGCTCGCTGACGTCAACCGGCGGCTCGCTGCTTTCCTCCTGCGGCTCGCTGCTTTCGTCGGAAGGCTGCGCGGACGACTCGTCCGCAGGCGCGCTCGAGTCGGCGGGGTCCTCCGACGGCACGTCCGCGCCGCCGGAAACGGTGCTTTCGGCGGGCCGGCTCGATTCGGCGGCCGACGATGCGGCCGACGATGCGTCGTCCGGCGCGGTGATGCAGGCGCCGAGAATGCAGAGCGCGAGCACGGCAGACATCACGATATAAAAGAGCTTGTTTTTCATTTTCTGTATGTATCCTTTCCCGCAGTGCGCGGAATCATTCCTGCCCGTATAGCGGCATCGAGTCGGGGTTGACGTAGACGCCGGCCTGTTTGGCCCGCGCGTAGTCACGCAGAACCGCCGTCCAGATCGCATAGGCGTCCGTCGTCAGATGGCAGCCCAGACAATTGCTGTTGCTTTTGTCGTTGTCGCTGCAGAATTTGTCCGCCAGACAGCCGTTCTCCATCAGCGGGGTGGCCACGTCGACGAAGTCGAAGCCGTTTTCGTTGCAGTAGTCCAGCAGCAGGTTGTTGTATTCGCTGATGCCGGCGTTGTTGAGCTTGTTCCGGGAGTCGTTGAAGTCCCGGGTTCGGTATGTGTTGGCAAGCACGACGATGCGCGCGTCCGGCGACTTCGCCTTGACCGCGTCGGCGACCGCCGCCAGATTGCTTACGGACGCTTCCGCGCCGAACAGGGCCAGCTCGTTGAGCGCCATGCCCGAGAGATAGACGGTCTTCGCGCCCATCGCGGCGACCGCGTCCTCGATTTTCATTTTCTCGCCCCGATAAAGCGGATGAACCGAGTCGGCCGAAACCGGCGCGAGGTTGTTGTGATAGCTGAAGCTGCCCGACGCGTGGAACTTGGCGCTGCCGAGGAAGCCGCTGTCGCCGCCGCGTTTATATGCAACATATTTGTCTTTGAAGTGCATCATAACCGAGTGTCCCACGAACACCGAATCGTCGAAAACGCTGTCGATCTCGTCCGGTCCGATGTCGGCGTCGGTGACGGTCGGGTAGACGCTCGGGTCGGGCGGGACGTAGGGCTCACGGCTGACCTCCGCAGAGGACGTGCCGCTCTCGGAAGACTCGCCGCTCCCGCTTTGTCCGCCGGACGGCGACGGCTGCCCCGTCGACGCGTCGGCGCCGCTTTCTTCCGTCGGCGCGGCGGTGATGCAGGCGCCGACGACGCAGAGAACGATAACCAAAAGCGCCAGAATGTAAAAGGCTGTGTTTTTCATTGCGTAAGACCAAAGCGCCCGCTTCTGCGGAGGCTTCCTTCATCCTTGCCTGAATTGGCGCAGACCGCCGCTTCGTACGGACGGACGCGCCGCGGGAATTTTCCTTTCCTTATTATACCGATGCGCCCGCATTATGTCAATAGAAAGAGGTGAATTTTGTGTAAATCAGTACGCGCCGGTATAATCGCCGCGTTTGATGGAAAAAACTAACACAGAAAGGTGGGAGACGGCTTGACCATCGCCGAACTGGAAACGACGCTCGACGGCTTTTTTGCCGCCTGCGTGGATTATAAAAAACGAACGATGACGCTGAAGGACGGCAAAACCGCCTTCCTCTGCGACTTCAAGGACTTAACCGACCGCCGCTATATCGCCGAGCGCATTGTTCTGCCGCTGCTGACGGCCGACCGCGTGGACGACCTCGAGCGCGTGGTGCAGACGACGGCCGTCAAAGCGGAGACCGACCTCGCCAAGCTGCGCGAGGGCCTGCTCTTTGGGAACACGCTTGTCGCGCTGGAGGGAGAGGGAGTGTTCCAGATCGTCCTCTGCGCGACCGACGAGGACGGCGGGCGCGACATTCAGGAGCCGAACAGCGACGTGACGCTCCGCGGCCCGCGTGCGGGATTTACCGAGAACTACGAGAAAAACGTCGCGGCCATCCGGCGCATCATCCGCAATGAGGCGCTGGCGTTCGAGGAATTCGTCGTCAGCGAGCAGACGTCCACCCGCGTCGTTCTGGCGTACATCAACGGGGTGGCCAACGCGGGCGTCGTGGACGGCCTGCGGAAAAAGCTGGAGGGCCTGAACGCGATGGGCGTCGTGGACAGCGCGAATCTGGAGATGCTCCTCAGCGGGCGGATGCTGTTCCCCGTCTTCGGCTCGACCGAGAAGGTGGACAAGGTCGCCTCCAAGCTGCTGGCCGGCCGCGTGGCCGTGTTCGTGGACGGCTCGCCCTTCGTACTGACGGCGCCCTATGTGTTTGCCGAAAGCCTGCAATCGGCGGAGGACTATCTCAAAAGCCCGGTCTACGCCACGGTGATGCGGCTGCTGCGCGTGCTGGCGCTGCTGCTGTCGCTTTACTTTCCGGCGATGTATATCGCCGTACTCAAATACGGCCCCGAGCTGCTGCCCGACGCCGTGACGGCCATTCTGCGCGAGTCGCGCGAGGGAATGCCGCTCGAGCCGTTTTTTGAAATTGTCATTATGCTCGTCGTGTTCGAGCTGCTGCGCGAGGTCGGCATTCGGATGCCGCGCACCGTCGGCGACGCCGTCGGCATCGTCGGGTCGCTGATCGTCGGCGACGCGGCCACCGAGGCGGGGCTGGCGAGTACGGTGGTCGTGGTGGTCGTCGCCATCACGGCGGTCTGCACGTTCATCGTGCCGATGTATATGAACGCGCAGCTTCTTTTCCGCTTTGTGTTCCTGTTCGCCGCGTATTTCTTCTCGTTTTTCGGCGTGATCGCCTCCACGCTGCTGCTGCTTTCCTATCTGGCGAAAAAGGAAAGCTTCGGCGTCCCCTATTTGTCGCCGCTGGCGCCGGTCGTGCCGGCCGGAATGCTGGATTTCCTGCTGGCCGTGCCGAAGCGCTCGATGCGGCGCCGCGACCGGCTTGTCGGCAGGAAAAAATGACGGCGCGTCCCGAACGGCGGCGGGGAAGCCGCCCTGCCGCGCCGTTTCCGCCGCCTCGGACGGACGGCCCGCCGGCCTGCGCCCGACGATAGAAGATAAGGAGGGTTTTGCGCATGCTTTCCGCCAACTTTTTTCTGCTTGCCGCCGTGCTGCCGACCTGCCTGCTCTGGCAGGCGGCCGACCTCGGGGACGCGCTGCTTGCGTTCCTCATCGCAGCCGGCGCGGCGCTGCTGTTCACGCTGCCCGCCCGCACGGGCCTACTTTATCGCTTCGCCGCCGCGCTGGCCACGCCGCTCTGGCTGTTCGCCTTCGTCACCGAGTGCGTCAGCTTCTATGCCTTTGCGGACGGCGGCCGTTTTTTCCCCGATTATCCGATCGCAATTCTGATCGTGTTCGCCCTCTGCGCGCTGCTCATCGGCATCCGCGGGCGGCGCGGCGTGGAGCGGCTTTCGGTGCTCGTCGGCATCACGATGCTCATTTTGGCGCTCGTCGCCGTCCTTGCGGGCGGCGGGCGGGGCGAGACGCAGAAAAGCCTCATTCTGCTCGCGATGCCCGCCGTCTCGACCGCGGCCTGCTGCACGGCGGCGGTCAAGCCGAACACGGTCGGCGCGCTGGCCGGGGTGGGGACGTCGTTTCTGCTGTATCTGGCGCTCTACTTCGCGTACGGCAACGCGCTGCTGACCGAGCTGGCCGTGCTTACGGGCGCGATTTTTCGCGCGGCGGTGCTGGTATATGCGGCATTAAAGACTGTAATACCTCGCCTATCGGTTCGCTGATGAGCAGGTCGGCGCGTCGGTCGGCCGCCGTGGGCGTGCGGTTGATGACGACGAGCGAATCGCCTCGGAACTCGTCGAGCAGCCCCGCCGCCGGATAGACGGTCAGCGACGTGCCGCCGACGATGAGCAGGTCGGCGCGCGCAATCGCATCGACGGCCGCGCGCAGGACCGCCTCGTCCAGCGGCTCGCCGTAGAGCACGACGTCGGGCTTGATGAGCCCGCCGCAGCGGGGACAGCGCGGCACGTCCTCGCTGTCCCGAATCTGCTCGGGCGCAGCGGAAAGCCCGCATTGCAGGCAGTGATTGCGGTAAATCGAGCCGTGCAGCTCGTACACGCGCCGGCTGCCCGCTTTCTGGTGCAGCCCGTCGATGTTCTGCGTGACGACCGCAAGGTCGCGCCCGCTTTGCTCGAGCGCGGCCAGATACCGATGCGCGCCGGAGGGCTGTGCGTCCAGCGGCAGCATTTTGTCGCGGTAAAAGCGGTAAAACGCCGACGTGTGCGAAAAGAAAAAGTCGTGCGATAAAATCCGCTCGGGCGGGTAGGCGTAGGTCTGCGCATACAGCCCGTCTGTCCCGCGAAAATCGGGAATCCCGCTCTCGGTGGAAACGCCCGCGCCGCCGAAAAAGACGATGCGGCGCGATTTGTCGATGCGCGAGCGCAGTTGTTCGTACATGTGTGTCTTCCTCTCGTTTCTGTTTGTACGGGAGACCCGCCGGACAGGTCTCCCGTATGGATTTGCAGGGGCTTACCGAGCCGTCCTTCGGCTCGGGGCGAAGAACCGATTCACCTGAAAAAGACGCGGCGGCTCTCCCGCCGTTGCCGTCCGTTTCCTCGCAAACGCATCGCCCGCGCCCGCGCGGCTTCCTTGCTCCCGCTTTGCATCGACGGCGAAAACGACGGCGCTTTCATAGGCGCTGTGAGCGATAAAGGCTGCGCTTTTGCGGGCAATGCAAAAAAGATATGCCATCTTTGCGAGATCGCATACCCTTTTTTGTGTCGGACCGCCGTTATTCGCCGCACCGGCGCTTCGGCAGATCGCAGCCGCGGCGCGCTTCGCCGCAAATCATAAATCCATGTCGCTATATAAATTCTCATCACACTTGACGCACGCCAAAGCTATCCGCCAAGATAACCCTCCCGTAATTTCACATATTCAGCGATGCCGTCGTTAAAATATATTTCATACCAAAGAGAATCGTCATAGCTCATTACCCATTCGGGCGTATTGTCTCGAATCCGATACGTCATACTGCTCTCGCCGGACGAATACGGCTCGCCGTATTTTTCTATAATTTCCTGCTTTGTGCTGCCGATAATAAACCTGTCGTTGAATTGATAATGCGTAGGGTGATAATACCAAAACATTCCCCCGCAAAACACTATTATTAAAATCAAGCCTGCGGTGCCGATTAAAATTTTCTTTTTCACATTCTCCGCCTCCGATAAAGAAAAGGGATATGCTACCGTCATGATAGCATATCCTTTTTTCGGTGTCAAGACGTTTTATTCGCCGAAATAGCGCTTCAGCAGACCTGCGAAGGCGCAGCCGTGGCGCGCTTCGTCCTTGGCCATCTCGTGAACGGTGTCGTGGATGGCGTCGAGATTCTGCTGCTTGGCCAGCACGGCCAGCTTCTTCTTGCCGTCGCAGGCGCCGTTCTCGGCCATCACGCGCAGCTCGAGGTTCTTCTTCGTCGAGTCGGTGACGACCTCGCCGAGCAGCTCCGCGAATTTGGCGGCATGCTCCGCCTCTTCCCAAGCGGCCTTCTCGTAGTACATGCCGATCTCGGGATAGCCCTCTCTGTGCGCGACTCTCGCCATCGCCAGATACATACCGACCTCGGTGCATTCGCCGGTGAAGTTCATCCGCAGGCCCTCGAGGATCTCGGGGTCCACGCCGGCCGCCACGCCGACCACATGCTGGTCGGCCCAGGCGAGGCTGTTCTCCTCCTGCTTGACAAACTTCGAGGCGGGCGCCTTGCACTGGGGGCAGAATTCGGGCGCCGAATCGCCCTCATGTACATAACCGCAAACAGAACATACATATTTCATAGGTTTCATCGTCCTTTCTGAGTTGTTGTCCCTATTATACACTTAATAACAATCATTGTCAATAGGTTTTTTGAAAAAAACTGCCCTGCACGACATTTTTTTCCAGAAAACGGCGTTTCAGGGTGTTGAGGACGCGTTTTTTGTCCGCGCTCCAGAGCGGGGAGAGCAGCAGTCGGCGGTCGCCGTCGCCCGTCAGACGGTGCAGGACGACCGAAGCGGGGACGCGCGGCAGCAGGGAACAGAGCAGGTCGGCGTAGGCGTCCGGCGAATAATAGGGCACAAGCCCTTTGTGATACGCTTCCTCGAGCGGCGTGCCGCGAAGCACATGCAGCAGCGCCAGCTTGAGGCCGGACACCGGCGCGCGGCAGACAGCGTCTACACTCTGCGCCATCATCGCCGCGGTTTCGCCGGGGAGGCCGAGGATGAGGTGCGCGATGACGGGCAGGCCGGCCTGCGCGAGTCGTTCGGCCGCGGAAAAGAACAGGGAGGTCGGATAGCAGCGGTTGAGACGCGCGGCGGTTTCGTCGTGGACCGTCTGCACGCCCAGCTCCACCCAGACGGGCTTGACGCGCGCGGCGCGGGTGAGAATTTCCATCACCGGCGCGCCCAGACAGTCCGGCCGCGTGGCGACCGAGACGACCGCGACGTCGTTGCGGCGGGCGGCTTCCAGCAGCGCCGACTCCAGCCTTGCGGGGGCAGTGTGGGTCGAGGTGTAGGCCTGAAAGTAGGCGATGTAGCGGCTGCCGCGGAACTTCTGCGCGACGACCGCCTTGGCGCGCTCGATCTGCTCGCCGACCGGCGTCCCGCAGCTTTGGGCGAAGCTGCCGCTGCCCGCCGCGCAGAAGGCGCAGCCGCCCGTGCCGACCGTCCCGTCGCGGTTGGGGCAGGTGTCGGCGCAGGAGAGGGAGAGGCGGTAGAGCTTTTCCCCGAACGAATCCCGCAGGAAATCGCTAAGCGTGTTCAGGTACATCATTCGGCCAGCTTCACCCACGTCGGCCCGTAGACCGAGAAGGCGAAGGCGAGAAAGCATTCGGCCGTCGCTTCCTCCGAGTGTGCGCCGCCCTGATGCGCGCGCATGCCGGCAAAGTAGCCGGCCGGCTCGTAGCGGAAGGTGTCGAGCGTGGTTTTGATGTTCGCGCACAGGCTGCCGCCGATGCTGACCCCCGCGCAGAGCAGCGCGACGAGCGTTTTGGCGGTGGTGACGGCGCTTTTCTTCCCGTCCAGATCGGCAAAGGACGCGTCGGTTTCGTCGGCGGTGTTGTAAAGGTACATCAGCGTGTTGTCGTAAATCGTGCCGTCGGTGCGGGATTTGTATACGGCGAACACCGTCATCGCCGCAGCCGTCGCGTCGGGGTCGGCGACGATGACGTCGTCGGCCGAGACCGGCTTGACCGCCGCAATCCCGCCGCCGCGCACCTGACGCGATTCCAGCTCGTCCACAAACAGGGACGGGTCGTGCGCCTGCCCGGTGCAGAGCAGCGCGAGCGCGACGTCGCACAGCGTCTCGGTGTCCAGTGTGGCCAGCTCGTCTTCGGACAGCGCGGCCAGCTCGGCCGCGTACGCCGCCGCGTCGGGACCGCCCGCGACGCCCGCCTTTTCCAGCAGCGCGCCGGCGATGGCCGCGCCGGCCTTTTCGCCGGTTCCGGCCTTTTCGTCCGGCTCCAGCGCGCTCAGGTCGTAGCCGTCGAAGGATACGCCGAGCGCATACACGGCCGCCACCTCGCGGTAGGAGGTGAACGGGTGCTCTTTATAGTAATCCAGATAATGCTGCACCTGCGCGAGCGCGTCGGCGTCGGTTCCGCCGCTGCGGGAGACGTCGCCGCTTTCCTCGGTCTGTTCGGAGCAGGCGTACAGGGCGGGGAGCAGCAGCGCCGCCGAAAGCAGCAGCGCCAGCAGGCGTTTGAGAGGCATATGCGGACCGTCCTTTCGGTATGCCGTGGCATAGAATACATATATTGTAAGGAAGGCGCGGCGAAATGTCAAGAGAGAAAATGTTGACAAAGCCCGAATAAAAGGCTATAATGACGGTAAGAAATCGACTGGGGGAGGGCTGCCGTCTTGAATCGGATACGAAGGATTCTTTCCGCGCTGCTGCTGGCGGCGCTGCTGACGGGCGCGCTGTTCGCTTTTTCGTCCTCCGCCGGCCTGTTCGGCGACATCGACGGCGACGGCGGCGTGACCTACGAGGACGCGCAGCTTCTTTTCGATTATGTGGCGGGCGCCGGACGGCTGACCGTCTCGCAGCTCGGTGCGGCGGACATCAACCGCGACGGCAGCGTTACCATCGCCGACGCGGCGATGCTGTTCCATTACGTTTCGGGCTTGTTCCCCTCGCTGCCGTTTGAGGAGGGCGAATACGCGCGGCTGGTCGTGCAGACGATGCCCGACAAAACCGAATACGTCGTCGGCGAGGACTTCGACTACGGCGGGCTGCTCATCTGCGCGGAATATGACGGCGGCAAGCGCGTCCCGCTGGAGACGTATACCCTCTCGGCGCTGGGGACGTTGACCGCGCCGGGCGTCAAGATCGTTACCGTGTCCGCCGGCGGCCTCCAAACCGCCTTCACCGTCACCGTCCTGCCCGATGCGCTGGCGGGCATCGAGCTGACCGCGCTGCCGACTAAGAAAACCTACGTCCTCGGCGAGACGCTTGATCTTGCGGGGCTGCGTGTCAATGCCGTGTACGCCTCCGGCACGAAAGCGCAGATTTCCGCCTACGCCGTCGACGGGTTTGACGGCAGCCGCGCCGGCGTCCAGACCGTCACCGTGTTTTACCGCGGCTTTTCCGAGACCTTTACGGTCACGGTTTCCGCTTCGTCCGCCGCCACCGTCAATACCGGCTCCTCGGCGCTCAACGTCCGCAGCGCGCCCTCGCTGACGGCGTCGGTCGTGGGGACGTTCGCCGCGGGCACGCGGGTGGAGGTGCTCTCGCGGGAGGGCGAATGGACCAAGGTGCGCGGCAAAACGGCCGCCGGAACGACGCTGACCGGCTACTGCTATACCGAATATCTGCTTTTTGACTGAAAAAAGCGAAAAAAGCGCTTGACAGATCCGCTTTTGTATGCTATAATGCTATTTGCCGCTTGTATGGGGCTTTGTCTAAACATGTCCGCATTTCGCCGGATATGTGCCTCGCATACCTTGTGTATGTAAAAATACTTTGCGCCTGCAAAGCCGTCTTGCAAAGCGAACTCAGCTTTGTGCCGCAAGCCGGACTTCTTGCGAAGTCAACCGAGCTTTTGCACAGCAGGCCGGACTTTTTGCAGAGTAAATCGAACTTTGCGCAGCAGGCCAAACTTTTTGCAGAGTAAGCCGAACTTTGCGAAGCAGATCGGACTTTTTGCAAAGCAAACCGAACTTTGCGAAGCAAAGTTCATACTTTGCGCAGCGCAGCAAAGTATTATGCAGCGAGTCAAAAACAGAAAGTGAGGTGCTTTTCGTGTTTGCGATTGTTGAATCGGGCGGAAAGCAGTACAAGGTCAGCGAAGGCGACATCATCTTCGTTGAAAAGCTCAATGTGAACGAGGGCGACACCTACACCTTCGAGAAGGTTCTTGCGGTCTCCTCTCCGGCCGGCTTTTCCGTCGGCACGCCTGCGGTGGCCTGTACTGTGACCGCGAACGTCGTCAAGAACGGCAAGGGCAAAAAAATCCACGTTATCCGTTATAAATCCAAGAAGAACGAGAAGAAGCATATCGGCCACAGACAGCCGTATACCAAGCTGCAGATCGTGAGCATCGCGCTCTAAGGCGATGATACACGCGGCGTTTTTCGTCAAGAACGGCCGGCAGGCGGGCTTTACCGTCAGCGGGCACAGCGGTTTGGCCGACCCGGGCGCGGACATTCTCTGCGCGGCGGTCAGCGCGATGACGATGCTTGTCGTCAACACGCTGCAGGGCGGCTTTTCCAACGGCACCTGCGAGGTGCGCAGCGGCGACAATTCGGTCGCCTTCCGCACGGGGACTGCGGATGCGTTCTCCGAGGCGCTTCTGAACGCCTTTCGGGACGAGCTGACCGCGCTGCAGGCCGAATATCCCGATCATCTCCGCGTCTGCGTTTCAAATGAATTGGAAAGGACGAATTGAAATATGCTTAGAATATCGCTTCAGTTTTTCGCACATAAAAAGGGCGTCGGCTCCACGAAGAACGGCCGCGATTCCGAGTCCAAGCGTCTCGGCGTGAAGAAGGCCGACGGGCAGTCCGTCGTCGCCGGCAACATCATTATGCGCCAGCGCGGTACGAAGATCCATCCCGGCGCCAACGTCGGCAGAGGGTCGGACGACACGCTTTTCGCGCTGACGGACGGCGTCGTGAAGTTCGAGCCGCTGCAGAACGGCCGCAAAAAGGTCAGCGTTTACGCGAAATAGGCAAAAAAAGCAAAAAGAGTGTGCCGTGCGCGCGTTGCGACGACAGACTCTTTTTTTGCATTTGACAGCCGGCGCGCCCGCAGGAAAGCCTGCGGCGTGTCGCCGTATTCGCTCGCCGGAATACTTCGGGGCCGTTGCGCTTTCGGACGCCGGACGGTCTTGCGAAGCAAATTCCGAATTGCAAATGAAGCGGCGGCGCGATGCCGCTGCGGACACCGGACGGCTGTGCGGGCGGCGCCGCATGCGAACGCCGGATGGATTGGACAAAGCAAAATCCGGCTCTCAAAAAACGCCGGCGCGACGCCGCTTTCGGACGTTTTGCGGCGGGATGAGACCGGCGGCGCGGCCGGGCGGGAGAACGGACATCGCTTTGCGCGTCTCGGCAGACGCCGCGGCGCGGGCGTCCGCGTCCGGGAATACGGGGCCGTCTCTGTCGGCGCGACGCGCGGCGCTTTGTTCCCGGCGGGAACGCGTTCCCGCTTTGCGCCGTTTTTGTACGCGGGCGGGTGCAGTGTGAAACGGAAAGGGCGCTTTTGCCGCGCACGGGCCGGCCGGCACAACAATGCTTATGGAAAGCTGTGGGGATAACGATGTTTATCGATAAAACCGACATTTACGTCAAGGCGGGCAACGGCGGCAACGGCTGCGTCTCCTTCCGCCGCGAAAAATACGTCGCCAAGGGCGGGCCGGACGGCGGCGACGGCGGGCGCGGCGGGGACGTGATCTTCACCGCAGACCCGGGCGAGAATACGCTCGTCAAATTCAAATACCGCCGCAAATTCGTCGCCGAAAACGGCGCGGACGGCCAGAAGCGGAAATTCTTCGGCAAAAGCGGCGCAGACCTGTACATCCCCGTCCCGCCCGGGACCGTCATCCGCGACCGCGACACCGGACTCGTCATCCGGGATATGTCCGACGGCGCGCCCTTTACCGTCGCACGCGGCGGCAAGGGCGGCTGGGGCAACACCCACTTCGCCACCGCCACCCGACAGGTCCCGCGCTTCGCGCGCAGCGGCCGCGCGGGGGAGGAGCGCAATCTCACCCTTGAGCTGAAGATGCTGGCCGACGTGGGCCTTGTCGGCTATCCGAATGTCGGCAAGTCCACGCTGCTCTCGCGCATCTCGGACGCGCATCCGAAGGTGGCTAACTACCACTTCACCACGCTCTCGCCGAACCTCGGCGTCGTTTCCTACGGCGAGGAGAGCTTCGTCGTCGCGGACATCCCCGGACTGGTCGAGGGCGCGTCCGACGGCGTCGGGCTGGGGCACGACTTCCTGCGCCACATCGACCGCTGCCGGCTGATCGTGCATGTGGTCGACATCTCCGCGTCCGAGCGCCCCGACCCGCTGGGCGACCTGCTGCTCATCAACCGCGAGCTGGCCGCGTTTTCCGAAACGCTCGCCGCCAAGCCGCAGATCATCGCCGTCAACAAGACCGACCTCGGCTATGACGAGGCGCAGTTGGAACGTGTGGCCGCGTATGCGGCGGAAAAGGGCTGCCGCCTTTGCCGCATCTCCGCCGAAGCCGCGCTGGGCGTGGAGGAGCTGGTCACCGCGATGGCGGAAACGCTGCGCACGCTGCCGCCGATCACGGTGTATGAAACCGAGTACGAGCCGGAATCGGCCGCCGCGGCCGACCCGTCCGCCGTCACCGTGACGAAGGAGAACGGCGTTTACGTCGTGTCCGGCGACTGGGCCGAGCGGCTCGTCGCTTCGGTGAATTTTGACGACAGCGAGTCGCTGCAATACTTCCAGCGCGCCCTGCGCAGCGCCGGCGTGATCGATAAGCTCGAGCAGGCCGGCATCGAGGAGGGCGACACCGTGGAGCTGTACGGGCTGGAATTCGATTTCTATTTTTAGAAGAAGGTTTCGATGCACTTCTCGCAGCCCAGCGGCGAGTAGCGCCAGTAGTCGAGGTGGCTGCCGCCGTCCTCCGGCAGACAGTAGCGGAACTCGTTGAACCGCCGCGGCGACGGGTAGGTGTCGACGATGACGAGCTTGATTTTCATTTTTTCGGGAATGATATTCTTGATGTAGACCGACGCGTGCAGCCCCGCCTCGGCGCCCTCCCTGACCTCCGCCAGTCCGGCGAGGTTGGGCGTCAGCTCGACGAACACGCCGTACGGCTCGACCGAGCGGATGATCCCGTCCGCCGTCTGTCCGACGGCGAACCGCGCGGCGTTCTCCTCCCATGTGCCGAGCAGCTCGCGGTGCGAGACCGAAATCATCCCCCGCTCGTCGAGCGGCGTGCGGACGACGGCCTTGATGAACTGCCCCTCCGTGAACCGGTCGCGCGGGTGCGAGATGCGCGAGACCGAGATGCAGTCGATGGACAGCAGCGACGCGATGCCGCAGCCCACGTCCACGAACGCGCCGAACGGCTCGAGGTGCGTCACGCGTGCGTCGATGACGTCGCCGCTCGTGAGTGCGCGTATGTAGTTCTCCATACACTCGCGCTGCGCGTCGCGGCGGGAGAGAATGATGCGGCTGCGTCCGTATTCGTCGGTGCGCAGGTCCTTGATTTTGAAGCACACGCTTTTCCCGACGCGGCTGATGACCGCGATGTCCTTGACCGGCGCGTTCCGCAGACTGTACACGCATTCCTCGCGCGGAATGATGCCGGTGTATTTTCCCAAATCGATGTGCAGGTTGTGCTCGCCGTCGCACAGGATGCAGCGGCTTTCGAAAATCTCGCCGGATACGATGGCGCGCTCGATGCGCTCGGGCGTGGAGAGGTCCCGCGGCTGCCGCAGCCGGCCGCTGCCCTCGGGCGGGTACAGATTGTCATTCATACTTGTTGTCCTTCCCGTTGGTTTGTTACTGCCAATATATGTTGTGGCAGCGGAAAGGATGCCGCCAAACGGCGGCGCAGACAAAAATTTTCAAGCGATGCACGCGGAGAGGTCGTCTATATGGAAAAAAAGCTGGAAGCACTGGAAGAAAAATACGCCTCTCTGGCCGAACGGCTGGAGAGCACGGAAATTATGTCGGATATGGCCGCCTACGCCAAATGTATGAAGGAATACAAAGCCCTGACTCCGATCATCGATAAGTACCACGAGTATAAAACCGCGCTCGCCGACCTGAAGGACGCCGAGGAGATCGCCGCCGAGACCGACGACGCGGAGATGCGCGCGCTCGCGCAGGAGCAATCCGCGCAGTCCCGCCTTGCCATCGACCGCTGCCTCGGCGAGCTGAAGCTGCTTCTACTGCCGCGCGACCCGAACGACGATAAGAACGTCATCGTCGAAATCCGCTCGGGCGCGGGCGGGGACGAGGCGGCGCTGTTCGCCTACGAGCTGTATCGGATGTATACGATGTACGCCGAAAAATGCGGCTTCAAAACCGAGCTGCTCTATGTCAACGAGACCGAGCTGAAGGGCTTCAAGGAGGTCAGCTTCATGATCGTCGGCGAGGGTGCGTATTCGAAATTCAAGTTTGAAAGCGGCGTCCACCGCGTCCAGCGCGTGCCCGAGACCGAGTCGCAGGGCCGCATCCATACCTCCACCGTCACCGTCGCCGTCCTGCCGGAGGCGGAGGATTTCGAGTTTGAGCTGAATATGGACGAGCTGGAAATCACCACCCACCGCAGCGCCGGCGCCGGCGGTCAGCACGTCAATAAGACCGAGTCGGCCATCCGCATCATCCATATTCCCACCGGCACGGTCGTCGATTGTCAGGACGAGCGCAGCCAGGGCAAGAACAAGGAAAAGGCGCTCAAGGTGATGAAAAGCCGCCTCGCCGACCTTGAACGGCAGAAGCGCGAGCGCGAGATTTCCTCCGAGCGGCGCAGCCAGATCGGCACCGGCGACCGCAGCGAGCGCATCCGCACCTACAATTTCCCGCAGGGACGGG